>Ga0209395_1002255_pt1 | contig 25697 bp, 23 predicted proteins | sample GOMGulsemesocosm_3_FD_184635 | JGI IMG/M metagenome (GOLD analysis project Ga0209395, IMG submission 184635) | Methane-oxidizing microbial communities from mesocosms in the Gulf of Mexico - GOM9D Gulf of Mexico (SPAdes) (version 2) | ecosystem: Environmental > Aquatic > Marine > Cold seeps... | reverse complement strand
GTGTATCTGACGGTGTGATTACTAATAACCAATATCCATCTAAAATCTACTTTGTGGCGCACTGCGCAACACTTCTTTAATAAAATACTCCGAAAGTGCCTCTTGAGTCAGTTGTAATAAATTAGGTTGTGATAGTTGCAGGTTTAGTGAACTGACAAAGCCCGCAATTATTCGCTAAGTAACATTATATTACCTTGATTAAGTAATAAACCATCCGCAACGGTGTATTATCCAGTCGCTCATAAATATCCCGTTTCATCATTTGTAACACCTCGACGATGGCATTGAATTACGAATTTCCTGCGCATGATAAGTCGTTTGATTAGTGTTTATAAATTACTCTTTATTCACTAAGGGGGGATTTATAATCTTCATTACAGGGGATTGGGCTAGCACAGTGTCGTGCAATATTTGTAAGACCACTTGAAGTCCACATAAAACAAAAAGGGCTAGCTACTGTTATTGGTGCTAATTTCATCAAAGTTGAAAGCGTATGCCTCTGTTTGTCCAAGCGTAGCTAGCCATTAATTAGGCCTTTTTGAAGTAGGTTTAATACCCAGATAAGTACCGTAGTTATAATGGGGGAAAGCAAAAAGGGCATTTATGAATGCCCTTGTGATAAATCTTAGTTATTAACTCTATCTAGTTATAGCGCGTTTCGGTTATGCGCGGCCGTCCAATCTTGCCCGTGACCCATAGGTACGATGCCAAATGGATTAATAGAAAGATGGCTCGCATAATAATGGCGCTTAATATGTGCTTCATTGACCGTCGCTGCGATGCCGGGTATTTGGTAAAGCTCAATCATGTAGTTGTAGATATGAGTGTAGCTTTGTAAGGTTCTTAAATTACATTTGAAGTGGGTGTGGTAAACATTGTCAAAACGTATCAATGTTGTCCATAAACGCCAATCTGCTTCAGTGATTTTATCACCGGTTAAATAACGTTTTTTAGCTAAAATAGCATCTACTTCATCAAGGGCAGCAAATAATTTTTCGCCGTGCTCTTGGTAAGATTCCTGTGAAGTCGCAAACCCTGTTTTGTATACGCCATTATTAATTTTGTGATAAACCAATTCATTCACTTCATCAATATCTGTTTGTAATGCTTTCGGGTAATAATCTGCCGTGTTGCCTGTTAGGTGATTGAATTCAGTATTTAACATACGAATAATCTCAGATGATTCGTTATTAACAATCACTTGCTGTTTTTTATCCCACAGTACAGGTACGGTAATGTTACCTGCGTAATCAGGTACATTTTGAACATAACGCGCGAGCATATGCTCACTACTATATAAAGTGTCACCTGTTGTGCCGTACAGTGCCGCAGACTCTTCATTATGTGAAAAGCTCCAACCTTTTACGTGCATATCTGGATGAACCACACTTACCGTGATTAGATCTTCAAGGCCTTTTAAGGTGCGGAAAATTAAGGTGCGGTGTGCCCAAGGGCAAGCCAGCGAAACATACAGGTGATAACGATCTGCTTCTGCTTTAAATCCGCTGCTACCATCTGCTGTGATTTCGTTTCTAAATTGTGAATCTTTGCGTTTGTATTCGCCGTTTTTAATGCTGCTGTTCCAATTTGATTTTACTGCTGTCATGGTCTTCTCACTTTTCATGTTTTGCAGGTAATATTTTCGTTACCTGCAAAAAAGTTATTAGGGCTTAAGTTAATCAGAATCTTAATTAGTTACGTGTCATGCGCCTTAATGTATCGTCTTTATCGATTAGGTGGTGCTTGATAGCTGCCAACCCGTGTAATAATGATAAAACAATTAAACTGTAAGCAGTGTATTTGTGAACTAACCCTGCAATGTCGGCTTGGTTAGGAAAAAATTCACCTAAACCAGGCAAACTAAACCACGTAAATACTTCAATTGCACGACCATCTGCTGTTGAAATTAAATAACCACTGGTCATTAAGATGAATAATAAAAAGTAGATCGCTGTGTGAGTAAGGCTCGACGCCAATTTTACAGGTGTTGAGTGGCTTGCTAAGGCGCTAGGTGCTGGACTATAAAATCGCCAAATGACTCTGAATATAGTTGCTAGTAATAAAAGAATGCCAACACTTTTATGCCAATGTGGAACGGGTTTATACCATGGGCTGTAATAGGTTAATTCAACCATCCAATAGCCCAAAGCAAATAAGCTAATAACAGTCAGTGCTGAAATCCAATGTAGTGATTTCGCCATGAAACCGAAACGTGTGGGGGTGTTTTTTAGCATTATTTTATCTCCGGTTTGTATGGTGTTTGCTTAAGGAATTTATCAAGCCCATCAGATGGGCTTTTAGGTGTTTGGTTACTTACGAATACCTTCAATGTGCAGTTTTAAAGCAACCGTGCCAAAGTCCATTTTGAAAGCAAAGTCTTTCATTTCAATTTGTGTTGTACCGCTGAAACCTAAGCGGTATCCTCCCCATGGATCATCGCCTTCACCCACTTTAACTGCATCAATGATGATTGATTTAGTCACGCCGTGCAGCGTGAAATCACCAGTGATTGCTAGTTTACCTTCACCTTTGTCTTCCACTTTTGTAGAAGTGAAGGTTGCATTTTTAAATTTACTTGCATCTAAAAAGTCAGCTGAACGTACGTGCTTGTCACGTTCCGCGTGATTTGAATCGATACTTGAAGCATCAATGATTACCTTTATTTTTGATGCTTCTATGTTTTTCTCATCATAAGAAAACTCACCAGAAAAAGTATTAAAGCGACCTGTTAATACACTCCATCCCATATGGCTTGTTTCAAAATTGATTGAAGCGTGTGCACCTTTATCATCAATGTTGTAATCTGCAGCGTGAGCTGGTGCTAAAAAAGTGGTTGTTAATAATGCTGTTGCTAATAATAATTTTTTCATGGTGTTAGTTCCTGTTGTTAGTAATGTTGCTCTTTAAGCAGCCTTGTGTCCGTTTGATGAAAGAATAATAGCAACGCGATTAGGTGCAATAAATAGCAGTTTAGGAAAATGATAATTGCATATAACGCAACAGTAGCTTTTCTGCTGTAGGATAAATTCATTGCACTTGTATTGATGATGGGGTGCTATACCACTACAATTGCCTATTAAACTCATGATTCAAAGGGATAGCGTCATAATATGCAACAATATGATTTAGTCGCATTGCGTAGTTTCATTACCGTGGTTGAAGCAGGTAGTTTTAATCAAGCCGCTGAGTTACTTGAAAGCAGTACCGCTGCTATTAGCCGGCGTGTATCTGGCCTTGAGACTGCATTAGATGTTCGATTACTCAATAGAACCACGCGTAAAATTGAGTTAACAGAGGCGGGCAAGCAGTTTTATCATGATGTTATTGATATTTTCCATTCCTTAGAAGAAGCTGAGGAGCGTATCCAGCAAGGCACTAATACCATTAAAGGCACGTTGCGTATTGCTGCTGGTTTGAGTTTTGGCACTATTTGTTTGTCGTCTTTAATTTCCTCTTTTATGAAAATTTACCCTGAACTTGAAGTACAGTTGCAACTGGAAGATCACACTACTGATTTAGTGGCTCAGCGGATTGATGTTGCTATCCGTATTGGTGAGTTAAAAGACTCTACATTAATCGCAACACGTGTTGGGAACATGTCTCGCATTTTCTGTGCCTCACCTGCATACCTAGAAAAGTATGGTGAGCCCACGCAGCCTGAGCAACTCTCAGATCATAATTGCTTACGTTATAACGGAGGCAGTACGCGTTATGGGTTTGATTTTTGCCGTGACAATATTCAACAAAATATAGAGGTCAGTGGCAGTTTATCAACGAATAATGGAGAGGTATTAAAAGACGCGGCCATTAATGGCATGGGCATAACACTGTTACCGACCTTCATCGTGGCAGAAGCGCTTGAAAAAGGGCAGTTAAAGGAGATACTTTGTGATTTTGTTCCGATTCCATTTGGGTTATATGCGATGCGACTTTCACGTAAATACACACCAACTAGAGTATCTACCTTTATTGATTACTTAAAAGCCAGTTGTATTACTAACAAGTAGTCAAACACTTAGGTATTTTATTCAATAGAAGAAAGTAGCAGATAAAATAAAGCCCTGCGACTATGAACAGGGCTTTGTGTTTACTCGTATGAACCGACTTAACGTTTTATTCTATACTGCGTAGTACTTTAACTAAGCAACAAGCGTCACCTGTGTTGCCAGCGCAACGTCTGCTGTAACGTATTGCATGCCATGTGCGATTGCGACACTTTCACAAGTTACTTTACCATCAATCACATTCAGTCCCTCTAATAGACCTTTATCATTTTGCAGTGCTGTTTTGTAACCTTGGTTTGCCAGCTTAATAATATAAGGCAGGGTGGCATTGTTGAGTGCAAAGGTGGAAGTGCGCGCTACTGCGCCGGGCATATTGGCCACACAGTAGTGCACTACTTCATCAACCACATAAGTTGGATCTTGATGGGTAGTAGCATGTGAGGTTTCAAAACAACCACCTTGGTCAATGGCAACATCAACAATAGCGGAGCCTGGTTTCATTTTTCTTATATGCTCTTTTGTCACTAATTTTGGCGCAGCTGCTCCTGGTATCAGTACTGCACCAATAACTAAGTCTGCAGCTAAGACTTCCGTTTCTAATGCGTCTGTGGTCGAGTAGATTACTTTAACCTGGCTACCAAATTGAATGTTCAGGCTACGTAATGTATCAATACTTCTATCTAAAATAGTGACATCAGCGCCTAGACCAACGGCCATTTGCGCTGCGTTATTGCCGACCATTCCACCGCCGATAATGACCACTTTTGCTGGTGCAACACCCGGTACGCCACCTAGCAACAGCCCGCAACCTTGATTAGATTTTTCCAGTGTTTGCGCACCAGCTTGAATCGCCATACGCCCAGCCACTTCAGACATGGGGGCTAATAGTGGTAATCCGCCTTTTGCATTAGTCACCGTTTCATAAGCAATACAAACCGCTTTGGAATCAATCAAGCCCTGAGTTTGTGGTAAATCGGGTGCAAGGTGCAAATAAGTGAATAGGATTTGCCCTTCACGTAACATGGCACATTCATTCGCTTGCGGCTCTTTTACTTTAACTATCATCTCGGCCTTAGCAAAAACAGTGCTGGCTTTATCTTCAATGCTGGCACCTACTGCAATATAATCTTGATCGCTAAAACCAATACCCAAACCGGCACTCTTTTCAACAATGACTTTATGACCGTTTTGTATCAGTTCACGTACACTTGCTGGCACCATACCCACACGATACTCATGGTTTTTAATCTCTTTAGGTACACCGATAAGCATAATTATCTCCTTGTCATTGGCTGTTATTAAATCGCGCTTAGCTGATGGAAATAGTATAGGTATTTTTGTGCAGTTTTATTGACTGTATTTTTCTGTTTGAAGCTTAATTTGCAGTCTATAATGCTGTTTAATGTTTTAAATTTAGTTAATAAAACTGGTATGTTTTAATGGGGTAGTTGATGTCACTGGATAGGATAGATCGCAACATATTACGCGAATTACAAGTCAATGGTCGTATCTCTAATGTGGAGTTATCACAAAAAGTTGGTTTAAGCCCGACACCTTGTTTAGAGCGGGTAAAAAAGCTAGAGCGAACAGGGGTTATAAAATCCTACACCGCACTGCTAGAGCCGACATATTTAGATGCATCACTACTGGTTTATATAGAGCTAACGCTAAAGCGTAGTAGCGGTGATGTATTTGAACGTTTTAATGAAGCAGCTAAAAAACTCGACTCGATATTAGAGTGTCATCTTGTGTCGGGCGATTTTGATTATCTATTAAAAACACGTGTAGCGGATATGTCAGCTTACCGTAAGGTATTAAGTGAAACATTAATGGCATTGCCTGATATAAAAAGCTCAAGAACTTACGTGGTAATGGAAGAGGTTAAGTGCTTGTCATCTATTAATGTACCGAATTAAGCGCTTTTAAATTGCGCTGATCTTATGCAGCGCAGATATGCTTACTCTTACCAATTATTATAGGGGTTTTTAACTAACATCGAGTTGTAATATTTAGCCTGCCCCGTCACTTGCTCACCTAACCATGTTGGTTTTGAAAATGCTTCATCTTCACTTGATAACTCAACTTCTGCCACTGTTAACCCTTGGTTTTCACCGTAGAACTCATCCACTTCAAAAGTATGCAACCCACATGGCACTAAGTAGCGAGTTTTATCAATCACACCTGGCTCGCATATTTCGAGTAATGCTAAGGCTTCCTGTTTAGGGATTTTCTTCTCCCATTCAAAACGTGATGTACCACTTTCACTGCTGATACCCTTGATGGTTAAATAACCTTGTTCACCGTTGAGTCGAACACGTACGGTGCGCTCAGGGGCTGAGTTTAAATACCCTTGTATAATACGTGTTTCACTAACCACATCACTTTTAAAGCTACTGTCTTTAATTAAAAACTTACGTTCGATTTCTTGCATCTTGTTTATCCATTAATGAGTGAAAGGGGGGACTGGGTAGATAATACGTTTAATTGTTTGTAGGGAGTTAATGTTTTTAGGCTCTTTAGGTTAAACTAGCTGGGAAGGAATTATAGTTTATCGTATCCCCATAACCAAAGTATCAGGTGAAAAAATTGAGTAATAATGAACAATCGCATTTAGTTGCAGGTCGAGAATGTGGAGAGTGTACTGCGTGCTGCGTCGATCTCTATATTAAAGATGACGGCTTTGAAAAGCCTGCTGATCAAGCATGCCCAAATATGATTAAAAATGGGGGCTGTAAGATCTATTTACAAAGGCCGTCAGTTTGCCGAGATTGGCATTGTGCATGGCGCTTCATGGAACAGCTAAACGATGAGTGGCGACCTGATAGAATCGGAATTTTGGTGCGTTCAGACGAAAATGGCATTATTTTTCAGCCAATTCGAGATCCTAAAACAGTGTTAACCAATGCGCGTGTTATAGAGTTGATCGCTGGTGGGGTTGTACAGGGTATTGCAATGTCGATGTCTATTGCGACACAAAAGGGGTTGCGTAGCTATAGCGTAGATTTGAATGAGCCTCTACAGGAGGCTGTTGAAGCGCGAAGCCTTCCTTTGATTCAAGATAAAATGATTGAGTTAATTGAGTTTGCATCGTCACAAAAAACCAGCCCAATCAATATTAAAGAGCTTTAATACTAGCGAGCATGTTGGCCTATCCGACCAACATGCAGAGCTATATTGACGCCATTAAGATTTGAAACCTTTACATAAAATAGCCTTAAATGGCAACGACCTGAGTAGTTACGTTATATTAACGATTAATATCAACGACAACACGACCTCGTACTTTACCTGAAATTAAGTCATCAGCTACATCAATTGCTTCCTCTAAACTAATTTCAGTTGAAATATCCTCAAACACTTCAGGATCTAAAATATCTGCAAGGCGTTGCCATGCTTCTAGGCGATCTGCTGTTGGACGCATTACGCTGTCGATACCTGCTAGAGTAACGCCACGTAAAATAAACGGCATGACTGTCGTTGCTAAGTCCATGCCCTGTGCTAAACCACAAGCCGCAACCACGCCACCATATTGCAAACCAGCACAGACATTAGCGAGTGTATGGCTACCGGCACTATCAATAGCACCTGCCCAACGCTCTTTGGCAAAAGGGCGTCCTGGCTCTGATAAGGTAGCGCGGTCAATAATATCAGAGGCTCCTAGTTTTTGTAGGTACTCAGACTCATCAACACGGCCCGTTGATGCCACTACTTGGTAGCCTAATTTCGCTAAAATGGCGATTGAAAAGCTACCTACGCCCCCATTCGCGCCAGTCACTAATATCTTGCCTTTATCGGGTGTAATGCCATTTTTTTCTAGTGCGATGACACATAACATCGCGGTGTAACCCGCAGTGCCAATCGACATCGCTTGGCGTGCTGAAAATGCTGGTGGTAGTGGAATCAACCATTCACTTTTTAAACGTGCTTTTTCTGCTAATCCACCGCAGTGAACTTCACCTACGCCATAACCATTTAATAAAACGCTATCACCAATCTTAAATTTATCACTATCACTTTTCTCAACCGTACCGACTAAATCGATACCTGGCACCATTGGAAATGTACGTACTACAGGACCTTTTCCGGTGATCGCTAACGCATCTTTGTAGTTCAGCGTGCTGTGTGAAACCTTGATAGTCACGTCACCTTCAGGCAATACACTTTCATCTATCTGTTTAACTGTTGCGCGATAACCTTGATTATCTTTTTCGATTAAAATACCTTTAAACATATATGGTTCCTCTTTTAGACTGATCGTCTATTAATAATGTAAGTTTTTTATAGTCACTCAGCCTAAATTACTTCCCTGAGTGTTCACTGCCTGAGTCGTTGTAAATTATTTAGGTAAACCTGCGATAAAATGCTGTAAGTAGTTATCCAGTGGTTGGGTATCTTGTACTAAGCGTGCTCGGCTTACTGCACCTTCCCAGCCAACCCAAAAACATTCTGCTAATAAGTCACAATCTTCACTTTTTGCTAAATCACCACTGGCTTGTGCTGCTTTAAAGCACGTTGCTAAGCGCTGTTGCCAAGAAAGGAAGATATCAATTAATACCTGTCTGAAGCTTTCGGGTAGCTGGTCGACTTCTTGACCAAGGTTACCCACTAAACAGCCACGTTTAAATTCGAAACGAGACATGCCTATTTTGGCACTTTCAACGTAGTTAGTGATGCGTTGTAGTGGTGGTGTTGACTCATCTAACAAACAAGCGTCTAACTTTTTTGCAAAGTAGCTGGCGTAACTTTCAATCACCGCCAGTCCAAAAATCTCTTTGCTAGCAAAGTAATGGTAAAAAGAGCCTTTGGGTACGCCTACTTTTTTTAATATGTGATCAATTCCCGAGGCTGCAAAGCCACTTTCGGTGAGTTGTTCGAGTCCGCTACGGATCAGCGCTGCTTTGGTATCGTGATTATCTCTTGATACTTTAGGCGGTCTGCCACGTCTGGGTTTTATGTTGTCTTGTAAGTTCATTTTTCGATTATAGACCGATCGTCTATTTAAATGCAAAAGGTGATTTTTACATTATCTATATTGTTTGATTTGAAACAAAATAAGCGCTATTTTCACAAATCTGTTTTCTATAAATAATGGGATTATTGTGCAACTATTTGATTTTGAGAGTGAGCCTATCACTATTCTTGATAATGATGGCAGGATTATTTATTGGGGGGACTTTCTTAACGAGTTTGAAGCCAACGACTTGTTTAATGAATTACAGGCGGATAGTGATTGGCAGGAAGAGCAGATTTCTTTATATGGCAAACGTTATCAACAACCTAGATTAACCTGTTGGTACGGTGAGTTTGGCCTGCGCGCCGAGGGGGGTTATCAAGTTAAAAAACAAGCATTACCTTTTACGGCTAATTTATTGCGCTTAAAAAATAAAATAGAGCAGAAAACGGGTTATCAATTTAACTGTGTCTTAGCGAACTTGTATCGCAATGAAAATGACGGTGTGGGTTATCATGCAGATGACGAAGCTATTTTGGGCATTAACCCGGTGATCGCCTCCTATAGTTTAGGTGAAACACGGCGTTTTTTAGTGAAACATAATCAACAGAAATACCCATCCTTGAAAGTAGATTTAACCCATAACTCTTTGTTGTTAATGGATGGCAGTTTACAAACGCATTGGAAGCATGCGATCCCTAAGACAAAGCGAGCGATGGCTGTACGTATTAATTTAACCTTTCGATTTATGCCCGTTTAACAATATAGCCACTGGGATTGTTAATCTCTGCTCTAGATCACCTAACTAAACAGGGCTGTGATACAAATGTGATACTTTATCAGCTTAATTGTGAACTCCTTCAATCATACTTTTAACTCTTAATAACAGTAGCTTACGCTTTTTAAAGGGTAAGTCAGTATGGTTTTAGAAGGATTTTATCTATATGAAAATGTTTAAAAAGAAAGTGCATAGTTTGAAAGTATTAACACTTGGTTGTTTAACGCTCAGCGTTAGCTCGCTTAGTTTTGCCGCTGAGCCGATCAGTATTATTAAACCCGCGGTGATCAAAGATGCAGCGAAGGTGGAACTGGGGAAAAAACTATTTTTCGAACCACGTTTATCAAAGTCAGGCATTATTTCTTGTAATTCCTGTCATAACTTAGCAACCAGTGGTACCGACAATTTACCTGCCTCAATTGGCCATAATTGGGCTATTGGTCCGATTAACTCACCCACTGTATATAATGCCTCTTACAATCTTGCTCAATTTTGGGATGGCCGTGCTAAAGATTTGCAAGCACAAGCGGGCGGACCCATCGAGGCCTCTAAAGAGATGGCGTCAAGCCATGCCGTTGCCGTTGATACATTGATGAACATACAGCAGTATCGCGATGAATTTGACGCGGTTTATGGTAATTCAACAATTAATATCGATAAGGTAACCGATGCCATTGCAACTTTTGAAGAGACATTGGTGACACCAAACTCAGCTTTTGATTTATGGTTATCAGGCAACGAGAATAGCCTAACAGCACAACAGAAGCGTGGCTATCAAACCTTTAAACAAGTGGGCTGTACCGCTTGTCATAACGGACCTGCTGTTGGTGCCAATAGTTATCAAAAAATGGGATTAGTTTCTCCTTATATCACTAGCAATGAATCATTGGGACGTTTTGGCGTAACGGGTAAAGCACAAGATAAGCATGTGTTTAAAGTACCTACCTTACGTAACATTGAATTAACTGCCCCATATTTCCACGATGGTGCTGTTTGGGATTTATCGGAAGCGGTGAATATTATGGCGAAGATTCAATTAGGCCGAGATTTAACCCCTGAGCAAACAGGTGATATTGTTTCATTTTTAAATTCATTAACCGGGGAGCGTCCAGTTATTACCTTACCTGCATTACCGCCTTCAGTTTATATAAATAGCAAAGGAGATAAAACCGCACAGCTTTCAGTTAAGTAGTCTCTTCTTGTCCCAAATACTGATGTAGTGTTTGGGACATTGAGCTTCAGTTAAGTGAGGTTATTAAAATACTTCACTGCAAAATCGATAAAAGTACGTAAACGTAGTGGTTGGTATTTATCTTGTTGGTAGAGCAGGTATAAGGCACTTTCTTTGCACTGCCAGTCTTTAAAAACAGGCACTAACAATCCGTTTTCAATCTCTTCTGCACAATATAAACGTGGTAACCTAACAATGCCATTGTGTGCTTTGGCACTATTTAACATGGCACGGCCATTGGCACATTTAAATCGGCCATTAATACTAATATCCAGTTTTGTCTCTTGTTGCTGGTGGATGAATGCCCACTGTTTCACTGATCCACTAATGCAATGATGATCGCTTAGTTGTTTAGGGTGCTGTGGTTGACCGTATTGCTTTAAATAATCCGGGCTTGCTAGCGTTTCGATAGGCAGTTGTAGGAGTTTACGTGCAATTAACCCTGAGTCGGGTAGCTCGCCCATTCTAAAGACCAGATCAAATTGTTGTTCAATTAAATTAACGCGTGGGCTGCTAAAGTCGAGATTGATTTCAATATCGGGGTAGAGTTGTAAAAATTCATTGATTAATACACTGATGATCTCTTCGCCAATAATACCGCCGACACTATTGATATTAATGTTGCCCTGTAAACGTTTATTGCCTTCCACCGTGGTTAACATCGCTTGTTCAATGTTCTGCAATGCACTGAGGCACTGCTCAAAAAACAGCAAACCAGATTCGGTCAGTTGCTGTTGGCGTGTACTACGCGCAATCAAACTCACCCCTAGATCTTTTTCTAACTTATTTAATTGCCTTGATAATTGCGAACGCGAACAACCGAGCACTTGCGCGGCTTTAGTAAAGCTACCTTGCTGGCTAATGATCACAAAGGCGTTGATATCATTTAAATTCATTGAGGGCGTTATCATGGTAGTAGCAAGATCCAATAGACGATTAGACGTATCAAAATAGTTTATTCGATCTATTTTGTAAACAAAGATGTTCATTTGAAGTTATATATCACCAATATGTATCTGTTTATAATCTTTTCATCGAGTGGCTAATCACTCATTGCTAAGTCTTTTGAGGTCTAACATGAAAAAATTAATCGTAATTACAGGTGCAAGTTCAGGTATTGGCGCAACTATCGCAAAACATTTTAGCGAGCAAGGCCATGCGCTTTTGTTATTAGCACGTCGTGTTGAAAATTGTATTGCCCTGAATTTACCGAATAGTCTTTGTGAAGCCGTTGATGTGACCAATAAAGCCAGTATTACAGCTGCCATAAAAAAAGCCGAAGCACTGTATGGGCCTGCGGATTGTATCGTGAATAATGCCGGACAAATGTTATTAGGTGCAATTGATACGCAAGATGTGGCTGAGTGGCAAAGCATGTTTGATGTGAACGTGATGGGTGTATTAAATGGCATGCAAGCGGTGTTAGCACCCATGAAAGCACGTAATAGCGGCACCATTATTAATATCAGCTCAGTGGCGGGGCGCAAAACATTCCCAGATCACGCAGCTTATTGTGGCACTAAATTCGCAGTACATGCGATTTCAGAAAATGTACGTGAAGAAGTGGCTAGCTCGAATGTACGTGTAACCACAATCGCACCGGGGGCGGTTGAAACTGAATTGTTATCTCATACCAGTAGTGAAGAGATTAAAGCAGGTTATGGCGAGTGGAAAGAATCGATGGGTGGTGTTCTAAATGCAGATGATATTGCGCGCACAGTGGTGTTTGCTTACCAACAGCCTCAAGGTGTTTGTATTCGTGAAATCGTGGTAGCACCTACGCGTCAACAACCGTAAGGGTAACTACTCAGACCGTCGCCATTTAGGGCTATTTATGAAGTACATCCGTGTACTTCATCGCTACGCGACTAGCTAAAGCTATGCAAATATGTTCCATACATATTTATGTCATCGTTGAAAAATGCGCACAAATTTATCTGGAGTGAATTTGAACATCCGCAGGATGGCCCGTAGGGCGGAGTGCAGGATGTACGTAGTATTTAGACCACTAAACTGTGCTTTTTCGCCTTGAACTAACCATAAATGGCTTAGTCCTGAGCATTTACTATCTCTTTTATACAAAAGCACCCTAATGTGGATGGGGTGCTTAATAGTTTCGTTAAGGGATTGAACCCCTTGGCATCTGGTTACTATTTTTGTTTATCTTGCCATGCTTTGGCTTTGTTAATTAACGGGGTGATAGTCGATCCCTGGACTAATATAGAGAAAAACACCACTGAGTAAGTCATTACTAAGATAATTTCTCGTACATCAATCTGTTTCTCAGGAATAACCATCACACCAGCTGGAATCACCATCGCCATTGCGAGTGCAAGGCCACCACGTAAACCACCCCAGGTTAAAATCGGCACCGAATACGGGTTATATTGACGGAATCGCTGAAAGCCTAAATAGGAGAATTGTATGCTTAAGTAGCGTGCCACTAAGGTTAATGGAATTGCAATAAGCATTAAGATCCAATCTTCCTTGTGAAAGCTGTATTGCAACATACTTAAACCAATCAATAAAAACAGAATGCCATTTAAAAACTCATCAACTAATTCCCAGAAATGATCCAACAGCTTTTTACTCTCATCGGAGAAGCCATTAATGCGTGTCCAATTACCAATCATAATGCCGGAAATAACCATCGCAAGTGGGCCAGATACACCAATGATATCTGCAAAAACATAACCTGCAGTTGGTATACCAATGGTTAATAATAACTCCATAGAGTGATCATTAGTTGCGCTGATTAAATAATGGAACAATAAACCTAAGGCAAACCCATACACAATACCGCCGATAGCTTCATGTAAAAACATGGTCGAAACGCTGGCTACCGTAGGCTCTGTACCAGAGAACGCGATGCTATACAGGGTGATAAAAATAACCAAACCAAAACCATCATTAAATAAGGATTCACCTTCGATTTGCGTTGAAATTCGTTTGGGGGCTTTTAGCTTTTTGACAATGGCTAATACTGCAATGGGGTCAGTAGGGGATATTAAAGCACCAAACAACAGGCAATAAATAAGGTCGAATTGGAAGCCTAAATACTGACAAACATAAAACAGGGCGTAACCAATAAAAAAGGTAGAAAATAGTGTGGCGGCTAATGCCAAAACGGTTATTTCCCATTTTTGATCTTTTATATTAGCTAGATTGATGCCTAACCCACCGGCAAATAATAAAAAACCTAAAATGCCATCTAAGAGAAAGCTATTAAAATCAATTTGCTGTAATTGATCTGTGGCCATGGTTTTAAGTGAGGTAAAACCATTGTTACCAGCAATAATAATAATTAACGATAACACCAGTGCGCCTGCGGTGATGGCAATGGTATTTTGCATTTTTCCTATCTTGCTGTTTAAAAATGTAATCATCATGGCGGTTGCACCAAGAAAACATAATGTTGCGTAGATTGTCATAGTAAACCTTATTAAGGAGGAGGGAGCTTGGCGAATATAAAACGAAAAAAGTATTAATGCTATTTATTGACTAATAAAAAATTAATATTATATAGAGGGCAAAATTAGATTCTTTTTTTGTAAATTTCACTTATCTACAAAGGGTTAGTAAAAAGATTAATTTGGTATAAGTACACTTGATCCAGCATTACCCCTTTTATTTTTTAGGTTTACTCTGAGGCTCTATAATTGGTTAATATTGTTGATAGTGCATACACTTATTACGATAGTTTTTTTCACTTAGGAAGTTATTATGATAATAAGATATCTATGCACTGGATTGTTACTTGCCAGTTGTTTATCGATAAGTAATGTCAGTAATGCCGCCTTATTACGTCTTGTTATCCCACAATTTCCTCCCTATACCAGTGAGTTAGAAGGACATTTTTCTGGTATTGGTATTGAGTTGATTAAGCAAGTCATGCACAAGGCTGAGGTTGACTATCAGCTTCGCTCGACACCAAATTATGCCCGTGCTTTAGAGGAGATCATACGTGGACAAGCCGATGGTTTTTTTCTTGCCTCTGAAAATGCACAGCGAAACAGTGTTGCAGTGTTTAGCGAACCACTGTTAATAAATCGTTGGAGCTGGTTTCTCTCTCCGGGTTATAAGCTTTCTCCATCATCTGCTAGCTTTAAATCTTCGGCAAGAGTCGCAACCATACATGGCTCAAATACCAATAGGTGGTTAATTGAGCTTAATTACAATGTAACTACAAAGGCGAACTCAGCCTTGACCTTTCCAGCTTTATTGCTCGAAAAAAAACGTATTGATGCTGTTTTTTTAGCATCTGTTGTTTTTCGACAAACGTTAAAGTCACAGGGCTATTCTGTCGCAGATTATGTTGAAGTAGTACAAAAATCTAAGCCTTTTGGTATCTATATCAGCAAAGCATATCTCGTAAAACATCCCGGTTTTATGAAAAAGTTAAATTCTGAGATTGTTAAGCTACAAGACTTAAACTAATTGTATCTAGAGGTTAACTACTGGTTTAATAAAAAAGCCAATTGCAGTTTATGCAATTGGCTTTTTAGTTTAGGAATATTCGTTTAATTAGCTGGTTAGGCTATTTATTGCATGTAGATGGGGGCTGTTTTAGCTAATTTAGAATTGGAAATTGACACCAAACTGTACTGCACTCTCTTCAAAATGGTGCTCATCAAAAGCTTTGTTTGTTTGGCGGTATTCTACATAGGGCTGTAAAGCTAAGTCTGTGTATGTGAGTCGCGCCTCGTAGTGCAGGTTAGTTTTATTATCCTCTACTAGTTGCGATTCAAACTGTTGCTGTATCACGTAGTTATATGAAAACTCTGCGACATGGCCTAGCTTATAACTGAAACCAATATCGGCACGACCAATTTGGCTGTTTTTGGAGTCGTGATGATGCTCTGAAAAGTGCTCATGGTCGTCATCCTGTAATTGCATTTTGCTATTTCCATAATCAAAACCCAAACGAGTGTGTATAGATAGCTGGTGGATTAATTGATAATCTGCTCCCACTCTTGCGCGTAACTCATTACCCTCAAGGTAACCACCCTGAGCATAAGCACCATAAACAAACAGGCCTAGTTGTTCATTGACATTAAAATACTTACCGCCACCGAGTTGATAAAATTGGTGTGCACCTGTTTCACCTTCAGCATAAATAAAGTAACCCTGATCATTCATAAACACAGCTTCAATACCGTATCCTTTATCCTCTCCATCACCGTGATGGTCATGATGCTTCTCATTTGCGACATAAACTTCGATTTGCGAGCCCTTTGAAACATCAACATTTCCATGAGCAAAAGCCTGCGCGGAAAATAGCGTGGTGATAGAAAGTGTAAGCAGAGATTTTTTCATAGGGTACCCTTAGTAACTAGATGATTATTAAGGTGATCATATGTGTTGTGAGGCTGGGAATAAATAAGCCCAGCTTTATGTGAGGTATTAGCAGAGCTTATACCATTATTTAGGCTAGAGTGTATTCTTGGCGTTTATTTAAGGTTAACTGATGATTAAAAATCAAAAAAAAGCGACTTTTTATGCGCTAGTAGCGGTCGCCATGTGGTCAACAGTTGCAAGTGCATTTAAGTTAACCTTAGGATACTTCTCTCCAATACAGATGTTGTTAGTCTCAACTGCTAGTACTATTTTATTGCTGTTTGTTATCTGTTGTTTGCAAGGAAAGCTATCACTATTAAAAGCATATTTTGTAAAACGGCCCTTGTATTATCTACTGCTTGGTTTGATTAACCCCTGTTTCTATTATCTTATTCTATTTCAAGCTTATGATCTTTTGCCTGCGCAACAGGCACAATCGTTGAATTATACCTGGGCGATCACCCTTAGCATTCTAGCTGTGTTCTTTTTAGGGCAAACACTACGTAAGCAAGATGTGATAGCTATTTTGCTCGCTTATAGCGGCGTGTTGATTATCGCCACGAAGGGGGATTTATTAGCATTAGATTTCAGTAGCCCTCTAGGTATTTTTCTCGCATTGTTAAGTACCTTGCTGTGGGCTATATACTGGATTTTAAATGCCAAAAACAGTGCTGATCCGATTGTTTCATTACTGTTATGTTTTTTACTTGGGTTGCCTGCGATTGTTGTTGCCGTGCCGATATTAAGTGATTTTAATATGCCAAATTGGCAAGGTTGGGTCGGGGCTATTTATATCGGTTTATTTGAGATGGGCTTTGCCTTTGTCGCTTGGTTAACGGCATTGCGTTATGCAGAAAATACAGCAAAAATTAGTAACTTAATTTTTATATCGCCGTTTGTTTCATTATTACTGTTAAATATTTTTGTTGATGAACCAATTTATCCGGCAACAATTGTTGGTTTAATATTTATTATTAGCGGTTTGTTGATTCAACAACTTAAAAGTAAATCTCGCTGCTAATTGATAGGTTTACTTTGTTGTACTGTGTAGGTCATATTCATTCCTCCTGACTTAAGTTTTCCAGCTGTAGCCTGCTTTAATCTCTTGGTTACTTACCTCAGATTGTCATTATTAGTTAATATCTCGCTGTTAATATCACTGTTTTATCAAAACGTTAGCACTGTATTTTATTGTTGTTAATTCACTTAACGTATTGATTTTTAAGGGGGTTTGAACTATATTCGCGTTTCTGTTTGTTTACCTATTAGCAGTGCAAGGTTTAAGGGCTAATAGGAACTTACTGCTTATTTTAATTTGTAATTAGTTACAGCAGAGTTGAAGGACAGCAGATAGAAAATAGAACGATATTTTCAATATTGAATTAATAAAAAAGTACATGGAGTACAAATTGAATAAAAAAACATTAAGCGCAATCTTGGCCCTCACTCTTCCCATATCTGCTCATGCAGCAGTGCCTGCAACACCTGGAATTGGTTGGATGCAAACTAACTACTCGTTAATTGAGGTGCCAGATGGTTTTGCTTATAAAGAGGTACGTGTTTTAGATAAAGTAACGGTGAGCGTTCCGTGGCATAAATGGAACGGTGAAGCGGGTGATACTATTAATATACTGGTTAATGGTGACATCGTTTTCTCTCGTAAAATCACAGCGCAATCATCTCAATTCGCAACTGAAAATCTAACTTTTGAGCAAGGTGGGCAGTTTGAAATTCGCTCACAGCTTTGTAATCTAGATGGTTGTGCAACAAGCACAGATAGTAAACAGATTATTATTGCCGATTCTGCAGGTAACCATTTAGACCCACTAGCAATGAAGGTCAATGAAGCACGTTTTCCAATCAAAATGACCAATAAAGAGTATGTGAATACTTCTGGAAAAATGGTGGCAGGTTACGCCGCTGAGTGGAGTGTGTATCGTGTTGAAGGCATGGATTATTACATTGATAACTTACCTGCTTCAAATCTAACTCACCTATTTTATGGCTTTATTGCAATCACAGGGCCTAATGAGTCTTTTGCCTCTGAAAACCCAGAGGGTTATGCCTCATTCAAAAAGATTAGTGCTGGTTTAGCTGATTTTGAATTAGCGCCACCGGATATGTGGGCTGCTATGCAAAAACCGGTTGGTGATCAAGTGCAATCAGATCCTATCAAAGGTAACTATGCCCAGATGATGGCACTGAAAAAGCGCTATCCTGATTTGAAGATTATTCCTTCAATTGGTGGTTGGACACTCTCTGACCCATTCTATTTCATGAATGATGATAACAATCGTAAAACCTTTGTTGAATCAAGCCGTAAGTTCCTGCAAACCTGGCCATTCTTTGATGGTATTGATATTGACTGGGAGTTTCCTGGTGTAGCAGCTGCTAATGCAAACTTAGGTGGCCCTGAAGACAGTGATACCTATGTTAAGTTGATGAAAGAACTTCGCCAAATGTTAGACGAAGAAGGTGCTAAAGCAGGCCGTACTTACGAATTAACATCAGCAATCAATGTGGGTTATGACAAACTCGATAAAGTTGATTTTGGCAAAGCAAGTCAGTACTTAGATTACATCTTAATGATGAGTTACGACTATTTTGGTGCTTGGGATACACAACAGTTAGGTCACCAAACAGCGGTTTACCCATCAACATTCCGAACTGATGATCCACGCACGCAGCAATACAACCTAAAAACAGGCATTGATCTGCTTAAAGCACAGGGTGTTGACTCAACCAAATTAGTAGCTGGTGTTGCTATGTATGGTCGTGGTTGGACTGGTGTTGACGTTTTGCCTGGTCAACATCATATGGATGCAAGTGCAACAGGGCCTGCACAACCAAAAGGTTCATTCAAACTTGAGCCGGGTACGATTATGTATGCCAATATTGCCCAGTGGAAAGATCAACCAGAGTGGGAATATCACTATGATTATAATGCTCATGCTGCTTATATCTATAACCCAACAACGGGTGATTTAATCAGTTATGACGATGAAAAATCAGTAGCTGAAAAAGGTAAGCTAGTTTTCCAAGAAAACCTAGGTGGCCTTTTTGCTTGGGAGTTTGATACCGATAATGGCGATATCTCTAATGCGATGCAAGTTGCACTAGGTCATCCATTAAAAGGTCAAATCGATCCTCCTGTAATCTGTGAAGATGGTTCAACAGCTGCCACTAAAGAGGAGTGTCCAGTTATTGTACCTCCTGTTGTGTGTGAAGATGGATCAACAGCGGCTACTAAAGAAGAGTGTCCAGTTATTGTACCTCCTGTTGTGTGTGAAGATGGTTCAACAGCTGCTACTGAAGAAGAGTGTCCAGTTATTGTGCCACCAGTTGTATGTGAAGATGGATCTACAGCTGCTACTGAAGAAGAGTGTCCAGTTATTGTGCCACCAGTTGTATGTGAAGATGGCTCAACAGCAGCCACTAAGGAAGAGTGTCCAATAATTGTGCCACCAGTTGTATGTGAAGATGGTTCAACAGCAGCCACTAAGGAAGAGTGTCCAGTTATTGAGCCACCTGTAACAGAGCCTACAGTGATTGAATTTGTGTTGGGTAAAACAAAGGTAAGTAACGGCGATATCGTCTCTTATAAAGGCACTTGCTTTGAAGCTAAAAACAATCCAGGAAGCTGGGAAGCACCAAAAGCAACATCATGGTTTTGGAGTGAAGTAAACTGCCCGGTTTAATCGAACACTCATGATTAAGTAATGGTAAATAAAGTCCCTATCGGTAGATGATATGGGACTTTTAAACTAATTATAGTGTTTTTCCATCTGTAAAGTTATGTGAGTCGTTCTAGCATATTATCACTAACTACCTATGACGCTTATTCAGACTACTCACTCCCATCTTGGCCTGACCAGCTCCAGCCCTCATAAGTATTTCCATTCACATGAGCATTAGATCCAATAATTAATGCATTTGGATGAGTTTGGCTGCTCCAGTTATTTAAGCTAGATTCCACAATTTCAAAAATATAGTTGTTGGTGTAAAAAGTGTAAGGTCCAGTCAATGTCGAATTTTGATAAGCGGCAAACATAGTGCGCCCTCCCAGCGTTAAACTACTTACTTGACCTGATAATATTTCCGCTGATGACTGTCCGAATAAAGACAGGGCTGTAATAGAGACGGAGTCATTAGTTTCTAGATGCGCATTGCCCCAAAGATCAATCTTTTCAAACTCACTGGCAGCTTTAGCCAATACAGAAGATGTATCACTGATGATCAATGAAAGCAGTTGATTGCCTTTGTTGAATTGAGCATAGGAACTGCCTCTCACTCTAAAGTCCATTGCTCTTTGTTTGCTAACCATCAAGCTACTATTACCTAACACTTGTATATGGGGTTTTTGTTCAGCTAAACCATAATGAAATTGGCTCGTTAAGTTTTCGATCGCCACTGTACTGTTATGTTCAATGTTTATTATTTTATGGTTATCCGTATCAAAGTGAAGGTTTTTAAGTATCACTTTACTACCAGTGATAGTGATCTCTGAAGTTAGTACTGCTTTATCTCCAGTGGCACTTTGTAAGGTAACTTCACGGCTACGATCGATCATAACAGGGCCTTCACATTTTCCCGAAATTAGCACTTTTATGTCTTTATTCGGTTTACGTAACAGTGCTTTTTGTAAAGCCATTGGTGAGCTGTCGCAGTCTACTTTAAAAACTTTTGTGCCTTTATTAGGCTGAGTAGCCATGGCAAAAGGGGACAATAAAACACAGCTTGCCACTGCTGCTATCGAAGTTGCTAAAATTGATTTTTTCATTTTTATTCCTATTTCTCTTATAAAGTTGGCTCATTGAGCGACGTCATAATGAAATAAAAACAACCTAAAAAGCGATAGGCTAATAAGCGCTATTTCATGAGTAAAACATACTTATTAGTATTAATAGGAGAGGCAAGCCCATTTTATAAGGTAGAAAGTTAATGAAATTAGTGAAATGAAAATCTTGTTGTTTTCTATGTAACTGGTTGAAACTTAAGGTTTGTTTATAAGGTTCGTGAAAGTTTTTGTTTGTTTAAATGTATTTAGGTGAATTTTTCGCCTAATTTTTCACGGAGTCGCGCTAGATAGCTCCCTCCTACTGGTAATACTTTTCCACCGATAGAGACGCTAAATTTCCCTTCAGAATGCTCACTGATATGATCAATCTTGTTACTGCTAACGAGGTAAGAGCGGTGAATTTGAATTAAAAAATCATCGTTATAATACAGTTTTAATTGTTTCAAACGGCTATAAATATATTCTGGCTCAAGTGCATTTTTTAGATACAAACCTGTATAACCTTTTTCTGCTTGAATATATAAAATCTTATTTTTATTACTACTTATTTTATGTAGTTCTGATAACAGGTTTGGATCGTTACTGAGTTGCTGAACCTGTTTGCTTAAGTACTCGAGCATCTGCTGTAATTGATTTGAAATAGGCTCGTTGTTTGTTTTCATTTTGTATTGTGATTGTTTTTGAGCCAACTGTTGTTGCAAGGTTGTGTATTCATTTTCAGTAATGAGCGTTAATTGTTGTAGTTGTTGTTTGACATTAATGAGCTCTTTGGTCAGTTTTACTTTTTTTAGGTGTTTAAGGCGCAAATAAAACAAAACCAGCAAGATGGTAATGAGCAACAAACTAATAACCGTTAAATAAACACCTTGGTTATCGGCCCTCTTGTCCAACGTTGATGTAAGCTGGTTGTTGTTTTCAACTAATAATTTTGCTGCTTGCGCTGTTAAGCTTGCATCTGCATCTAGGTTTTGAATGCTAATACCAGCAAGGTTTTTCTCATGTATGTATTGGACTTTAGCTTTTAAGGAACGGGTGCTTTCAAAAGTAATGAAATGGCCATTTTCATTATTAAATAGATAGGATGCCTTGGCTTGATCGTCCCAATATGATTGATAGCCTTCTTTAAAGAAAAAGCGAGCGATGCTTCGTTGATGATACAACCCTGTATTCGCTTGATGAGGAAAGGAATAATCTCCTGCAGGGATAGACTTAGACGCTTGAAACAATCCATTTTGATCGCTACTCACCCCCATCCAACTATGTGCAAATGCAGGTATGCTAATAATAATTTTGGAGGCGGGGACTTGAGTCTGTAATAGGTAAGCGACCGCTTCGTTAACGCTGCTTGTAAAGATAGAAGGGTTCTTTACTGAGGAATATAAAGGCGATGCATGGCCGGTATGGTTTTGCCAATGGCCTGCAAGATCTAGGCTAAGGACTTCAATAAAGTCTGCATATTGGCTAAGGTGGGCGACAGGTAAATATGCAAGATCATCAGGTAATACTGATACGGTAATAATCAGTGGCATATCAGGGTAAGTTTGCTTAATATTTTTAACTAGATGCAGTAAATATTCTCCATCCATATCACGATCACCAACAGTACTTTCTCGGCTAACGCCTGGATAGCGCCAATCAATACTGATGCCATCAAAGTCACTGCTAGCGACTAACTGGCCAATATTGTTAACGAATGTCTGTGATTTTTTGCTATCTGCCACCACCTCTGGATAATGTTGAGAGAGCGCCCAACCACCGATACTGGCTAATACTTTCAAATTTTTTTGTTGTGATTTTAATTTTTTAAGCTGAAGAAAGTGAAGTTGGCTTTGTTGATCATCGAATGTTGCAATGTCACCGTTAGCGGTTAAATTAAGGTGATTGTAAACTAAATGGGTTAAACCATTTGTGTTAACGTCTTGTAGTTCGCCATTCCAAGCAAAGAAGTGACCCATGAGCTGTTTTTCGTTAGCGGATACTTTTATGGCTATGAAAAGTAGAGTAATAAAGATAAGTAATTTAGGCATGCGCGCTATTATGGTTATTGCATGACTAATGTAAATAGTTGTTTATTTTTTGTATGTGATTAAAAGGTGATTTTATGGGGTGTTTAGCATTTCGGCAAAAAAGAATGTAATACTGTTTTTACATCCCTTTAAACAACCCCTGTGCATTTCTACTGACTGCTAACTTTTCTTCACCAATATGTACCTTCATATGACCGAGTAGGTCCTTTTTAACTTTCTCTATTTTACTGACGTTAACGATAGAGGAACGGTGAATTTGCCAAAACAGGTCAGGGTCTATTTTTTGTTGGATCTCTTTGAGTGAGCTACGAATAATATATTCAACTATCTGCTCTTGGGGCCGTGCAAATACAGAGATATATTTATCTTCGGCCTTAAAGTAGAGCACATCGTTAACCGAAATAAGGTGTAGATCTTCACCTTTATACGCCTTTATCCAAGTCAAATAATCGGGAGTGGCTGGTTGGGATAGCTGTTGAACTTGGTTTAATAGATCTGCAAGCATGCTGTTCTCAGAAGGTGACCTCTTAGTTTCCTGTAACTGCTTACGCTGCTTTAATTTTTCATAGGCTTTGAGTAACCGTTCCTCACTGATCGGTTTTAATAGGTAGTCGATTGCATTGTTCTCGAATGCTTTAATTGCATATTCATCATAAGCGGTGATAAATACAATAAGAGGGGGATTTTCAGTTTTTAGCAGTTTTTTAGCGACTGACATACCATCTAATTCAGGCATTTTAATATCTAAAAATGCAAAGTCGGGTTGCCACTGCTCAATCGCTGTAAGTGCCTCTGCACCATTTGTGCATTGCGCAACCACCTCTATATCAAAGCAAAGTTCAGCTAACATCTGTTTTAGATGAAAGCGTAATAGAGGTTCATCATCAGCAATGATTGCGCTAAAAGTTGTCATTAAACTTGCTCTCCCTGCAATTTATTGAGTTGTGCGAGTGGTATCGATAAGCGCGATGTTGCGCCACCTAACTGATTTTCACTAATAACAAAACTTGCTTGCCCTTCAAAAAGGTTAGCTAGTCTCTCTTGAATATTATTTAGGCTAATACCATTACCTTTAGTATGACAATTTTCCTGTAAACCTAATCCAGAATCAATGATCTCAATAACCAAAGCTTGGGTTTTTATAACATAGCGAATAACGATATCTCCACCCTTATTACTTGGCTCTATGCCATGTTGAATGGCATTTTCAACTAGCGGTTGAATCAAAAAAGGGGGCAATGAAAGCACTTCATCTATTTGATTGTCTATTTGGTAGTTGAGGCGTTCACCAAGACGAATTTTTTGGATATCTAAATAGGCACTAAGCAGTTGAGTCTCTTGCTCTAGGTTAGTTAACACTGAGCGGTTAATGCTTAAGGTGCCGCGTAATAGTTCTGTCAGCTTAGTCAGCATAGTATTGGCTTTTTTAGGATCTAATTCGATTAATGCTTGGATGTTAGCCAGGGTATTAAACAGGAAGTGTGGTTCTATTTGGCTTTGTAATTGATTTAATTGGCTTAATATCAGCGCTTTTTCTTGCTCTGATTGCTGGCGCTTAGCCACTTCTAATGCTTTGTCTGATAACGCTTTTTGCTCAATGGCATAGAAAAAATAAAAGCAGATAGCAGTGAATATAAGACCAAGGAATACCACAGGTTTAAGTGAATCTAACGTAGAAAATTTTTCATATTGATTAAGCCAAAACGTAGCATTCAAACTGCCGATTATTAAAGCGGATGTTAACGCCAATAGGTTTGACTGTAGGTGGCTAAGGCGTGGTAATAAGCGTTCTAAGGTAAGCGCACTGAAGAGGGCGCTATAACCGTAACCAAAACTAATCAATAGATGCACATGAAAATCACCAGGCCAAACAGTGCTGGTTAAAAATGCAATGATTAAACAAAATAAGCTAGTGAATATAAAGCTTTTGCTAAATTCTGATAGTGGGGCTTTATTAGCTTTACAGTGAATAGTTTGCATTAGAAGCGACCTTTTATGTTTAAGAGGATGGTATGCTTATCGGACAGGTTTGCATAGGCAGAGCGACTATCCCCTGTGAAAAAACGTGCTGCAAGTTGTAGTTCTGTTTTTGATTCACCTGAATCATGCAATAGGTAATTTAACCATTGTGTGGCAATCAGTCCGTTATCCTGTGGTGAGTAGAGTAGGTCGGCACTGGGTGTTAAGTTTTTAAGCCAAGAACTCTGTGACCATTGCCAATTAGACCAAGCATCGGCATCTAAACTCCAATGTGCCATCATATTATGCGCTACGAGGTTGTTGTGTAGGTAACCCTGTAAATAGTCAGGTGATGCATCATTAATAGCATTTTCCCATTGGCCTGCATCCCATGATCTACTGTCATACCAGTATTCAAGTATCACTGTATTGCCTATAATATCTGTCCAAGTGAAACCTGCTAATGCTTGATAACCATTTTGTTGCTCAGAAAGTGTAACGGGATACTGTTCATATTGCTGATATGCGAGGTAGTGGCGTTGATAGAGTGTAGAACCGTGAAACTCCCAAGCATCATCAAGCACAGTAACAATACTGGCAGCGATTAAACCA
>Ga0209395_1002254_pt1 | contig 25698 bp, 16 predicted proteins | sample GOMGulsemesocosm_3_FD_184635 | JGI IMG/M metagenome (GOLD analysis project Ga0209395, IMG submission 184635) | Methane-oxidizing microbial communities from mesocosms in the Gulf of Mexico - GOM9D Gulf of Mexico (SPAdes) (version 2) | ecosystem: Environmental > Aquatic > Marine > Cold seeps... | reverse complement strand
AGCCTAGTTCAAGTGCTTTATGTGCAAGGTTCTCACCTAATTCATGATGACCTAAAAAGTACAGTTTCTCAGCCGCTGCAGCTAAGTAGAGTGGGTCATTCTGAATATATTGAATATGATCAAAAATGAGAGATTTAATTTCCTGTTCTCTCGCTTCAAGATTAACAAAATTACCTGAATAGGTTATCTGCATAAATAAGTTACGGGCAAGTAAAATAGCTGTTTGGTGGTCTTCTGGTTTGTCTTGTAATGCTTGTCGTAACTTATGTTCAACATCTACAAAGTTATCTTTGCCCTGTTCAAATAACCGTGAAGCCTTGTATAAACCAACATCCAAGGAGTCAGTAGCTAACGATATTTGTTCTTTTTTACGAAAGATTTCTGAATCCCATGTTTTGTCTTTTATAGTGCTGGCCAATTGATTAATTGAGCTAAGCATTTCAGATGGCTGTTGTGACTCAGGAAAAATATAGCGCAAGGTGTCAAAAATATGCCCTGTTTTTCGATTTAGTGCGACCAGCGTGCAAGTTAAGGTGCTATTAATGTTAAAAAAATTGAGTTCAATGGCATAAATTGAATTTGTATAGAGTAATTGCTTTTCTGCAGATTCATGAGAAAGAGATTTAGTGAATAATTCAATGCGGCGATCTGAAGAAAAATTATTTTTCAAGGATTGCACCAGGTTTTTCGCAAAAGAGTTGGCAGACTCTTTTATAGAATGAGAGTGAGTGAGACCATAAATAGGCCCCACTGAGATATAAATTTGTTCAGTTGTAAGGGAGGGTAGGGCAGGTTTTGCCACCCAAATATAGCCTTCGCCATATTGAGTCGCAATATATTGAGGGTTGTTTGCTGAATCCCCAAGCTTTCGACGTAGACGACTAATTAGGTAATCTATATTTCTATCGTAGGTTTCAGTGTCAGCTTGTTGAACTAAATCGAGTAAGTCAGAACGTGTTAACAATTGGCCTGATCGAGCTATAAAACTAAGCAGTAAAACACGTTCGTGTTTGCTGAATTTTATTTTCTTCTGGTCTGTTGTATGTGCAAATACAAAGTCGTCACTGAAGGCCAGGTCGCCGAAGATTAGTTGTTGAGACATATTTTTATTTTTTTGCGTGTTGAAGATGGGATCTACACTATTTTGTCTATACAAATAAGAATGTTTATCATTCTAAATCAAAATAAATAGAAAATCACATATTTCTGCAACATTGTTTGTGTATATTTTTATCTAACACTGATTGTGAGCTTCAAAGTGGCGTGTATTTCTTTGGAGTGGGATTGATACTTGTGAGGAGGCAATGCTTATTTCTTGGTATACATAAGATGTGTTGAATTTGATATTACAGGATTAGGAAAAATAACTAAATAAATTTAAGGGTGGAAGAAATGAAGAATATTATTTATGCGGTACTAACATTGTATTTTTCTTTAATAATAAATGTTCAGGCAGATGAATCAAATTATAAAAATACGTTTTCGCAAACGAGTATAAAAACATCTAAAGGAACAAGAATAAATAAAAAGACTAGTTATATTAAAATGTCTCAAAATAAAGAATTAAGTGAGTTTGAAGAACAAAGCTTAGTAGTCGATAGGAGAGGAAAAAGAGCTGACTATAATGGATTATTACTTGGAAGGGTTGACTTGATGAGTGAAAGTGAGATTAGTAATACTAGAGCAAAATAATCGATGTTGAACGCCAGATAAAAAGCAAAGAGATTGTAGGGAGTGGTTAAAAATAATAACTGAAAGGGCAATGTCTACTTAATATTGCCTCTTTCAGTTATTTTATTACTTAAGCCGCTGTTGAACGATAATATTCAATTGCTGCTGCAACACCGCTACCAGGTACGATATCAAAACCATGGTCTAGCATTGCCATTTCAACACCCGCAATACAACCTAGTAATGAAACATCATTCATATCACCAATATGGCCGATACGGAAAACTTTGCCCATTACTTCTGTTAAGCCGGCACCTAAAGAAATATTGTATTTGTTAAATGCTGTGCTGATCACATCTCTAGCATCTTTTCCTTCAGGAACAACAATCGCTGAAACAGTATCAGATTCAAAACCTGGTGCTGCGCATAATTCTAAGCCCCATGCTTTAATAGCTTTACGAACGCCTTCTGCTAAACGGAAGTGACGTGCATAAACATTCTCAATACCTTCTTCAAATAATAGCTCTAGTGATTTTTTAAGTCCGTATATCATGGGTGTTGCAGCTGTATAAGGTGTGTAACCTAAAGCATTTTGCGCCATTTGATCTTTAAGATCTAAGAAACAACGTGGGAAAGTTGCTGTTTCTGTTAGCTTAATTGCTTTTTGGCTGAATGCTAAAACAGCCAAACCAGCTGGAAGCATAAAACCTTTTTGTGAGCCACTAATAGCAGCATCAATGCCCCAATCATCCATACGGAATTCAATACTAGCAATTGAGCTTACGCCATCAACAAATAATAAAGCAGGGTGGCTAGATGCGTCCATTGCTTTACGAACGCCACCAATATCACTGGTTACACCGGTAGATGTTTCATTGTGAGTGGCTAAAACAGCTTTAATTTCGTGATTGCTGTCTTCTTTTAAACGTGCTTCTAAATGATCAAGAGGGATACCTTTGCCCCATTCAATCTCATGGACTTCAACATCTAAACCTAAACGTTCAGCCATGTTGATCCATAAGTGACTGAATTGACCAAAACGATAAATTAAAACTTTGTCGCCTGGGTTTAAAGTATTAGTAATAGCCACTTCCCAGCCAGCTGTTCCTGTTGCAGGGAAGATGAAAGCTTGACCCGTTTCTGTTTTGAAAATCTTTTTTAGGTCTTCTAAAACAGGTTTAAGTAGCTTAGGGAAGATAGGTGAACGATGATCTTCCATTGGCACATGCATTGCACTTAGAACTTCATGTGGAGTGTTAGTTGGACCTGGAATAAATAAGTGATTGCGACCTGCCATTTTTTACCTCTGTTTGGTTTAGTATAGTTAATTTCTATGTATCTAAGTTAATTTAAGAATAACAATATAATAATGTTGAAGTCGATCAATGAGTAGTTTACTCACGACCAATTATAAAATATCTATGATTTTTTATAGTTGATTTTTCATATAAAAGATTATATTTAGTTGTACCAAATTGTTGAATACACAGGGAATAGTCAAACATTCTATGTTGACATATTAATATAATATCAGCAAGCATTATTCTCGTCCTAATCCCCATTCTTAAGTGTGGGTTAGGGCTTGCTATCGTAACAATTAGCCTTTAAATAATGTTTGCGCTAATTGTTGTGTTTTCTCAAAATTTTTAGCAAGTTGTTGAAAAACAAGTTGTTGACTGGCTGAGTCTATTTCTAATGTTTCTAATCCTGGAATGCTTGTGAATTTTTCAGACTGCTTATGTAGCGCAGAAACCATTTCTGCTGCACCCCCGACAATATGAGCTATTTCTGATGATGAGTCTTGATAATCAGGATTGAGATGATGTTCCATTGCAGTGACTAAAACTTCAGGTAAAGCCAGTTGTTTTGCGATCCAACTACCTATTTCACAGTAGTCAGTTTCAATCGTTTGTTTTAATGATTCTCTTAAGGAAAGGGTGTTTGTATCATCAAGCTGCATCTGTAATGCAGTATTGGTTTCAGCTGGAAAATTATCAGCTAACCATAATAAGCCTAGGTTATGTAACACACCGGCCGTTTGTGCTGTGTGTTCTAATTCTGTGGTGGCGATAGTTTGTGAAAGTTTTGATGCAAGTAACCCCGCTCCTTCTGCAACTAGCATGGAGGAGGTCCAAAAGTGTACGGTATCAAATAACGGGCAGCTTCTAGTATCAAATGAAGAAGAAATTGAGATGGCGATACTGATGCTTTTTACAATTGACATACCTAGTCTGGCACATGCTTGTTCAATATTGTTAATAGGAGAAACAGGGGCAGACCAAGAGGAATTAGCTAAAAAAATTAAACGAGCTGTGATTTCAGGATAATGTTTGACCACCTCTGCTAATTGTTGATAGCTTAGTTTATCAGAAGCGAGTGCTTGCATTAATACATGTATATTTTTTGCTATTGAGGGCAATTTTGCTGGTTCAGATAGCTTGTTTTGTATGACAGTCTTCATGTTTTTTTATACTATTATTGGTTTTTTCTGTGCTTGAATTTAATTAATTGAAGCAAAGGATCCTTAGGGTTGAGTATATTGCTTGTCACCTTTTTGAATGGTAAAGTCAACATCAACTAATGCTGGAATTTTATCGCTACTGACAGGACGACTAAATAGATAGCCTTGAATGACTTGGCAACCTAAACCGTGCATAACCATAGCCTGTTCAATGGTTTCGACACCTTCAGCAATTAATGTGTATTCCAGTGCATTGGCTAAACCTATAATAGCGCCTAAAAGCAAAGACGTATTTGGGTTGGTGAGTACATCATCAACAAAAATTTTATCAATTTTTAAGCAATCGAGTGGCAGTTGTTTTAATGAGGCTAAGCAAGAATAACCTGTACCGAAATCATCAATAGCAATTTTTACGCCCAGCTCTCTTAATTGCTGAATGGTATCGAGAGACTCTTTTGATTGTATGGCACTTTCAGTTACTTCTAATTCTATGAACTTTGCTGGAACTTTAGATTTAGATAAGGTGTCTCGAACTGTGTTGAGAATAGTAGGATCTTGAAAATGTAAAGCCGAAATATTAACGGCGACTTGTATATATGGCATGCCTAAATGATGCCATTGTACAAGCTGTTCGCAGGCTGCTTGAAGTACCCAATTACCTAATTCTACAACTAAACCTAGTCGTTCTATATCGGGTATAAACTCACCCGGAGGAATCATGCCTTTTTCCGGATGTTGCCAGCGAACTAATGCTTCCATACCTACCATGCGGCCAGTTAGCATAGAAACTTGGGGTTGATAATGAAGAATAAATTGATCAGTCTCAAATGCTTCACGTAACATTTGTTCTTTTTCTAAACGAGAAACGGCTTCAGAAGCCATCTCTTGTGAATAGAATGCGTAGCATTGTTTGCCTGCTTCCTTGGCCGCATACATAGCTGTATCAGCCGCTTTCATTAGGTTTACTTCATCTTCGCCATCGCGTGGGTAAATAGCAATACCAATACTAACTCGGGGTTTTATCTGCTGCTGGCCTAAAAATAAAGGTTTGTTAATATTCTGTAAGCAACGGTTGGCGACTTCAGTCACAAAGTGGTCTGAACTAATATTGTTCAGTAGAATACAAAATTCATCGCCTCCAAGGCGTGCTGCAAAATCTGAATTACGAATTTCATGTTGCAAGCGTTTGGCAATTATTTTTAATAATTGATCACCTAGAGTATGTCCTAGACTATCATTTATATCTTTAAAACCGTCTAAATCAAGAAATAGAAAAGCAAATTTCTCGTTACGACGATTGGCTTCTTTAATGAAAACCTGAATACGCTCTTGATAATAGGATCTGCTGGCAAGTCCGGTTAAATGGTCAAAATAGGCTAAACGGTGGATTTGCTTTTCGCTGGTTTTACGCTGGCTGATATCTTGAACTGTGCCAGTAATAAGAGCGTGACCATTCTCATTAACCTTAACCATTTCTTGATGAACAAACAGGTTTTTAGTATCGGGTGACTTTAGTCTATATTCGATGTGTTGTATGGTTTTGCTATAAGGTGCCTCAAGAATCATTTCTTTAACCATTTGTAGATCTTCTGGCTCAACCAATTCAAAGAATCCTTCCAGGGTGGTATCAATTGTTGAGGATTTAACGTTACATAACTCAGCCAGTTGATCTGATATTTGAAAGTGGTTACTGTCAACCTCCCACACCCAATAACCTAACCGAGCGATGCGTTGAGCCGCGCTTAATTGCATTTTACTGTTTCTAAGTTCAGCCGAGTCATGGCTCGCTCTCAAAATAAAATGTAAGCGGTGCATTAAAATGGGATAGTTAATTGGTTTGACCATGAAATCTGTTGCCCCTGAATCAAAGGCGTGGTGAATTGAATCAATATCACCTAAGCCTGTAGACATGATAATGGGGGTGTCCGTTAGCTCAGGAATTTTACGCAGCATTTGACAGGTTTCAAAGCCATCAAGCCCATCCATTATGGCATCCAGCATAATAATGTCTGGCTTATGCTGTTTTATCATTTCCAAGGCTTGTTCGCCACTTTCAGCTTGATCGACTATAAAAGATGCAGCCGTTAATGTGGCGCTTGCAATTAAGCGAAAGCTTCGATCATCATCAACCAATAAAATTCGGTTTTGTGGTGTTTTTGTCGTGGGTAAAGATAATGGTTCAAGGGGTTTATTATTAGGCTGTATAGCAAGTTGCTGATTTAATGCAGTGATGACCTTTGGTAAACCTGAACGAATTTCTTGTAATAAGTTGGCAATATTTTGAACATCGCCTTGTTTGCTGATGGCTTCAATCGATGCTGCGTTGTCAGCTAAACTCTGCGCCCCAAGGTTGGCACAAGTAGATTTAAAGCTGTGTGCTATCTTGGTTAAGGCCGTATTATCTTGTTGGTCTAAAGCCTCTTGTAAATTATCTATTTCTTTTGGTGCAGAGATCAAAAATAAACTAATGGCCTTATTGAGTAAAGTTTCACCCGATTCGGTTGTTAATTGCCGTAAGTTATTAAGGGCTTCAGCATTTAAAATAGAATTATCAAATTGATTTTTCTGAGGTGCGTTGCTTGTAGGGATATTTTTTTGAATGTCGTTTTTAAGGGGTAACCATTTTTCTAATAGAGATTGTAATTGAGCTGAATTAAATGGCTTACTGAGATAAGCGTCCATGCCTGCCATCAAGCATTGGTCGATAATGCCTTTTTGTACATCAGCTGTTAGCGCAATAATAGGAATACGGAGCCCATTAGATAATGCTTTTTCATGTTGACGTATTTTTGTTGTTGCCTCGAAGCCATCCATTTCTGGCATATGACAATCCATAAGAATGGCATCAAATTGTTTTTCAGTAGCAAGATTAACCGCTTCTAGCCCGTTGCTAGCCAATTCAGCACTACAACCTAGAAGGCGTAATACAGCCATTCCAACTTCCTGATTGATAATGTTATCTTCTGCTAATAGTATGTGTGCTGAGAGTTTTATGGGGGCATGGGTTGGTGAGACTTGAGAGTCTATCTGGCTACTAGGGGTCGCCCCTAAAAGATCTAACAAACAATTCAATATTTTTTGTTGAAGGACTGGTTTATTTAGAAAAAATTTAATGCCAGACGCTGCCTTTTTATTTTGATCAAGTGTTATGTTGTCTGAACTTAACATGACCATGGGTAACGGTTGTATTGTTGGGTCGTTATGGATTTTTTTAGCTAATGTTAAGCCATCCATTTCTGGCATGTGCCAGTCAAGTAATGCGACTTGGTATTGTTTGTTTTTTTGTTGAGCATCTTGTAAATGGCTAAGGGCTAGTGCTGCATTGGCAACACAGTAACAGTTTACTCCCCAAGAATTTAATTGATTGGATAAAATTTCTCGATTGGTAGCATTATCGTCGACGATAAGTGCATTTATTCCTCGTAAAGCTGCAATCTGAGCTTTTGGTAGTGCCAAATGTGAGCTGACTGGAAAATCAAGGTCAAAGCTAAAACAGGAGCCTTGTCCTAATGCGCTGTTTAGTTTTAATGTACCACCCATCATTCCAACTAACTGTTTGGATATGCTTAGCCCTAATCCTGTTCCTCCATGGCGGCGAGTAATTGAGCCATCTGCTTGAGTAAAGCTTTCAAATATTAGGGCTTGTTGTTCATCTGCAATTCCTGGCCCTGTATCGATCACCTCGAAAACAACATGAATGTTATCCTCTACCTCAGTAGATTCATTTAATGTGACTTTTAATTGCACTTCACCTTGTTGGGTAAATTTGATTGCATTGCCTAATAAATTAACAAATATTTGACGCAAACGCTCGGTATCAGCTTGAATAATTACATCTAAATTGGAAGGTAAGTTAAGCACCAGTTCAAGGCCTTTGACATGCGCCTGTGAGGCTAATAGTTCAACTGTATTTTCAAGTAATGTACGGAGGTTAAATTCAGTTTTTATAAGTTGAAATTTCCCAGATTCTATTTTAGAAAAATCCAGGATATTATTAATAATACCCAGTAAAGATTCGGCTGAACGATAAGCGGTATCAGCAAGTCGTGTTTGACGGGTATTAAGACTTGTATTTAATAATAGTTCAGTCATACCCAGCACCCCATTCATTGGAGTGCGAATTTCATGACTCATGGTGGCTAGGAATTCACTTTTGGCTTTGTTGGCGGCTTGGGCTTGTTCAACTAATTGAAAAGCTTCGTGAGTCCTTTTCTTAACTTGATCTTCAAGTGTATCTTTTTGATGTTTTAGGTCTAAATTTCGGCTGTCAATTTGTTCCAGCATATCGTTAAAAGCAGACCCTAATTCTCCTATTTCATCATTTGATGTTATGGTGGCTCGTTGTTGATAATCAGCAGAATGTTTAACCTTTTTACTGATAGCAACCAATTCTAAAACGGGGTCAGAAAGTTTTTTGGCTGTTTTTTCTATAAACCAGAAAATAAGTAACGCTGCAATAGCGAGGGCTAATAAAGCAAACCCCATTTCTTTAAGTAAGCGCTGATAAATATTATCCAGACCGAGCACTAAAACAATATGACCATAATCCACTTTATCAAAAATGAGTGGTTTACAAACCTGCATGAATTTTAGGTTGAAAGTATGTTGTTGACAGTTATTTCTTAAGTTTTCTGGAATGCTGTGGTTTTTATCACGAAAATACACCACAAAAGGCTGTTGCTGTCCCTTTTTTGTCACGGCAGCATAAATAACATTATTATGCGCTTTTAGGGTGTTTAGTGTTTGCAATGCATCAATATCATCATTAAAAATTAAAGCAGGGGTAATGGCTAGTGATGTTATTTCAGTGAGTGCGTTTAACTCATGTTGTAATGCTTGTTTATTAGATAAAAGGGTATTAATTGTTAAAACGCTTCCAGCAAGTAGCAGCATTAACAATATACTCATACTGATGATGAATTTTAACTTATCTTTTATAGAGGCGTTGTTTAGATGAATCATAGCGTTATTGCCGTCTTTTTAGTTTTTTTGTATTTTAAAAATTAAGGAGCCAGTATTGGGAAATCAACAATCTTAGCTAGTTTTAACAGTCTGGAGCTGATAGCTAAATTTGATTGTTTGATGGTAGATAAATTAATATTTAATTTCATCTGCCCTTTTATATCGATAAGTCCGACCATACCACCGGCTTGAAGAAATTTTATATTTTCTCCTATGGTTAGAATGGGTTGGATTTGTAGTTCCATTAATAACGGTATTAATCGACTATGCTCAAGGTCGCTTAAATAAAGTAACTGACATTGCTTTAAGTTACGCAGTCTTGATAGATTGATGATATGAATGGATCTATTGCTGATCACTTTTTTATCAATACTCTCAAATGACTGCTGAACAATATTGTCACCAAAAATGCATAGGTTTATATCGGTTTCTGCATTGATGAAAACAGGTTCTGGCCAGCGTGTAAAACGAGCAATATTGAGCGTCAAAATGGCTAGAACAGCTTGTTTTTCAACTGACCGAGACCATGCATGATTAATACTGCTAAAGAAAAATAGCATACAAAAGATAAGTGTCCCGACTTTTTTTTGAATAAGCATAAGAGACAATTAAAAGCGCCAGGCTAATTTTCCATACATGCCACGATCGATTTCGGTATCTGATGTTGTGTATTCCTGTCTATATTCAAAATGTTGTTCAGCCAATAAGTTTTGCCCAACTAGTGACAATTCAAGGTTATCAATGGGTTGCCATGCTAGACGAATGTCCATTGAAACATAGTCTTTAATAACAGCAGTTCCAAATGAACTAACAGAGGTATTGGTATCTACATAGCGAAACAGTACGTCTAGTTCAATATTGTTCCAGGGAGAGATTGAGCTGCGAAGTGATACATGTTGTTGCGGGCTAGAGCCAATCGTATCTATTGCATCTTGCTTATTAAAATCAGTTTTCAATAAACTGTAATTTGCATCCCAACGCCACCAGTCTAACATTTGCCAAACGCTAGCAATTTCAAAGCCATAGGTATGGGCAGAGTAATTGTTTTCAATTTGAAGAGGAATGTTAAAAGGGTTTGATAGAAAGTTAAGTTGCCCCAGCTCGCCTGATCTTAGATTCTGGTAATTATTATAAAAAGCAGTGAAATCAATAGAGAGGTTGTTGATAAAAGTTGTTCTATATCCTATTTCATAACTAATGACTTCTTCTGAGTCAAAGTTACTATTCCCTTCAAGTCCTACCGCTACAGTTGGCTGAAAAGGTGGCTTTGGAGGTTCTACAGTTTGTAGTGTATTCATATCATGCTCTAAACGTGATGGTGTTCTCACCGCTCTAGATACAGCCCCCCAGAAACGATGTTGATGATGCGGTGCCCACATGAGTCGAGCTGTAGGCTGTGCTTCAAAACCGCTATAGTCATTATGTTCAAATTTGGAACCTAATGTGAGCCATAAAGTATCATCAATTAAGGTGATTTCATCTTGGATAAAGGCGTTAAAAAGGTGGTTACTACGGCTAGAGGGGATTGCTTCACCGAAACCTGAGTCGAAATTATCATGGTTATAACGGTAACCGGCCCCCCAGACTAGGTCATTCCAGCCTAATAGAGCAAAACGATGTTGAAAATCTATATCTATAACATGACGATTTTCTTTAATAAAAGCTTCTTTTCTCTCATAAAAGTCATAAAAAACTTGTAAAGAATAATCGGATGTTGAAGAAAAAGTGTGTTGATGACGCGCTAATAAGTTACCACCAAAGGTGTCGATAGTTTCATTAAAATTTGTTTGATAAGGGGAAGTAATTTGTGGAAATGTAGAATTTTGATTTATTTCACTGCGATAAGCATCCCCTTGAATGGTTAGCTTATCATGAGAGCTGAGTTGAGAGTCCATTCGGAATCCCCCTTGAACTTTATCCCAATCATCATTTGCTTCAGATCCTGACGGATTGCTATTTTCATCACGTTTAAAGCCTTTTATATAAGCTCTAGCGGTAGTATCTGAATTTAATTGGCCTCCGTATCGAAATGCTCCAAAACCTTGCTCTTCTGTACCGCCTCCAGCAATTAATAAACCGCCTTGAGTATCTGATGAATGTTTGGTAATAATGTTGATCACACCATTAACCGCGTTTGCTCCCCATAACGTTGCACCTGGCCCACGAATAACTTCAATACGTTCGACATCTTCTAACATGACATCTTGGTTTTCCCAGTAAACACCAGCAAATGCACGGGTATAGATGCTACGGCCATCAATTAAAACTAGTAATTTATTAGCAAAACGTCCGTTAAATCCTCGTGCACTAATGGCCCACTTATTTGAGTCAATACGAGCAACATCCAATCCTGGAGCTAGTCTCAAGGCTTCGGGGACAGAGGTTGCTCCTATGCGTTTTATATCATCTTGAGTGATCACGAAAATGGCGGCAGGTGAATCATTCAGAGACTTTGCCTTTTTTGCAACGGAGATAACTTCTACATTCAATAAGTCTTCTACGCTTAAGTTGATTAATTCATCCTGATTAGTATATGCGATTGCACTGTAGCTAAAGTAGATGATTAAAGCAGCTAGAAATTGTTTGGTGGGTGTTATTTTTAAAATCATAATATTTACTGATATTTTCATGAATGTAAATATTAAGTATAGTTAATTACTAAGATTTTTTTGTTGGTACTGAAAAAAGAGGGGAGGTTTGACTGTTTAATTTTTCATTACAGAGTCGATAGGATTTGGCAGGCTGCTGACTGCATAAAGTATAGTTAATTGACAGTTATGAATAACCTTTATATTAGACCGTCTGTTTTGCTTTGAGGAGAGAAGTCAGTATCAATTAATGCTGGAATTTTATTGCTGGGTACAGGGCGACTAAATAAATAACCTTGTATGATATTACAGCCTAGGCCATGCATTATTAATGCTTGATCCTTGGTCTCAACACCTTCGGCAACCAGTGTATAGTTTAGAGCGTTAGCTAAACCAATAATAGCGCCTAAAAGTAGAGCTGTATCTGGGTTGGTTGTTAAGTCATCAACAAATACTTTGTCAATTTTTAAGCAATCTAATGGGAGATGTTTTAACGAGGCTAAGCAAGAATAGCCTGTACCGAAATCATCAATAGATATTTTAATCCCCAACTGTCTTAATACTTTAAAATTACTGAGACATTCTGTTGCTTGCATGGCGCTTTCAGTGACTTCTAGTTCTAAATATTTTGCAGGAACCCTTGTTTCATTTAATACACCTTGAATGGTATCAAGTAAGCGGGTATCTTGAAAATGCAAAGCGGAAAGGTTTACGGCTACCTGCATATAAGGTAGACCTGAGTTATGCCAGAGCATAATTTGCTCACAGGCAGTTTTTATAACCCAATCGCCTAAGTCAACGATTAACCCTAGTCGTTCTATTTCTGGAATAAAGTCATTGGGTGGAATCATGCCTTTTTCAGGGTGTTGCCAGCGAGTTAAAGCTTCCATACTAACCATGCGCCCTGTTTGCATGCAGATTTGTGGTTGATAATGCAGGATGAATTGATCCTTTTCAAATGCTTCTCGCAACATTTGTTCTTTTTCAAGGCGAGAGGTGGCTAGTTCGGCCATGTCTTGAGAATAGAAGGCATATTGCTGTTTTCCTGCTTTTTTTGCAGCATACATAGCGGTATCAGCGGCTTTCATTAAATCAACTTCATTGTTTCCATCGTGAGGAAAAACGGCAATACCAATGCTGACTCGGGGGCTTATTTTTTTGTTGCTTAAATGCACGGGCTGATTAATATATTGTAAGCAGCGGTTTGCAATTTCTGTAATTAGTTCTTCATCACAAGTGTTTTTTAATAAAATACAAAACTCATCGCCACCTAAGCGAGCAACAAAATCATTGTTGCGGATTATGTGCTGTAAGCGCTTGGCAATTTCTTTTAGTAGTTGGTCACCTTGGTTGTGGCCAAGGCTATCATTAATATCTTTAAATCCATCCAGATCAAGAAAAAGAAATGCAAATTGTTCATTTTTTCGTTTAGCTGATTTTATAGTTGATTGAATCTGCTCGTGATAATAGGTTCTGCTGGCAAGTCCTGTTAACAGGTCAAAATAGGCAAGGGTGTGTATTTGTTTTTCATTGGCTTTTCGTTGACTAATATCTTGAACGGTGCCTGTCATGGTGAAATTGCCATTTTCAATGACTTTGACAACTTCCTGGTGTACATAAATGATTTTAGAATGAGGTGCTTGTATGCGATATTCTATATGCTCAATTGCAGATGTTGATGTTGATGTGGGTGGCTCTAGAATCATATCTTTAACTATATTCTGATCTTCTGCGCAAATTAGAGCGATAAAACTATTAAGGGATTCGTCAAACACTTGCAGGTCAATTCCACATAAATCTGCTAGTTGCTCTGATATTTGAAAGTGGTTGTTTTTTACATCCCAGATCCAGTATCCTAAATGCGCTATGCGTTGGGCGGCAGTCAGTTGGAGTTGGCTTTTTCTTAGTTCTGCTGAATCGTGAGCGACTCTCAGCATAAAATTCAAACGGTGCGTTAAAATTGCATAGTTAATTGGTTTGATGATGAAATCTGTAGCGCCAGAGTCAAAGGCTCGGTTAATAGAATTGGTATCTCCGAGACCTGTTGTCATAATAATAGGAAGATCTGCCATTTCGGGAAGTTCTCGTATTTTTTGACAAGTCTCAAAACCATCCATTTGATCCATAACGGCATCTAATAGAATTAAGTCTGGTTTGTACTGTTGGATTTTTTCTAGTGCATGTTTTCCATTGCTGGCTTCGTCGACTAAGAAATTTGATCCTGTTAATACTGAGCTTGTGATTGAGCTGAAGTCGCTGTCGTCATCGACTAATAGAATACGTTTATTGTGGCTACTTTTGGGTTGGGGATAAGTTGTTTCTAAATGAGACTGTGAATTAACTTCTGGGCTATCGAGTTCTTTCTTTAGTGCTGTAATAGCTAAGGGTAATTCGTTTTGTAGCTTATTTATTAAAGGATGAAGGTTTTGGATGTCTCTTTGTTCTGCTTTTAGTTCTATTGTTGCTGTGCAATCTGCTAAAGATTGTGCTCCTAAGTTGGCACAAGCTGATTTAAAGCTATGAGCAACTTGTTCTATAGAAGCGTAATCTTGTTGTTCAAATGCAGATTGTAGTTTTTCAAGTTGTTGAGGTGCAAAATTTGAAAAAATATTGATAGCTTTATTTAGTAAGCTTTCTCCATTTACTGTGATGTGTTGCCTTAAATTATCTAAAGCATCACTATTTAATAATTCTGAATTAGGTTCTTTATTAGAGGGTTCTGGAGTTAACGCTGGAGGTGTTGATTTTTGACTGTTGGGAAGCCATTTCTCCAAGATAGCTTGTAACTTTTTCTGATTGAATGGCTTGCTAAGGTATTCATCCATTCCAACGTCTTTACATTGCTCAATAATGCCTTTTTTTACATCAGCGGTAAGGGCGATAATGGGTATGTGTTGATCATTATTTAAAGTGTTTTCATATTCTCGGATTTTAGTTGTAGCATCAAAACCATCCATAACAGGCATATGACAGTCCATTAGGATAAGGTCATATTGTTTTTTTGTAACAGCTTCGACGGCTTCTAAGCCATTGTTAGCAATTTCGGCTTGGCAGCCAATGCTTTGCAAAATGGTTATTCCTACTTCTTGGTTAACTAAATTATCCTCTGCTAGTAAAATATTTCCTGAGAGTGTTGCTTGTTTGGTTGCTAATGGGGCCTGCTCTAGAAATGATGATTCCCCTATAAGGTCAAGTAGGCAATTTAATAGCTTTTTTTGAATAACAGGTTTGGTCAGAAAATACTTGAGACCACTCTTTATACCTTGTTCGTGATCAATAGGTGCGCTATCAGAGCTTAGCATGACTAGAGACAGGGATTGTAACTGCGTGTCTTCATGGAGTGATTGAGCTAATGCGAGCCCATCCATTTCAGGCATGTGCCAGTCTAAAAGGGCAATTTGATAGGATATATTATGTCGTCTTGCATCTTTTAAATAGTTGATGGCTTGTGCGCCACTTGATGTGCAATGACAGTTGACTCCCCAGTATTCTAATTGATTAGATAATATTTCTCTGTTCGTTGCGTTATCATCAACTACTAATATATTGAGGCCTTGTAGAGAGGAAATGTCCACTTTTTGTTGTGTTGGCTGGCTGCTTTGCTCAAGGCAGAGGCTAAAGTTGAAGCAAGAGCCTTGGTTTAGTGTGCTGCTTAATTTTAATTCTCCACCCATTAGCTCAATAAGTTGTCTGGAAATGGTTAGGCCTAGTCCTGTTCCACCGTGTTGACGCGTAATGGAGCCATCTGCCTGAGTGAAGCTTTCAAAAATCAACTCTTGCTGTTCTTGTGCTATGCCGCAACCTGTATCTGAGACTTCAAATAATAAAGTTACATTTGTATCGTGGTTATTAGAGGCTATAGAAGTGACTTTTAGTTGTATTTCGCCTTCTTGGGTAAATTTGATTGCATTGCCAAGTAAATTAATAAATATCTGGCGTAGGCGATCCGAATCACCTTTAACTGTACTGTTTAGCTCTAAGGGCAAGTTAAGTGTTAGCTCTAGTCCTTTTGTATGGGCTTGGGATGCAATTATTTCAATAGTGTCTTCGAGTAAATGGCGAATATCAAAATCTTCGTTAGCTAATTGAAACTTACCCGATTCTATTTTAGAAAAGTCTAGAATGTTATTGATGATCCCTAGTAATGATTCAGCAGACCTGTAAGCAGTGTCTGTTAGTCTTTTTTGGTGATTATTTAAGGGGGTGTTAAGTAGTAGTTCGGTCATGCCTAATACACCATTCATGGGTGTGCGAATTTCATGACTCATGGTCGCTAGAAATTCACTTTTAGCTATGCTGGCCGCTTTGGCTTTGTCTGCAAGTTGGTATGCTTCATTGGTTTTTTCCTGTAAGTCCAGTGTTCTTATTTGAACTTGCTCTTCCAATGTGTCTTTTTGTTGGTTTAGTGCTTTATTACGATTATCCACTTGTTCTAACATGTTGTTAAAAGCAATGCCTAACTGTCCTATTTCATCCTTTGAGGTAATGGTTGTGCGTTGGTCATAGTCTCCTGAATGTTTAATATCCTCACTAATAGCAACTAATTCTAAAATAGGGTCAGAAAGCCTTTTTGCTATTTTTTCTAGAAACCAGAAAATGAGTGAAGCGGCAATAGCTAGTCCTAATAGAGCGAAGCCTATTTCTTTGAGTAGCTGTTGATAGATATCCTCAAGACTAATAATTAAAACAATTTGTCCGTAATCGACTAGGTCAAAGATTAAAGGTTTACAGACTTGCATAAACTTGAAGCTAAAAGTGTTAGGTTCACAGTTTGTGGTTAGCTTATTAGGTATTTGCCAATCACCTTTGCGCAAAAAAACGGCAAATGGGTTTTGTTGATTGGTTTTTGTTACTGCTGCATAAATAACATTATTATGTGCTTTTAGGGTTGTTAAAGTTTGCTGTGCATCACTGTTATTATCAAAAATAAGGGCAGGAGTAATGGCTAGTGATGTTACTTCTGTTAATGCGTTGAGCTCGTGTTGTAATACTTGTTTACTAGATAATACAGTGTTGATCAACAAAACACTGCCAGAAACTAACAGCATCAATAAAAGACTCATGCTAATGAGAAATTTTAATTTATTTTTTATTGAGGCATTGTATAGGCGGTTCATGGTGGTGTGGTTTTTATTATCATACTGAGGGCTATGTAATTGTAATCTCTCTACCTGGAAAATATGCTAATTATTTGGTATGGGGTAATTAACAATAGTGGCTAGATTTAAAACTCTAGAGCTAATAACTAGTTGAGACTGTTTAATAATAGCTAAGTTTATAGTAAGTTGAATTTTTCCATTAATATTTTCAAGTCCAACTATACCGCCAGCTTGAAGAAACTCCATGTTTTCACCTATGGTTAATATAGGTTTGTCTTTCAGGTCGAATAATAATGGTATTAATTTGTTTCGTTCGAGTTCGCTTATATAAATTAACTGGCATTGGCTTAGGTTGCGAAGTCTTGAAATATTAATAACATGGATTGACCTTTTATTTACTTGTTTGTTATTGATATTTGAAAACGATTGTTGAACTACATTGTCGCCATAAACGCATAGGTTGAAAGTACTATCTGGTTCCTTAAAGATGAGGTCTGGCCATGTGGTGAATCTCGCAATATTGAGCGTTAACGCGGTTAAAACTGTTTGTTTTTCGATAGACTGTGACCATGCTTGGTTTGTAGCGTTAAAGAATAGCGCTACAAAAAGTATTGGAAACAATATTTTATTTATAGAAAACATAATATGCGTTGGCAGTTATTAAAATGACCAGGCTAATTTGCCGTACATGCCACGATCTATTTCAGTCGGTGTTGTTAATAATTCTTGGTTGTATTCAATGTGGTTTTCTGCCAATAAATTTTGCCCAACTAATGAAAGTTCAATACCTTTTACAGGTTGCCAGGCTAAACGAATATCAAGAGAAACATAAGCTTTAATATCAGCATTACCAAATGTAGTAACAGCTGTATTTTGATCTATATAGCGAAATAATAAATCTACGTCAATATTTTGCCAAGGTGACATTGCGCTACGTAGTGAAAATTGTTGTTGAGGTGTGAGGCCTAGTTCTTGGGTTGCAGTGTTTGTATTGTAATCAGTTTTTAAGAAGCTGTAATGAATATCCCAACGCCACCAGTTTAACATTTGCCAAACTGAGGCTATTTCAAATCCATAGGTGTGAGCGCTATTTTTGTTGCCAGCTTGAATAGGTTGGTTTGCAGGTAGATTGAGGAATAGGGGATCGAAGTCTGTGTCACCTAGTTGTCCGGATCTTAAGTTCTTATAGTTGTTGTAAAAAGCAGTAAAATCAATTGATAGGTTTTTAATTACTGTGGTTCTGTATCCTATTTCATAGCTGAAAACCTCTTCAGAATCATAGTTATCATTTTCTGTAAGAATTAATGCAGCTGGTACTGGCGTTGTAGGAGGGACAGCTACGGATCTCAGTAAATTCATTGTATGTTCTAGGCGAGAGGGTGTTCTTACTGCTCTTGATGCTGCTGCCCATAAGCGATGTTTGTTATGGGGGGCCCACATTAAGCGAGCTGTTGGTTGTGCTTCAAAGCCACTATAATCATTATGTTCAAACTTAGAGCCAAGCGTTAACCATAGTCGGTTGTCAATTAAGGTTATTTCATCTTGTACGAAAGCACTAAAAAGTTGGTCGTTACGGCTGCTAGAGTTAGTTGTAACATAAGTACCCGCTAAAAGGTCGTGATTGTAGCGATAACCAGCCCCCCAAATAATATTATTCCAATCTAAAAAAGAAAAGCTGTGTTGAAAATCGAGATCAATTACATGTCGACTTTCTTGTAAATAGACTTCGTCACGTTCATAAAAATCATAGTAAATCTGTAATGAATAGTCCGATGTTGATGAAAATATATGTTTTTGGCGGGCTAGAATATTGCCACCAAAAGTGTCAATCTTTTCATTGAAGTTACTTTGATATGGAGCTGTAAGCTGAGCTAAGGTGGTATTTTGATTTATTATGCTGCGGTAAGCATCACCTTGAATAGTAAGGCTATCTTTAGGGCTGAGTTGGGTATCTACTCTAAAGCCACCTTGAACTTTATCCCAATCATCGCCAGCTTCTCCGCCTGATTGATGGGTGCTTTCATCACGTTTAAATCCTTTTATATAAGCTCTGGCTGTTGTATCTTCGTTTAAGTTGCCACCATAACGAAAGCTACCAAACCCTTGTTCTTCAGTGCCGCCTCCTGCAACAAGCAAGCCTCCCTGGGTATCTGCTGAATGTTTAGTAATAATGTTAATCACCCCGTTTACAGCATTGGCTCCCCACAAAGTTGCCCCAGGGCCTCGAATAACCTCAATTCGCTCAACATCTTCTAGCATTACATCTTGGTTTTCCCAATAAACACCTGAAAATGCGCGTGTATAGGCATTGCGACCATCAATTAACACTAAAAGTTTGTTGGCAAAACGACCATTAAACCCTCTGGCACTGATGGCCCATTTATTTGAATCTATACGAGCAACGTTGACTCCCGGTGCTAGCCTTAAAGCTTCAGGAATAGAAGTTGCTCCTATACGTTTGATATCATTTTGAGTAATAACAAAAATGGCAGCAGGGGAGTCGTTTAATGATTTTGCTTTTTTTGAAACGGAAATAACTTCTATATTTAATAAGTCTTCTACGCTGAAATCAATTAATTCACTGTGGTCAGATTTGGCACTGGTACTGAACATGATTAAGCTTAAAAAACAAATTAATAAGAGTTGTGGTTGATTTTTTTTTATGTGCATATCTATTATCCAACCTATTGTGTGGGTAGGTTTTTTTGTCTAGAGTTTAAGTATAGTTGTTTTTTTGATTGTTGGTATCTTATTAGTCTTGGATTGTATAAATAAAGAACTAAAGTTGGCTTGATTTTGTATCTTTTAGTAGTAATTCATTCCATATAAAGATGCTGATAAAATTTGACTTTAGAGCTTCTAGAAGTACAATGGTCGGTTAATTTGTGTTCAGGTTTTGGCCTGAAACTAATCTTACAAGTGCCTGAACGGTACTTTAAATTGAATAATTTTGGGTGTTTAAATGAGCCATACGTTATATGAAGCCAATGTACAACGCGTTCAACGTTGTGAGTTAGCCGTTCCTGGATCAAATCCTGGTATGTTTGAAAAAGCAATGAAAAGCGGTGTTGACTTTATTTTCTTAGATTTAGAAGATGCGGTTGCTCCAGATGACAAAATCCAAGCACGTAAAAATGTGATTGAAGCAATTAATGATATGGATTGGGCTGGTCACGGTGTGACGGTTTCTGTGCGTATTAATGGTCTAGACACACAGTACATGGTGCGTGATGTTGTTGATTTAATGGAGCAATGTGGTGATAAATTAAACACTATATTAATTCCTAAAGTTGGCGTTTATTCTGATGTTTACATGGTTGAAGCTATGGTAAATCAATTAGAAATGCAACAAGGCTTAAAAAATAGAATTGGTATTGAATGTTTGATTGAAACTGCATTGGGTATGGCTAATGTTGAAGATATTGCTAAGCAAGGTGCTTTAGGTGGTCGTTTAGAAGCCTTACATTTTGGTGTGGCTGATTATGCAGCGAGTAACAGAGCAAGAACAACAAACATTGGTGGTTTAAACGAAAATTATCCTGGTGACCAATGGCATGCTGCAATTAGTCGTATGACGGTCGCTTGTCGTGCTTATGGTTTACGTCCAATTGACGGGCCTTTTGGCGATATTAAAGATCCTGAAGGTTATAAATTAGCTGCTAAACGTGCAGCAGCATTAGGTTGTGAAGGTAAATGGGCAATCCATCCATCACAAGTTGAATTGGCTAACGAAGTATTTACACCACCAGCAGAAGAAATTGATAAAGCACACCGTATTTTAGCTGCGCTTAAAGAAGCGGCGGCTCAAGGTAAAGGTGCAGCAGCTTTAGATGGTCGTTTAATTGATGCGGCTTCAGAAAAAATGGCATCAAATGTAGTTAAAGCAGCAGAAGCGATCGCTGCAAAATTAAAATAACACATGGGGCGCAGGGCTTTAGCCTGCTAGGTTAATACAAAATGCATGCTAAAGCCTGCGCCCCATCACTATCACTAATTGAAAGGTAAATACAGATGAATCACTTCAATCTGTTATATGAAAAACGTAAGGGCTTTATGCATCTTGCGAAAACTTTTTTAGTTTAGAACAAATTTTATAAAATTAAATAGGAACACTATGGATATTCATGAGTATCAGGCAAAAGAAATTTTGGCTGGATATGGCGTAAGAGTCGCCGATGGTGGGTTAGCTTATAGCCCAGAAGATGCTGTACAACGTGCAAGAGAAATTGGTGGTGAAGTTTGGGCTGTTAAAGCACAAATTCACTCAGGGGCACGGGGTAAAGCAGGTGGCGTTAAAATCTGTAAATCTCATGAAGAAGTAGAGGCTGCAGCAGAAGCAATGTTGGGTAAGCGTTTAGTTACTCATCAAACAGGGCCAGAAGGTAAAGTCTGTTTAAGATTGTATATTGAAGCAGGAACTAATATTGCTAAAGAACTTTATTTTAGCCTATTAGTTGATCGTGCTCATGAAAGCATCATTATGGTTGGTTCTACTGAAGGTGGAATGGATATTGAAGATGTTGCTGAGAACAACCCTGAAAAAATCAAAAAAATTCAAATAGACCCTGCTGTTGGTTTATTGGCATTCCAAGCAAGAGAAATGGCTTTTTCTCTAGGTTTGGAAACTTCTCAAATTAGTCCAGCAGTAAAATTAATCACTGGCTGTTATCGTGCTATGCGTGATTTAGATGCCAATATGATTGAAATTAATCCATTAGTTGTAACGGGTGGAAGTGGCAAGCTGATGATTATGGATGCCAAAATGGGCTTCGATGATAATGCTTTATTCCGACGTCAAAAAGTGGCTGAGTTACGTGATAAAACACAGGAAGATCAACGTGAAATGGCTGCTGCAGATCGTGGTTTAAGCTATGTGGGTTTAGATGGTGATATTGGTTGTATGATTAATGGTGCTGGTCTTGCGATGGCAACTATGGATATGATCAAATTAGCAGGTGGTGAGCCAGCTAACTTCTTGGATGTTGGTGGTGGTGCTTCTGCAGAACGTACAGAAAAAGCCTTCCGTTTAGTATTAGCTGATGAAGGTGTAAAAGCCATGTTAGTGAATATCTTTGCTGGGATTAATCGCTGTGACTGGATTGCTGAGGGCGTGGTTCATGCGGTTCAAAAAATTGATATGAAAATTCCTTTGATTGTTCGTTTGTCAGGTACAAACGTAGAAGAAGGTAGAAAAATCATCGCAGACAGTGGACTACCTATTATTACTGCTACAACACTAGCTGAAGCCGCTGAAAAAGCTGTTCAGGCACGTAATGAACAAGTTGCTAAAGAAGCAGAAGGAGTCGCGTAATGTCTATTTTAATCAATAAAGAAACACGCATGATTGTGCAAGGTTTTACTGGAAAAATTGGTACTTTCCATGCGCAAGATATGATCAACTACGGTTCAACTGTTGTTGGCGGTATTACTCCAGGTAAAGGTGGACAGACACATTTAGATCGTCCTGTTTTTAATACAGTACGTGAGTCTGTAGAACAAGAAGGCGCTGAAGCCAGTATCATTTTTGTACCGCCAGCATATGCAGCGGATTCAATTATGGAAGCTGCAGAAGCAGGTATTAAGTTTTGTGTATCGATTACTGATGGTATTCCTACGCAAGATATGATGAAAGTTAAGCAATTTTTGCGGAAATTTCCTAAGAAAGATCGTATGGTTTTAACTGGGCCTAACTGTGCGGGTACAATCAGTCCTGAACAGTCTATGCTAGGTATTATGCCTGGTCATATCTATAAGCGAGGTATTGTGGGTGTTGTTGGTCGATCAGGTACATTAGGATATGAAGCTGCTGATCAAATGCGTGAATTAGGCATTGGTATTTCAACTTCGGTTGGTATTGGTGGTGATCCTATCAATGGTAGCTCGCATCGCGATATCTTTGAAAAATTTGAGCAAGATGAGGAAACCAAACTGGTCTTAATGATTGGTGAAATCGGTGGTTCTCAAGAAGTTGAAGCAGGTGTTTATGCGGCTAAGCACATGAGTAAGCCTGTTGTTGCTTACATTGCTGGTTTAACTGCACCTAAAGGTCGTAGAATGGGTCATGCAGGCGCGATTATTTCATCTGCTGGTGAATCTGCTGCTGAAAAAGTAGAAATATTACAAGATTTAGGCGTAACAATTGCACCAACACCTTCTGCAATGGGTGAAACGATTGCTAAAGTGTTAGCTAAAAAATAAGTCTTTAAAAGTCTTAAATTAAAACCGCATTCAGCCTTGTTCTGAATGCGGTTTTTTTATGTCTGCAAGTTTTGTAAACTATTGTCCTATTAGATTTTAAAAGAATACGCCATGTTTGTTTATTCCATACCTATTTTATTGTTCCATATGCAGTTTGGAGCTATCTCAGAATATATCTTCACAATCTTGTTCTTTTTAGGGCTGTTAACTATAGCAACACCCTTTAATTCATTTTTTAAAGATACCCAATGGGGGCTGGTCTCTGAGTTAACCATGTATCGCTATTTATTTGATTCCTGGGTTGGTCAAATAAAGTTGTGGCTGGTTTTTTGGCCTTTTTTTATTCTACTCAATACTATTCTGTTTACTGTAGATAATTTGGCGCGAGAAGGAGAATTTACGGTATCCAGTTGGGATGCAATGCATTTAATCTTGTTTACGCCCATTCTATTTTGGACGATCGCCGTATGGCGAAATGCCTTGAATACAAGTCTTCGATCTTGGGCTATATTGGCGCGTTTTATGACATTAGCTGTGTTCTTTGAATATGGGCTAAAGTTAGTTATTCGTATGGATTACCCTAGGATATTCTTTCAGTGTCAGGAAGCAGTGTTGGATTATTCGGCTTGTTTTTAATTTGGAACCTGAAAATAAATAAATGTAATTGGCCAGGTAGAATATTTTTAATATAAAAGAGTTATAATGCCAATAAATAAAATATTAATTTAAACAAGGTTTATCAATATGAGTCATTTTAAAAGTAAATCAAACCGTTTTTTGTCTGTGATATCTTTGGCTGCTGTTGTTTTTCTTTCAGCTTGTTCTGATGATAATGACAGTGCTAAAAAAACTGAGGCTGTTACTAAAGACGCTAAAGTAGCAACAACGATTGTTGGAAACAGCAAAAATATGACAGTCAATAAAGTTGACGATAAACAAAATTATAAGCAAATGTCTCAACCTGTTGATAAAGCTAACTGGGTAGAAAAAGGCAAGTTTAAAAAAGAATTTACTAAAGATTGTATTACAAGAGAAGTGGCTATTGGTGGTGAAAAAGTTGATCTTAGCTATGTTGAAACAACATGTGCTTGTATTGCTGATTATATGGATAATCATTTAACAGATCAAGAAGCTGATGAGTATTTAAAGGAAGATAACCACGTTCGTTCATTTCAAATCCGTTATGATGCAGCCGCTTATGAGTGTGTGCAAGAGTCTCAAAAAGAAGTTGAGCCAAAAATAACTCGTTTTCAGTAATAGAGTTAATAGAAAATAGGGGCGCAGGTTTTAACCTGCATTCTTTTACACTAAGAGCAGGCTAAAGCCTGCGCCCCATATTGTAAAAATGATCCTAACAACAAATTCGACCCACCACCGAAAGTAGATTATGCCGATCAAGCTCTTATTCATTATTTTGTTTTTATTAAGTTTTTTATCGAGCTGCTCAATTAATAATGTAAAGCAAACGACTGTGTCGAAGGAAGAGCTGTTCGAACAGAAGTTTGCTGAGCAGTGTGTTGAAAAAGAAGTTAGAAACTCTATCAATAAAGATAATGATAGATTAAGGTTTGCTAAGCCTTGTTCATGTATTGCTAAAAGAATTGCCAGTCGCTTAGCTGAGCGAGAAATGGATAAGTTTTTACTTGAGCATAAAATTACGCATTCATTAACAATGAGTTTTGATAAAGCGGCTTATTTTTGTGTGCAAAATGTAACACGACCTAAAACTAGATATTTAGTTGGCAAAAAACCAGCTGCTTCAAAATAAAATATTCCTCTCCTAGTCTGTAATACCCTTCAAAAATATTCTTCTATTGTTTAGTCTAAAATTGGGCTGCCTTAATATTTAAAAACTAAAGAAGTTCAGTTCAAAAATTGACAGGCTAAATAATCCGCTGTTATATTAGTTAATATTAATACTCTAAATCTATAATAAAAATAATTCTTCAAAATAGGAAGGCATAATGAGTGAAGTGAGTGAAGAAGAACGTAAAAAAATACTAGAAAGTTCTCCCATTGGCACATGGGTACTAATGATTACTGTAGGCATCAGCATGGTTATAGGCTGGATGTTTCTTTATTACGGGGTTTTTCTGCCCCGCGGTATGATCAATTAGGAGAAAGGCATGCATATTGATCCGTTAGAAAAAAAATGGGCACAGATAGTATTAGCTATTTGTGCTTTTTTTATTACTATTATAATGATAGATGCCTTATTTCATGGTGTTAATGCGCCAAGTAATGTAGAGACTATTAATTCTGCAACATTACATTTAAGTGAAGAGTTCGCAGAAGATAACTTAGGTGTTCAAATTGATGAAAATGGTGAAATTACTATTAGAATGGTAGCTGGTCGTTATTCATTTTTCCCTAAAAAAATTACCGTTCCTGCTGAAACTAAATTAACCTTTCGCTGGGTAAGTATTGATGTATTACATGGGGTGCATATTCCTATGACTAATATGAGCACCATGATTGTTCCGGGTTTTGTTGCAGAAATTGAAAGCTCTTTTCCTAAACCAGGTAATTATCCTGTTCTGTGTAATGAATATTGTGGTTTAGGGCATGATCATATGTGGAGCAAAATTGATGTAGTAGAAAAAGATCAATGGCAAGCGCCGCAGATTACTTCTAAGGACGGGGATAACAAATGAATGATATGACAGAAAGAAAACTCGCCTTAAGCCATATGTGGGTAGCGTTTATCGCTTTTATATTG
>Ga0209395_1002253_pt1 | contig 25702 bp, 29 predicted proteins | sample GOMGulsemesocosm_3_FD_184635 | JGI IMG/M metagenome (GOLD analysis project Ga0209395, IMG submission 184635) | Methane-oxidizing microbial communities from mesocosms in the Gulf of Mexico - GOM9D Gulf of Mexico (SPAdes) (version 2) | ecosystem: Environmental > Aquatic > Marine > Cold seeps... | reverse complement strand
TATTAAGTGCTAGTATGGTAGTGACTATAAAAAATCTATCACTTTAATAAGGGTATTGAGGTTTTATGAAAATTGCTATCCCAACTGAAATTAAAATTCAGGAAAAAAGAGTTGCTCTAATACCTAAGGCTTGTGCGCAACTAATTCAACAAGGGCATCAGGTTTATCTGCAATCAGGGGCTGGGAGTAAATGTGGTTATTCTGATGAGCAATATATAAAATATGGGGTGAATATATGTTCTGATGCAGAAAGTCTTTATAGTAAGGGAGAGCTTATTCTTAAGGTTAAAGAGCCACAGTCAGAAGAATGGCATTTACTACGTCCTGAGCATATTCTATTTTGTTATTTGCATCTAGCTGCGGAACCTAAGTTATTACATCAATTAGAAAAAATAGGTTTAACCGCAATTGGGTTTGAAACTGTAATAGAGTATGGAAGTTTACCTTTGTTACAACCCATGAGTATTATTGCAGGTAAATTAGCAGTATTAGCAGGTAGTCAGTTATTGCAGCATCACAAAGGACTTTTACTTGGTGGCTTAGCTGCTACGGAGAGAGGTCATGTGGTTGTCTTGGGCGCTGGTAATGCAGGCTTTGCAGCAACTGAACTTGCTGCTTCTATGGGAGCCCAGGTTAGTGTGTTTGATTTGAATTATCAAAAACTCGATCAAGTTAGGCAGTTAGGTCATCATGTAAGTAGTTTTTATCCCTATGCTGAAGCTATTGCTGATAAATTAAAGCAGGCTGATTTGGTGATAGGTGCTGTATTGGTGGCGGGCAGAAAAGCGCCAATTGTTGTGACAGAAAAAATGATAAAGCAAATGCAAGGAAATAGTGTGGTTGTAGATATTGCTGTCGATCAGGGAGGCTGTATTGCGACCACGCATCCTACAAATTATGAGCATCCTAGTTACAAAGTCGATAATGTTATTCATTATGCAGTGACAAATATGCCTGCAGCCGTAGCAAATACAGCGAGTCAGGCATTATCAGCCAGTTTATTACCTTATGTTGTTCGTCTTACTTCAATGGGCTGGCGTAAGGATGATATTTTAGCTTCAGCAATAAATGTAGAAAAAGGGCGTTGTAAGTTGTCTTTTCTTAATTAAATATTGAGCTAAAGTGACTTAATAATCTCGCTCATAGCAGTAAAGAATTTTTCATTTTCCTCTGGCTTGCCAATGGTGACACGTAGGCAGTCAGCTAAAAGACCGCCTTGTGGAGATAGGTTTTTAATTAACACGCCATGTTGTTTCAAGTTTTCAAATATTACAGTTGCTTGGTTTTCAGCTGTTCTAAAGAGAATAAAGTTTGCTGTGCTTGGGTATGCTGTGATATTTGGTAATTCATTAAGTTGTTTTAGGACTAATGCTCTATCCTGACAAATTTGTTGAGTTTGTTGCTCGAACAAGTCTTGATTTTTGAGGGCAAAGTCGGCAGTAGATTGAGTTAAACAATTAATATTATAGGGTAAGCGGATTTTGTTTAATTGCTCAATAATATCTTTATTTCCTGCAATATAGCCTAATCGTAAGCCTGCCAACCCTAATTTAGAAACAGTTCGCATAACTAAGAGATTATTGTAATCTGTTAGTTTGCTAATGAAGCTTGCATTAGCAAATGGGGCGTAAGCTTCATCAACAATAACTAATCCTGGAGCAATATCTAGGATTGATTTAATATCTTGTTCCTTAAACAAATTACTTGTTGGATTGTTTGGGTAAGCTAAAAAGATAACAAGAGGCTGTGTTTCTTTTATTTTTTCTAGCATTGAGGGTAGATCTAATTCAAAACTACCTGCTTGCAATGGTACATCGTGATAGTTCAGTCCTAGGCTTAATGCAACTTGCTTGTACATTACAAAGCCTGGTGATGGTGCTAAAACAGCAGAATTTTCAGGCAAAGCCATTAGTAATAGTTGGATGATTTCATCCGAACCATTGCCTAATAAAATATCACTTTGTGCTGGAATTTCATTGGTTTCTCTAATCGTTTGGACAAGTTGTTTGGCTTCTGGGTCTGGGTAACGATTAATGGGGGAGTCTTTAATTGTTTCAAGCCATTGCTGCTTTATATCGTCTGGCCATGTATAAGGGTTTTCCATGGCATCTAATTTGATAAGGTTTTTAGCTTCTGCAACTTTGTAAGCAGATAGATTTAAAACTTCTTTACGGAATACAGTATTTATTAGATTTTGAGTCATTAGAGCTAGGTCATGATGGTGAAACTGGGTTTTGCTATGTGCTTGACCCAGTTCGAAATGAGGGTTATTTTATTCTAAATTCAGCAGAACGAGCGTGGGCAGTTAAGCTTTCACCTCTTGCTAATACTGAGGCTACTTTGCCTAATGTATCTGCACCTGATTCAGAGCAATTAATTATGCTTGAGCGTTTTTGAAAATCGTAAACACCTAGTGGTGAAGAGTAACGCGCAGTGCTGGATGTTGGTAAAACATGGTTTGGACCAGCACAGTAGTCACCTAGTGCTTCAGCAGTATAGCGTCCCATAAAAATAGCACCTGCATTACGAATTGATTCGTTTAAGGTTTCTGGGTCTTCTACAGAAAGTTCAAGATGCTCGGGTGCAATAAGGTTGGCAACTTCAGCCGCTTGAGATAAGTTGTCTACTTTTATTAAAGCGCCTCTTGAGCTTAAAGAGGCTTCAATAATATCTTTACGTTCCATTTCTGGTAGTAATTTATTGATGCTTTTTTCAACTTGGTCTAAATAATCAGCATCATCAGAAATTAAAATAGCCTGGGCATTTTCATCATGTTCTGCTTGAGAAAAAAGATCCATTGCAATCCAGTCTGGATTTGTTTTTCCATCACAAATAATAAGAATTTCTGAGGGGCCTGCGATCATATCAATGCCGACTTGGCCAAAAACTAATTTTTTAGCTGTTGCTACATAGATATTGCCTGGGCCGACAATTTTATCAACAGCTGGAATAGTTTTTGTACCATAAGCTAAGGCTGCAACCGCTTGAGCGCCACCAATGGTAAAAATTCTATCAACTCCAGCAATGTATGCAGCAGCTAAAACTAATTGGTTGGTTTCACCTTTAGGGGTGGGGACAACCATAATGAGTTCGCCAACACCGGCTACTTTTGCAGGGATTGCATTCATTAAAACAGAGGAAGGGTAAGCTGCTTTGCCACCTGGTACATAAAGGCCAGCTTTATCTAAAGCTGTTATTTTTTGACCTAAAACAGTGCCGTCATCTTCAGTAAATTGCCAAGATTTCATTTTTTGTTCTTCCGCGTAAGCTCTTACACGGTTTGCGGCAGTTTGTAGGGCATCTGCTTTTTCGGCAGAAAGTGAGTCCCAAGCTTGTTTTAGTGTATCAATTGATAATTCAAAGTCAGTTGCTTTTTTAAACTGCGTTTGATCAAATTGGTTGCTGTATTCTAAAACTGCTTTATCACCATTTTTTCTGACATTGGCAATGATATCTAACACGCGTTGATGAACTTCTAAGTCATCTGTTTCATCCCAAGCGAGTAAACTTTTGAGTTGTGAGTCAAAATCATGTGTTGTATTGTCAAGTCGAGTGATTTTTAAAGCAGTCATAATAGTTTATAGTCGTTTTGCTAAGGTTTTTTCAAATTGGTCTAATAATGATTGAATAACCTGATGTTTCATTTTCATAGAGGCTTTGTTTACAACAAGGCGTGAGCTAATATCCATAATATGTTCACGGGGTTCTAAGCCGTTTGCTCTTAGTGTGTTTCCCGTATCAACAACATCGACAATACATTCGGCAAGTCCTACTAAAGGAGCTAGTTCCATTGCGCCATAAAGCTTAATTATTTCAGCTTGTACGCCGATATCGGCAAAATAACGTTGAGCCGTTTTTACATATTTTGTAGCAACTCTGATGCGGCCTTCAATTTTAGGTGCGTTGACAGGAGCAGCTGTCATTAGTTTACATTTGGCAATGCCAAGGTCTAAAGGTTCATAAAGACTTTCTGCGCCATGTTCTAATAGTACGTCTTTTCCTGCAATTCCCATATCAGCTGCACCATACTCAACAAAAGTAGGGACATCTGTAGCTCTTATAATAACCAGTTGAACATCATCTTTGCTGGTGCGAAGAATAAGTTTTCGGCTGGTTTTTGGGTTGTCTATAGGGACAATACCTGCTTCTGCTAATAATGGAAGCGCGTCGTCATAAATACGACCTTTTGATACAGCAATTGTTAACATGATTATTGTTACCTTGGAATTCTTCTGATGGTTGCGCCTAATTGAGATAGTTTCTCTTCAATATGATCATAACCACGGTCAATGTGATAAATACGGTCGACAAGTGTATCGCCTTCAGCAACTAAGCCAGCAAGTACTAAGCTTGCAGATGCTCTTAAGTCTGTTGCCATTACAGGAGCACCCGTAATTTTTTCAGTACCTGTACATATAGCAGTATTCGATTCTAATTGAATGTTACCGCCCATACGCTGCATTTCTTGAACATGCATAAATCTATTTTCAAATACAGTTTCTGTAATAATACCAACGCCTTCAGCAACGATATTCATTGCGGTGAATTGTGCTTGCATATCAGTTGGGAATGCAGGATAAGGTGCTGTACGTAAGCTAACAGCTTTAGGACGTTTGCCATGCATATCTAGTTCGATCCAGTCATCACCTGTAGTGATTTCAGCACCTGCCTGTTTTAATTTATCTAGTACAGCATCAAGTGTATCTGGGCGAGTATCTTTAACTCTGATCTTGCCGCGAGTGATTGCAGCAGCAACTAAGTATGTGCCTGTTTCTATACGATCAGGAATAATGTCGTAATGAATATCTTTTTTATCTAGCTTTTCTACACCTTCAATAACAAGAATATCAGTATCTATTCCTGTGATTTTTGCACCCATAGTATTTAGAAAGTGTGCTAAATCTGATACTTCTGGTTCTTTAGCTGCATTTTCTATAATGGTTGTACCTTCAGCTAAAACAGCTGCCATTAATAGGTTTTCAGTCCCTGTTACAGTCACTTTATCTAAAACTAATTTACAGCCTTGTAGGCGTTTAACTTTTGCGTGAATATAACCAGCTTCAACTTGAATATCTGCCCCCATTTTTATTAAAGAGTCGATATGTATATCTACAGGGCGGCTACCAATAGCACAACCACCAGGTAAAGAAACATGAGCTTCACCAAAGCGGGCAAGTAGAGGTCCAAGTACTAATATAGATGCACGCATGGTTTTAACAAGTTCGTAAGGTGCTTCGTAACTTGTAATGGTGCTGGAGTTTACTTCGATGTTCATTTTTTCATCGATAGTTAACTGTATCCCCATTTGTCCTAATAATTGCATGGTTGTCGTAATATCATGCAAATGAGGTATGTTGCCTATAGATACTGGGTTTTTGCTAAGCAGGGTGGCAGCCAATATTGGAAGGGCCGCATTTTTTGCCCCAGAGATTCTAAGATCCCCAGAAAGTTGGGCGCCGCCAGTAATAATTAGTTTGTCCATAAGAGTTTAATCTAACCTTAAGTTGGGTGTTTGGGTTAAGAAATTGTTGTTAATTTCTTAACTGACATCAGTTATGTATTCATCTAGCTCTAAGCCACTTAATGTGGCTAGCGTTAATAACTGGTGCGGAATATTTTTGAAAACCAGTTTTGTATTGTATTGCTTACTATGTTTAATCCATTCAAGAGCAAGTGCTAAAGCAGCGCTATCGGCAGATGTTATTTTTTTAAAATTTATACATACGTTCTTTGATTGTTTTAAAAAATCAAAGGAGGGGATGGTCTTTTTTGTAATTGATGAAAAAGTTAATTCACCTTCAATAAAAAAAAGTTCATCAGACTGTTTGCTGAAATTAAATGATTGCATTATTCTTCGGCTGCTTTATCGAATAGGAATTGTCCGATAATTTCTTCCAGTACTATCGCTGATTGAGTAATATCAATCAAGCCATTTTCGAGTAATGCATCTTCAGAGCCGCCGGGTTCAAGGCTAATATATTGTTCACCAAGTAAACCCGCAGTAAAAATACTTGCTGATGTGTCATCAGGTAGTGAATATTGAGCATCTATTTGCATCTTTACAACAGATTCGTAGCTATCTCTATCAATAGAAATGTCGGAAACTCTACCAATACGAACGCCAGCGACGGTAACAGGAGATTTAACCTTAAGGCCACCTGAATTTTCAAAGCGAGCACTAATAGTATATGCGTTGTCCGCAGTAAATCCACTTAGGTTGCTGATTTGCATTGCCATAAAAAATAATGCTGCAATACCACAGGCAACAAATAGGCCGACGAGTGTATCTTGGGTTTTTGTGTTCTGCATGTTAAATATCTCCAAACATGAGTGCGGTCAGGATAAAATCAAGACCAAGAATAGTAAAGGCAGAGTTAACAACAGTACGTGTTGTTGCTCGACTGACACCTTCGGATGTGGGTATTGCATCATACCCTTCAAAAAGTGATATCCATGAAATGGCAAAGCCAAAAACAATGCTTTTGATAATGCCATTAATTATATCATCTTGAAAATCTAGACCTGCTTGCATTTGTGACCAGTAAGCCCCGTCATCAACGCCAAGCGTTCCTACGCCAACTATGTGCCCGCCTAATACGCCAACTGAGCTAAATAAAGCGGCTAGTAGAGGCATGGCAATAAAACCAGCTAAAAAACGGGGGGCAATGATACGCTTAAGAGGATCTATTGCCATCATTTCCATACCTGAAAGCTGTTCGGTTGCTTTCATTAGACCTATTTCAGCGGTTAAAGCAGATCCAGCTCGTCCAGCAAATAATAAGGCAGCTACAACAGGTCCTAATTCCCTGACCAGTGAGGCTGCAACCATTACGCCTAGTGTTTCTTCTGCACCAAAGTCAGATAAAATATAGAAACCCTGCAAGCCTAATACCATGCCAACGAATAAACCTGAAATGGTAATAATTAAGAAAGATAATACGCCAACAGAGTAAAGTTGGTTGGTAAGCAATCTGGGGCGGGGGATAACCGAAGCAGATGCTGTTAAAGTATGGGTTAGGAAAAAGAAACTTCGTCCTAGTTTTGCAAAACTAGAGGTCGTTGTGTGTCCTAAATGTTGAAAAAAACGAATCATATTTTTTTGTGAGCTTAATTCTCAAATAAATCTTTATGGTAATTGTCTGCAGGGTAATGAAAATGAACGGGACCATCTGCATGACCATTCATAAATTGTTGTACCCATTCTGAATCTAAATTCTTTATTTGTTCAGGTGTACCTTGTCCAGCAATTTTACCTTCTGAAAGGACATAAATATAATCAGCAATACCTATAGTTTCTTCAACGTCATGAGAAACAATAATACTAGTAAGGCCTAAAACATTATTCATTTCTTTGATTAACTTAACTAAAGTACCTAGTGATATAGGGTCTTGGCCAGTAAAGGGTTCATCATACATAATCATCATCGGATCTAGCGCTATTGCGCGAGCCAATGCAACTCTTCTTGCCATGCCGCCAGATAGTTCATTAGGCATAAGGTCTCTTGCACCCCGTAAACCAACAGCTTGTAGTTTGATTAAAACCAGAGACCGAATCATTGATTCACTCAAGGTTGTATGTTCCCTTAAAGGCAGTGCAACATTATCAAAAACATTTATGTCGGTTAATAAGGCTCCACTTTGAAACAGCATCCCCATGCGCTTTCTAAGTGTATATAAATCAGAGCGTTTTAGTTGATGTACATTTTGTTTATCAACTAAAACTGAGCCTTGATCAGGGTATAGCTGTCCGCCAATAAGTTTTAATAGCGTGGTTTTTCCTGTGCCACTTGGCCCCATTATGGCCGTGATTTTTCCGCGTGGTATTGATAGAGAAATATCGTTAAATATTTTTCTGTCACCTCTGGAAAAACTTAGGTTTTGTATTGAAACAATTTCAGTGTCTGAATCCACGCTATTATCCCATCACGTTTTATATTTATTTATAAGTCAACAGAGTATTCTCTCTGAGTTTTATATGATAAGTCAAACGATAGTAAAAAAATCTGTATTACTAGTTTTTTAGCCTGTTGTAATAAAAGGCCTTTGGAGTGGTAGTTGTAAAATGTCATAATAGGAGGATTACACATATCACAAAGAATATTTATGCTACTTAATTTTGTTGCTTTAGTTGTTGGGCTGATTGTTTTAGTTGTTGCCGCTGATAAATTTATTATTGGTACAGTTGCTATTGCACGAAAACTTGGAATTTCACCCTTGCTGATAGGCCTTACTATTGTTGGGTTGGGAACTTCTGCTCCAGAAATTTTAGTATCAGCTATTGCTTCATGGCAAGGAAATTCAGGATTGGCGGTGGGTAATGCATTGGGATCAAATATTGCTAATATTGGATTGATTTTAGGGTTTACGGCACTTATATCGCCTTTGGCATTTAATTCTGGTTTACTTAAAAGAGAACTGCCTATTTTGATGGCAGTCAGTATCATATGTTATCTATTAGTTTTTGATGGCTTAGGAATGATTGATGGTATTTTAATGCTGTCAATGTTGTTAATTTTTTTAGTATGGCTTATTCGTTCAGCTAAAAAGGATAACAAGAAGGAAGCATTAAGTGATCCTTTAGAGCAAGAAGTTATTGATGAAATGCCAGAAGATGTATCTAAAGTAAAATCTTGGATGTTTTTTGTTTTTGGATTAATTGGTTTGTTGGCAAGTTCTCGGTTATTGGTTTGGGCGGCTGTAAATATTGCAGAATCATTTGGTGTGAGTGATTTGGTTATCGGTTTAACTATTGTGGCATTGGGTACCAGTTTGCCAGAATTAGCTGCATCTATTTCCAGCGTATTGAAGAAAGAAGATGATCTTGCAGTAGGGAATATTATTGGTTCAAATATGTATAACCTACTAGCCGTTTATTCCTTGCCAGCTCTTATAGCGCCAGGACCTGTTGCAGAAAGTGTTATCTCAAGAGACTTTCCTGTATTGCTGACGCTGACAGGGGTTTTATTTATTCTTGGTTATGGATTAACTAAATCTGGACGTATTAATCGTTTGGAAGGTATGGGATTGTTACTTGCTTACTGTGGGTATCAATGGGTTATCTTTCAAAGTGTGGTGGCTTAATAATGGATTCTACACATGATCAAAATTTAAAAAAATTAGGCTTAGCAGTTATTAAGACTGAAACAGATGCTGTTTCAGCTCTAGCCAGTAAAATTGATGATGCATTTGTAAAGGCTTGCCATTTGATGCTTAATTGTAAAGGGCGTGTTGTTGTCACCGGAATGGGGAAATCTGGTCATATAGCAGGCAAAATTGCAGCTACTTTGGCGAGTACAGGAACTCCCGCTTTCTTTGTGCACCCAGGTGAAGCAAGCCATGGGGATCTAGGTATGATCACACAACAAGATGTGGTGTTGGCTTTATCTAATTCAGGAGAAACAGGTGAGGTACTGACTATTTTGCCTATCATTAAACGAATTGATGTTCCTTTTATTGCTATGACAGGTAACCCATCATCTTCATTGGCAAAATTTGCAACAGTTCATTTAGATGTTGCTGTTGAGCAAGAGGCTTGTCCATTGGGGCTTGCGCCGACTGCAAGCACAACAGCTGCTTTAGTTATGGGTGATGCATTAGCGGTATCCATGCTGGAAGTTAAAGGCTTTACTCGTGATGATTTTGCTTTATCTCACCCTGGTGGAAGTCTAGGTAAACGATTATTGTTATTGGTAAGTGATATTATGCATTCAGGAACTGAAGTTCCTGCTATTTTAGCAAGTGCGCTAGTATCTGATGCCTTATTAGAAATGACAGAAAAGAAATTAGGTATGACGGCTATTGTAGATAAAGATAATAGTGTCGTTGGTGTTTTTACGGATGGTGATTTAAGACGGATGCTGGGGAGTAGCTCTAACGTACAAGAGACCAAAATAACAGATGTTATGACAGCTTCTTGTACTGTTATTAATTCAGATATTTTGGCTGCAGAAGCTATGAAAATTATGCAACAAAAGAAAATTAATGCTTTATTGGTTGTTGATCAGAATAATAAATTGGCAGGTGCATTAAATATGCATGACTTAGTACGTGCAGGCATAGTATAAAAATGAATACAGAAATGGATGAAGTAAGAGAAAAAGCTCAACAATTGAAATTATTGATTCTTGACGTTGATGGGGTTTTAACCGATGGGCGATTGTTTTTTGATAAAAATGGCGATGAATATAAAAGTTTTCATGCAAGAGATGGTCATGGAATTAAACTTTTGCGTCAAACAGGGGTCGAGATAGCAGTAATTTCAGGACGAAAATCTCAATCTGTAGCTTTAAGGATGAAAGCGCTAGGGGTTGAATATGTATATCAAGGCCATGAAAACAAGATTGCTGCCTTTAATGAAATAATTCAATCTATGGGGATTAAGCCAGAACAAGCCGCTCATATGGGTGATGATTTACTTGATTTACCTATTATGGTGCGTGTTGGATTATCAATTGCAGTGAATGATGCAAATGATGCGGTTAAAGATTATGCTGATTGGTGTACAGAAACATCGGGTGGCTTAGGTGCGGTTAGAGAAGTTTGTGATTATATTATGCGAGCGCAAGGTACTTTTGATGGCGTGTTAAAGAGTTATATGCAATGACTTTTGGTCAGTATAAAATTTATTTCGTTTTATTGTTGTTGGTAATAGGGTCTTGGTTTTTGGCTGACTTATTTGAATCAGAAAAACAAATTAAAGTTAAAGTTGTCGATCATAGTCCTGATTATTTTAGTTCTGGGTATTTCAAAAAAGAAATGACTGAGGATGGTTTACTAAAAAATGAATTAGAAGCTGATAGTATGATTCATTACAGTGATGATGAAACTACGCATTTAGAAAGCCCTATTATGACTTTATATAGTCCTGGTGTTCCGCCATGGATTATTAAATCTGAACGAGCAATTGTAGCGGGAGATAAGGATAATATACAATTGTTGGGGGAAGTTTTCGTAAGTAGAGAAGGGGCAAAGAAACTTAGATCTTTTAAGTTAAATACTTCAGAGTTGAAAGTTAAAATGTCGACAAGTTATGCAGCAACTACTCGTTGGGGTGAAATTATCGATGCTCAAAATAGAACGCAGGGTGTTGGGCTGCAGATGACCTTTACAGAACCTGTTAAAGTAAAGTTTTTGTCAAAAGTTAAAGGGCGATATGTATTTAATTAAGGTTTTTATTGGTATTATTTTACTAACTGTTGGGCAATGGGCTGTGGCACTTGAGAGTGATTCAGATCAACCTGTCCATATTGATTCAAATACTGCATCATATAATGACAAAACAGGAACAAGTATTTATACGGGGAATGTAGAAACTACTCAAGGTAGTTTACATATTAAGTCTGATAAATTAGTTGTTTATCTAAAAAATGGTGCTGTAGATAAAATGATTTTTACAGGGAAACCTGCTAAATTCAGACAGCTTCCTGGAATAGGGAAAGATGAGATTCGGGGGCAAGGATTAACGGGGGAGTATTATCCTTCCAAAAACAAGTTAATTCTGATTGAAGATGCTATCGTTTTTCAAGGAGCTAGTAGATCAGCAAGTCGATTGATCGTTTATGATAGTAAAAATTCTTTAATTAGAGCAGGGGAAAAAACTTCCGATTCTAAGCGGGTACATTCTGTTTTTAAGGCAAAACCAAAAAATAAAGGTAGTAAATGACCAGGTTAGCATCAAAACATTTAGTTAAAAGTTATAATAAACGTTGCGTTGTCGATGGGGTTTCCTTGCATGTTGATAGTAGTGAGGTAGTTGGGTTGCTTGGGCCGAATGGTGCAGGAAAAACAACTAGCTTTTATATGTTGGTTGGTTTAGTCAGCCCTGATGATGGAATGATTTTTCTTGATGATATGGATATTACCCATTTTCCTATGCATAGCCGTGCAAGACTTGGTATTGGTTATTTAGCGCAAGAACCCTCGGTTTTTCGTAAATTAACAGTTGTTGAGAATTTACGAGCGGTTATACAGATTAGAGCAGATTTAACTAAAGGGCAGGGTGAGTTATTAATTGAAGAGTTATTAACAGAATTTAGTATTACTCATTTGCGTGACCAAGTTGCTTTAGGTTTGTCAGGTGGAGAGCGACGAAGAGTAGAGATAGCACGTGCTCTAGCAACAGATCCACAATTTATTTTGTTAGATGAACCTTTTGCTGGTGTTGACCCTATTTCAGTCATTGACCTACAAAAAATTATCGCTCATTTAAAGCAACGTGGAATTGGAGTGTTAATTACTGAGCATAAAGTGAGAGCAACACTGGAAATATGTGACAGAGCATATATACTTAATTCAGGGAAAGTAATTGCAGAAGGAAGTACAGCAGAGATTGTCGCAAATGAAGAAGTAAGAAAAGTTTATTTAGGTGATAATTTTAGTTTGTAAGTATTTATATATAATAATTAAAGTGGGATAGAATTATTTAATGAAGCAATCGCTACAGCTACGCATCGGTCAAAGTTTAACTATGACGCCTCAGTTACAGCAGGCGATCAAGTTATTACAGCTATCAACATTAGATTTGCAGCAAGAAATCCAGCAAGCACTGGAGTCGAATATGATGTTGGAGGTTGATGAAGAGACTGTAGTTGCTCAAAATGATACTGAACAAAAGCCTGCTGAGCAACAGGATGAGATAACCAGTGAAGGTTCTCAAACAGATATGCCAGATGAATTGCCAGTGGATTCAACTTGGGATGATGTTTATGAAAATACACAACCTACTTTAGCGGCTCAGGAAGTTAATGATTTTGAAGCCCAGCGAAGTAAACCAGTCAGTCTGCATGAATATTTATTGGAACAATTAGATTTACTTTCTATCTCAGAAAGGGATAGTGCTATAGCTATTGCAATTATTGATTCAGTCAATATGGATGGTTATATCAGTGAGTCGATAGAAAATATCTATCAAGGCCTACATGAACAATTAGAGGATTTGGAGCAAGATGAGGTTGAAGGTGTTTTGCATAGAGTGCAAAATTTTGACCCTATTGGTATAGCAGCTAAAGATTTAGGTGATTGTTTGTTAATTCAGCTAAAACAATTAGCTGATACAGTTCCTTATAAGACAGAAGCGATAGAGTTGGTTCGTCGACATTTAGATTTATTGGCGACTCATGAACAAGCAAAACTTATGCGTAAGTTAAGTTTATCTGAATATCAATTGTCAGAAGTTGTAGTCTTGATTAGAACTTTAGACCCTAAACCTGGGTCTAAAATACAAACAGAAAACTCTGAATATATTGTGCCTGATGTATTTGTATCGAAGAGAAAGGGCGAGTGGTATGTCGGTTTAAACCCTGATATTTCACCAAAATTACGTGTCAACTCTGTTTATTCAAAGATGATAAAAAGAGCTGATAATAGTAAAGAAAATACCAGTATGAAAGAACACTTGCAGGAAGCAAAGTGGTTTATTAAAAGTTTACATAGTAGAAATGATACTTTATTGCGAGTTGCTAGAAGTATTGTTGAAAAACAAACAGGCTTTCTTGATAATGGTGCTATTGCAATGAAGCCTATGGTGTTAAGAAATATTGCCGAAGAATTGGAGTTGCATGAGTCAACAATATCACGAGTAACGACTCAGAAGTATATGCATACACCCAATGGTATAGTAGAATTTAAATATTTTTTCTCCAGTCACGTTTCAACGGAAGGTGGTGGAGAGTGCTCTGCAACAGCAATTAGAGCATTTATAAAAGAAATGGTTGAAAATGAAAATCTGGCAAAACCATTAAGTGATAGTAAAATGTCAGATATTTTAAAGGAGAAAGGCATAAATGTAGCTCGAAGAACGGTTGCAAAATATCGTGAAGCTATGTCTATTCCTTCATCAAGCCAAAGAAAGCGTCTTTTATGACGATTGATAGAAAGTTTTTTAATAAGGAGTTATTCCATGCAAGTAAGTGTAACGGGTCACCATGTTGAGGTTACAGATTCATTAAGAACCCACGTAGAAGAAAAAATAGGTAAACTTAAACGTCATTTTGATAATGTGACTGATGTTCACGTTATCTTAACGGTAGAAAAATTAGCGCAAAAAGCAGAAGCCACTGTACAAGTAAGTGGTGCGAAATTATTTGCTGATGATGCTCAAGAAGATATGTACCAAGCAATTGATAGTATGGTTGATAAATTGGATCGTCAAATTATTAAGCATAAAGAAAAGACAGGAAGTCATAGGTAACTATGAAAAAGGCAAAAGGTAATTTTATCTTTTGCCTTTTTAATGAAAATAATGAAACTTTTAATAGTGAGTGGGCTTTCTGGCTCAGGTAAGAGCATTGTCTTAGATACTTTGGAAGATTGTGGATACTATTGTATTGATAATTTACCAATGACTTTGCTTCCAGGTTTTGTCAGTCAGATTATGCCGTCGGATTCATCAACCTATGCTAAAACAGCAATAGGTATTGATGCTAGAAATCAGAGTAAAAGTTTATTATGCTTTTCTGAGATTTTAAGCTCAATTCGTAAGCAAGGGATAGATTGCGAAGTTATATATTTGCAGGCAGAAGAAGATATTCTGCTAAAACGATATAGTGAAACACGTAGGAAGCACCCTTTAAGTAGTGAGACCGTTGCTCTAAAAGAAGCAATAGCTATTGAAAAAGAGGTGTTAAAAACTGTATTGGATTATGCTAATATAGTGTTAGATACTAGCCGAACAGCTGTTCAGCAGTTACGTGAATTAGTTAAAAACCAATTAGAAAAAGACGATGAAAAGCACTTGTCGTTACAATTTCAATCTTTTGGTTTTAAACATGGTGTGCCACTTGATGTGGATTTCATGTTCGATGTACGTTGTCTACCTAATCCATATTGGGATGCAACACTTAGAGGGTTTACAGGGAAAGATGCTCCAGTTATTGAATTTTTAAATAAATCAGAAGATGCTCAGTCTTTATTTCAAGATATTTGTACCTTTCTTGAAAAATGGGTGAATCGATTTGATACTGATAACCGTAGTTATCTAACCGTAGGGATTGGATGTACGGGAGGTCAGCATCGTTCTGTTTATTTGGTTGAAATGTTGGTTAAGCATTTCAATAAAAGAGATTTAAATGTGATTGTTCGTCATAGAGAATTACATTAAAACTTTGAGAGAGAAATGTTATGGAATACATGCTCTTAAAGGTAGTTAATAAGTTTTACCAATGTGTAAAAAATTCCAAGCTGTTCCCCTTTTAACTTTCATATTTTAAACCTTATGCCATCATCAGTTCTAAATCAAGAAAACAAGGAAAATATTCTAGTTCAAGCTATCGAATTATTAGAGACTGGTTCACAGGTTCAGATTAGGGATTTCATTCATTCTCTTTATCCAGCAGAAACCGCTAATATATTAGAAGGGCTGGAGATGGAGCAAAGAACTATAGTCTGGAAAGTCATTCCACCTAATGTGATGGGTGAAATTCTGGTAAGGGTTCATACCGAAGTTGGGCAGGGTTTGTTAAAAATCACTGATAGACGTGATTTAATTAAGGCAACAGAAAACCTTGAATCTGATGATATGGTTGATTTGTTGCATGTTCTTCCTGAGCCGTTGTTGTCAGAAGTGATGGAGTCAATGGGGGTTCATGAAAGAAATCGCCTAGAATCGGCTTTAACTTACGATGACCATACAGCTGGTGGTCTTATGTCATTGGATGTTTTAACAATTCGTCCTGATGTAACGCTTGAAGTTGTTATGCGATATTTGCATCAACGCGGTGAAATGCCAGCATCAACAGATAGTTTAATTGTTGTTGATCGATCTGATCATTTATTAGGTGTTTTGTCATTATCAGATTTATTATCAAATGCTCCTTCAACAAAAGTTGAGGATGCTATGGATGACAAGATAAAAGGTGTTTCGTATTTAATGCCTGCTCATGATGTCGCAATGATGTTTGAGCAAAGACAAATGCTTTCTGCGCCTGTGATTGCTGAAAATGGGCGATTAATGGGGCGAGTAACTATTGATGATGTTGTAGGTATTATCAGAGAAGAAGCTGATCACTCTATTATGAGTATGGCTGGTTTGGATGAAGAGCAGGATATGTTTGCTCCAGTTATGACCAGTGCTAAACGTAGAGCTGTTTGGTTGGGTGTCAATTTAGTCACAGCATTTTTAGCTTCTTGGGTTATTGGGTTGTTTGAAGCGACATTAGAAGAGATTGTTGCTTTAGCTGTTTTAATGCCTATTGTTGCGAGTATGGGTGGTATAGCAGGAAGTCAAACCTTAACGCTGGTGGTAAGGGGGTTGGCATTAAGGCAGGTGAGCCACTCAAATGCGACCCAATTGTTATTTAAAGAGCTATCCGTAGGTATCGTTAATGGTGTGTTTTGGGCGTTTATTGTAGCTATTATTGCCAGTATTTGGTTTCAAAGTACGGATTTAGGTATGTTGTTGGGTGCAGCCATGGTAATTAACTTGGTTTGTGCTGCGTTAGCAGGAGCGAGTATTCCAATGGCATTAGATAAAATGGGAATTGATCCAGCATTAGCTGGTGGGGTGTTGTTAACAACAGTAACAGATTGTGTTGGATTCCTTGCTTTCCTTGGTTTGGCTACAATGTTCCTTCTTTAGCAGTAAGGGAGTGATTTGATATTTTTGTGGTGAATAATTGTATTACTTTCTTTATAGGTATTGGGAGTAATATAGCGAAGTGAATTTATTTTACGCATAAAAAAACCAGTATTTGATAACAAATACTGGTTTTTTTATGCGCTTTAATCAAGAAATAAAATCATTTCAAAGATAATAACTCGGTACGCTTATCCATTTCAAAATTAAGCTTTCCTTCTTTGGCTAGCCAGCCAATAGCTCTTTGAGCATCATTTTTACTTACTCCGGTTTCTTTTGTTACTTTTGAAACGCTAGTTGCGCCATTTTTTTCAAGGTATTCCCAGATTGCGCCAGCAGCGGCACCAATAGTATCAGACATAGTCTTTCTCTTTGTAGTTGTTAAAAATCAGTTATTTTTTATTTGCTTCTTCAGGCAAAACAATATTAAGTTCTAAAACTTCCTGGTTCTCATCTTGTTCAAAATTCACTGAAATAGCATCTTGTTCAACGTTAACATATTTTCGTACCACAGCAAGTAATTCTTGTTGTAATTTTGGAAGATAGGAAGGTTGGTTTCTTGATGCACGTTCATGAGCAACAAGAATTTGTAAGCGTTCTTTTGCAACCGAGGCAGAGCTAGGTTTAGAAGATTTGAAGTAGTCTAGTAAGCTCATTTACTTTTTCCCAAATAATTTACCAAATATGCCTTTTTTCTCTTCATCAATAAATCGATGTGGAACATCTTCACCTAAATAGCGGGCTACGACATCAGCATATGCTTGTCCCGCATTACTCTCTTCATCAAGAATAACAGGGGTTCCAGAGTTTGAAGCATTTAAGACTGATTGAGATTCAGGAATAACGCCTAGTAAATGTAATGAAAGAATATCTTGTACATCTTCAACGCTTAGCATTTCACCTAATTTAACTCTTTTAGGAGAGTAACGAGAAAGAAGTAAGTATTCTTTTATTGCTTCCTCACCTTGTTCTGCTCTACGTGATTTGCTAGCTAAAATGCCCAACATACGATCAGAATCTCGAACCGAAGAGACTTCAGGGTTTGTTACAACAAAGGCGTCATCAGCAAAATACATGGCTAAATTTGCACCACGCTCAATCCCCGCGGGTGAGTCACAGACGATGTATTTAAATTCTTTAGAAAGTTCTTTTAGAACTTTTCCAACACCTTCTTGAGTAAGAGCATCTTTATCGCGTGTTTGTGATGCTGGCAATATAAAGAGTTGGTTACAACGTTTATCTTTTATTAATGCTTGGCGTAAAGTGGCTTCACCATTGATAACATTGACAAAGTCATAGACTACGCGGCGTTCACAGCCCATGATTAAATCAAGGTTTCGTAAGCCTACATCAAAATCAATAACAGCTGTTTTATGGCCTTTTTTTGCCAATCCCATGGCAATAGCGGCGCTAGTGGTGGTTTTACCAACCCCGCCTTTTCCTGAAGTTACAACAATAATTCTAGCCAATTTTTTGTCCTCTACAATTGGGGTGGGAGTGAGAGTTAGTCAATCAATCCCTATAGGTTGTTAATGATTAATGCTTGGTCTTGCAATAAAATTTGTGTTGGTTTTTGCTGGTCTAATGTATCCAAATCTTCACTTGTTTTGTAGTGACCCGCAATAGAAATTAGTTCTGCATGTAAAGCCGAGCAAAAAATTCGACTTTCTGTATTTCCTTGTACACCCGCTAAGGCTCTACCTCTAAGTGCGCCATAGATATGGATATTTCCCTCAGCCATAACTTCTGCACCTGCACTTACGTGAGATAGGATTGTTAAATCACCTTTAGCATAAATACGTTGGCCTGAGCGTACGGGCTGAGTAATTAGCATGTTTTTAATAGTCTCTACTGTTTCGTTGCTTGGTTTGTCGTCAGTAGTTTTAGGTGTGTTGGTCGAGTTGCTTTGAGTTGGAAATTTACTTTCTGTATGAGCGCCACGAATTGTGTGTACAGGAATGTGAAATTTGAAAGCAATATTTTTTTGCTCTTCGTTAGCACCGCTAACACCAATAGGGAATAAGCTTTCCTTATGTAGAAACTCTATTAAAGCTTCAAACTCTATAGGTTCTTCATTCTCATTGCAGAACTTAAGGTCGATTAATAAAGGAGAATTTCTAAAAAACTCAGGTGCCTGAGCTATCTTTTCTTTCAGTTGATGCTTAATTTGTTTTAGTTCTGTTGAGTGAATGGCTAAAACAGGCGAGCTGAAAGAAGAGCTTTTAAATTCTAAAGCAGATTTGTTATAGATAGGGGCTTCAGTGTCCGTCGACATTTGCTAATAATTCTGTTGATGTAATTGGTTGAATAATAACATTTCTATTAAGAAAAATCATTGTTCGGATGATAATTAATTTGGATGATTATCAAGCTAATTAAACTTTGGGGTAAATTGATACTAACTTATTTGCTTTTGAGATGGTGTAGAGAGGTTGATAACAACCCCTCTATAGAATAGAAATACAATAATACTAAGGTTAAAATGTATTATCTAAGGAAGCATAAAACCACGAATGGTAAAGAATAAAAAGGCAGCAAGTAAACCCGATAATGGTACGGTAACAATCCATGCTGTAGCAATTTTGTATAAGTGAGAGCGTTTTACAAGCTCTTGTTTATATGCTTTATTTAGACTTTTTCTTTCTTTATTTGTTAAAGGTGATGTTTTCTTCGTCGCTTTTAGTTCTGATAGAATTTTAGCTTTTGTTTCAAGAGACGATTCTTCGTAATGTTTTAGAAGCTCTTCAACTTTTTGAGGGTCAGCATTTTCGTGATGATCTCTAATTTCATTGATTCTTTTCGCATTACTGTGTTTTAAATATTCACGTAAAAAACCAACACCAAAAATTGCACCAACAGCAATATGAGTTGAGCTAACGGGTAACCCTAACTGACTGGCAATAATAACTGTAATAGCAGCAGACATAGCGACACAGAATGCACGCATTTTATCAAGCTCAGTAATACCACTACCTACGGTACGAATAAGTTTTGGTCCGTACAAAGCAAGTCCAACGGATATGCCTAATGCACCGACTAGCATGACCCATATAGGAATACTGGCTTTTTCAGTAATACCTGAGTTAAGAACAGCATCGTTAATTGCAGCAAGAGGTCCAATAGCATTAGCTACATCATTAGCGCCATGAGCAAAGCTGAGTAGTGCGGCAGAAAAAATTAAAGGGACTGTAAATAATGCATTAACACTTGTTTTTGAATTTTCTAATTTATCAGCCGCTTTTTTAATAAGAGGTGCTGTAATAAAAAAGATAACGATGGCAATAGCAAGTCCAATACCGCCAGCGATAAAGATATCAAGTTTCCATATTTTTTTAAGGCCTTTCATTATTAAATAAGTAGAAAAAGCCCAAGCCATTAAAGAAGTCAGTACCGGTACTATACGTTTTGCAGCTGAAATTTTATCTTCTTTATAAGTTATTGTTCGTTTAATAAGATAAAGAAATGATGCGGCTATGATGCCCCCAAATACAGGAGAGATTACCCAGCTAGCAGCAATTTTCCCAAACACAGGCCAATTAGCAACACCAAAACCTCCAGCAGCAATACCTGCTCCTAGAACACCGCCAACAATTGAATGAGTGGTTGATACTGGAGCATTTAAAGCGGTAGCAATATTCAGCCAAATTGCAGCAGCCAATAATGCAGCCATCATTAACCAAATAAAAGTATCAGTATCAGTGATAGTTGCAGGGTTAATAATTCCTTTTTTAATGGTGCTTACTACTTCTCCTCCTGCAAGCAATGCACCTGCTGATTCAAATATGGCTGCGATAATAATAGCGCCAACTAATGAAACAGCTTGTGAGCCAACTGCTGGGCCAACATTGTTAGCAACATCATTGGCACCAATGTTAAGTGCCATATAAGCACCAAATGCGGCGGCAGTGATCAAAATATGGTTTCCCGACTCCGGCATTATAAAAGCTGAGACGAAATAAACCACAAGCAAGATAAAAGTAAAGGCAAAGAGTGCTTTAAAAAGATCTTGATTTAAGAGGGACGTACTTTGTATGTTCTGGTTGTTCATTACACTGTTCCAAGCATATTCATAGTGGTGCTAATTATGTCAAAAATTACAGTTGTATTACAGAATTATTACTGATTTATTACAGGAAGGTTGTTGGTGAGCTATATAATAAGATAAAACGCTATAATATTAGGGTTAAAACCTTTTGATTATTAAGGTGTTTACAGGCTTAAGGGAGGAGAAACAAATTTGCAATTCAGTTGGTTTTCATATATTTTAGTCGATTATCCAAAGGCTAGGGGTGCTGGTTAAATCAGCTGAGAAAAACCCTTTGAACCTGAATCCGGCTAATACCGGCGTAGGAAAGCCCAAAGTTTTCCTGCGCTTGAGCCCTTATAATTCTGGAGCTATCCATGAGTGCTGTTCGTAAAGATATATCTACTACTGAATCTAGTAGTGTAAAAATTGATTCATATCCCGCATCTGAAAAAATCTATATAGAAGGCAGTCGCCCTGATATACAGGTACCGATGCGTAAGATTACCTTATCGGATACGCCGTTACATTTTGGTAGTGAAAATGAAAAAAATGGCCCTCTTTATGTTTATGATACATCTGGCGTTTATACCGATCCTGATGTTGAAGTTGACTTGCAAAAAGGTTTAGATGGTATTCGTGATGCATGGATTGCTGAACGTGATGATACCGAAGAGTTAGCTGGACCAACTTCTGATTTTGGACAAGAGCGTTTAAATGATCCTGAAACAGCAGATATGCGTTTCGGGCATATTCGTAAGCCACGCCGTGCAAAATCAGGTAAAAATGTTTCACAGATGCATTACGCACGCCAAGGTATTATCACGCCAGAAATGGAATATATTGCCATTCGTGAAAATCAAAATATGTCTGAAATGCGTGATTTATACAAAGGTCAGCATAAAGGCCAGTCGTATGGTGCATCCATTCCTGATGAAATAACACCTGAATTTGTAAGAGATGAAGTGGCGCGTGGACGTGCCATTATTCCTATGAATATTAACCACCCAGAAGTAGAGCCAATGATTATTGGTCGTAACTTCTTGGTTAAAATCAATGGTAACTTAGGTAATTCAGCAGTAACGTCTTCTATTGATGAAGAAGTAGAAAAAATGATGTGGGGAATTCGTTGGGGTGGTGACACCATTATGGATTTATCGACTGGTAAAAATATTCATGAAACGCGTGAGTGGATTTTACGTAATTCGCCAGTGCCTATTGGTACAGTACCCATTTACCAGGCATTAGAAAAAGTAGATGGTAAAGCAGAAGATTTAACTTGGGAAATCTTCCGTGACACATTAATAGAACAAGCAGAGCAGGGTGTGGATTATTTCACTATTCATGCGGGTGTTCGTTTAGCACATGTGCCAATGACTGCAAAACGTATGACAGGTATTGTTTCGCGTGGTGGTTCAATCATGGCAAAATGGTGTTTAGCACATCACACAGAAAGCTTCTTATATACACATTTTGAAGATATCTGTGAAATCATGAAAGCTTATGATGTTTCATTTTCATTAGGTGATGGTTTACGTCCAGGTTCAATTTATGACGCTAATGATGAAGCGCAATTCGCTGAATTAGAAACATTAGGTGAATTAACTAAAATTGCATGGGAACATGATATTCAAACAATGATTGAAGGTCCAGGACACGTACCTTTACATATGATTGAAGAAAATATGACTAAGCAATTAGAAGATTGTCATGAAGCACCTTTCTACACATTAGGGCCTTTGACAACTGATATTGCACCAGGTTATGACCATATTACTTCTGCAATTGGCGCTGCAAACATTGGTTGGTACGGATGTGCCATGCTTTGTTATGTGACTCAAAAAGAACATTTAGGTTTGCCTAACAAAGAAGATGTACGTGAAGGTATTGTGACTTATAAAGTAGCTGCTCATGCCGCTGATTTAGCTAAAGGACACCCTGGCGCACAAGCACGTGATAATGCTATGTCTAAAGCACGTTTTGAATTCCGTTGGGAAGATCAGTTCAATATTGCATTAGATCCAGAAAAAGCACGTTCATTCCATGATGAAACTTTACCAAAAGATTCAGCAAAAATTGCTCACTTCTGTTCTATGTGTGGGCCACATTTCTGTTCAATGAAAATTTCTCAAGATGTACGTGATTATGCAAAAGAGAAAGGTATTGCAGATAATGAAGCCTTACAAAAAGGTATGGATGAAAAATCTAAGCAATTCTTGGATGAAGGTGCTGAAGTTTACCATAAGGTTTAATAGCTAATGGGTTTTGGAAGTGAGGTTTATCCTCACTTCCATTCAGACCTGTATTAGTTTTTTTGCTCTCTAATCCTTAAAAAGCTAGCAAATCTTGGAATGCCTTTTAAAGTTTTTCCATAATATTTATAAGTGATAACGTCACCAATTTTTGGTGGGTATTTTCTTTGTTGGTCAGAAAACCCTGAGCCAATTTTAAATTGCACTCCCTCAGTTGTTTCAACTAAAAGAGAGCCAAGTAGTCCCGTATATTTTCCTTTGCCGCCAATATGTTTAATAACAGTGGCTTCGGCATCATAGTATGGTTTTACTTTTAATAAATCATTGTTTCTTCCTGCTTGATAATAGCTGTCTGCTTTGTGCAGCATTAACCCTTCTGCTCCAATAGATACAATTCTATCTAACTCCTTTAATAATGCTGTTTTATCATTAAGTTGATATTGTTTTACTGCTTTTAAATAAGGTGAATTAGATGAAGAAATAGTCTTTTCTAGTTCTATTAAACGTTGATTAAAGGGTTTGTTTGAGTGAGGTAAATCAAACACAAAATAACGAACAGTTTTCCACTCTTTATCTATAGCTTTTTTCTTCTTAACGATGCTGAGCAGTGCTTGAAACTGTTGTCGATCTAGCCAAAGCTCACCATCCAAAGCCTTTGCTGGAAAATCTTTTGTGAACCAGACTGGAGCAGGGTATGGGTTGCCTTGTCTAGAAATTAATTGATGACCATTCCAATAGGCTCTAACGCCATCAAGTTTTTCACTAACCCAATATTGTTTTAAATCAATATTATCTTGATAGGTTTTTGCTAGAGTTAAAGGTGGAGGTATTGAGCTATCAGCATGGCTGATTGAATTGGTGAGAGGTAAAAACAGACTTAAGAGAATAGCTAGAGGCTGTAGAGACAAGGCATGCCTTGTCTCTACTCTGGGTGAACCTAGATGGAAATTGAACATGATTAGCTGTCAAAGCCTTTGGAACAATTAATATGATGATTATCAGTATAGTATGTTCACCTTTATTTGATAGCAAAGGCTAGCTTGTGCTTTTAGTATTAACTATTTGTAATAAAAAATTAATACTAAAAGCGATAATAAGAAGTAATAAACCTAAAGCTAAACCAAGTTCAAAGTCACCTTTACTTGTTTCTAAAGCAATGGCAGTAGTCATTGTGCGAGTTAATCCTTGAATGTTGCCACCCAGCATCATGGCAGCGCCTACTTCCCCGATTGCTCTACCAAATCCAGTAATAACGGCAGCAAGTAAGGTGAAGCGTAATTCGCTAATAATGGGAATGATTTGTTGGTAAGGTTTTGCGCCCAGCATGGTGAGAGTGCTGATTAATCGCTGGTCTGTAGACTGTACAGCAATTAAAGTCATGTTCATAATAAGCGGAAGTATCAAACAAGTTTCACCTATTATTACCGCTGTCTCAGTATAAAGTAGACCGAAACTTCCTAAAGGCCCTTGGCGACTTAAAAGGCCGTAGAAAATCAGCCCGATCATAACCGTCGGCATGGCCATTAAAGTATTAAGTATTTGTTGAATTAAATGCTTGCCAGGAAATTGGGTGATAGCAACCACAATGCCTAAGAAAAGACCAAGAACTGAAGCGATTAAGGTAGCAATAAGGGATATTTTTATTGAAGTCCATGCTATTTGATAAATTTCAGGATCAAACTGGATAATAAGTTGTAATGCTGAAAAAAAGGATTCTGAAAAATAATGCATGGTATTTTTTTAAAGAGATGTCACTGAATTTTCTCGTTGCCAATGCCCCGATTTCCCACCGTCTTTTTCGACTAATTGAACTGATTGAATAATCATTCCTCGATCAACGGCCTTACACATATCATAAATAGTTAATAAGGCTATTTGAGTTGCATTCAATGCCTCCATTTCAACGCCCGTTTGGCCATTGGTTTTTACGGTTGTTTGGCAGTGGACACGATGATTTTTAATGTCTGTTGTTAACTTGACTTCAACGTGAGTAATAGGAAGAGGGTGACACAGAGGAATTAATTCAGCTGTTTTCTTACTTGCCATAATGCCAGCAATTCTGGCAATACCGAGTACATCACCTTTTTTATGAGAGCCTTGAGTGATTAAGTCTAAGGTTCCTGCTAACATTTCGATATAGCCTTCACAAATAGCCGTGCGTTGAGTGATTTCTTTCTCGCCAACATCAACCATGTGTGCTTCGCCTGATTGATTAAAATGAGTGAGTTTAGTCATTTTTTTGTATAGTAGAGTTAATATTTTGATACTCTCTTACAAGCAGAGAGTATGTCGGATTCTCATGTAACAATGAGATTGTTTATCTATTTTATAGGAACTTTTGTTAATGTCGATTAAAGTCCGTTATTTTGCAAGTTTAAAAGAATCATTAGGGCGATCTGACGATGAATTGGAATTTGTTGAGGTTATTACAGTCATAGATATCTGGTTACAGGCTAATCCAGGTATTGAATTGCCAGCCAATATTTTGGCCGCCGTAAATATGGAATATGTTGCTCTAGATAGTTTGGTGAATAATGATGATGAAGTTGCATTTTTTCCACCAGTAACAGGAGGGTAGAGTGGAGGTTAAAGTTGTAAACAGTGTTTTTGATCCATGGCAAGAAATACAGCAGTACCAGTCTTCGATTAAAGACATGACTGGGAAATATGGTGCGACCAGTGTTTTTGTCGGCACGATGCGAGATTTTAATGATGGCGATAATGTAAAAGGAATGACTTTAGAGCATTATCCAGGTATGACTGAAATGCAGTTGAGTAAAATTATTGCTGAAGCTATAAAAAAATGGCAGGTTTTGGATGTTTTGGTTGTTCATCGAGTCGGTGATCTTTTTCCTA
>Ga0209395_1002251_pt1 | contig 25709 bp, 25 predicted proteins | sample GOMGulsemesocosm_3_FD_184635 | JGI IMG/M metagenome (GOLD analysis project Ga0209395, IMG submission 184635) | Methane-oxidizing microbial communities from mesocosms in the Gulf of Mexico - GOM9D Gulf of Mexico (SPAdes) (version 2) | ecosystem: Environmental > Aquatic > Marine > Cold seeps... | reverse complement strand
ATATGGAGGCTATTACCCAGGGTTTGTTGTTGATGGCGCTGGCATTTGGGGGGCAATTTATGCAGTTGAGTAAAAGGGAGTTTCGGATTTTGTTTTGGGCTGCTTTGATTACCGCCTGGCTGTTTACTTTGCCGGCTATGGCCAACACTTTTTTTGCCACGCGCGGCCTCGCCTTTGGTGGTGGTCCCGTTGTGGACGGTACCGCAAATGATGTTATCTATCTGTTAGGTTGGCCGCCGGTGTTAAGTGTGCATATTCTCTTTTTTATAGCGACTCTAGGGATTTGGCGATATTTAAAGGCGAGCAAGTAATACCGAGAGAAGTGGGACTATAGTCGTAAATACTCGTGTCGTGGTAGTTAAGCTTATTACAGGGGTTTTGTTACCGCGAGATAGTAGGTGAGCGGTATTAATGTGACGACAATAGGAGTACTTACACGGAAAAATTGCCAGTGCCACAACATCATCACTTCGTAGCGGGCTTGGTTGCCGGTGCGGCGAATTTTCTCTTTGTTACCGCCAAAATGTGAGATGTAATAGTCGACTGCTTCCATGGGTATGAAAACAATCAGCACAATAGTGAGCTTCACTGTGAGCCAGTTTATTTGATCGAGAGGCCAGTTTGCCGCCCATACCATTAACAGCCCGGTTAGGATAACCAGTGGGAAGGCCCAGTGTTCGAGTTGCGCGCCGTGGTCGAAACGCTCCATGGCATCGTTGCGGGCGGCTATTAGTTGTTGTTGTTGCGGGTTTTTCCGCCAGGCGATAAAGGTCGGTACTACATAATCCCTAAAAGCCACCGCAGTACTAAAGGACCACATGCCAACTGCCAGTAAATGCAGTGTTTTAATCGGAAGATAATAGTTAGCCAGTATTTGCTGCAGCTGTTCCACCGTAATTCTCTTTTATTATTTTGTAAGTACACGTAAGAAAATAGTACACAGCCTGGTTGTGGATGACAACAGCTACAGCGCTCTGGCAACCATTAATTGGCCAGTACATCTCTGTTTTCAATCCAATGCAGTACCTCCGGTGCTTTTGTTATATCGGGGTCATGCTTTGAATTCAATACCATTAGCTGCTTGTTAGCGCTGGCAAAGCTTGCAAATAGTGCTTTTCCCTCAGTCAGAGTGTAATACTCATCTTGATCGGCCAAAAGAAGCAGGGTGTCGGTGTTTGTGTGGCTGGCAATACCCATGGGAAACACCTGCCAAGCCGGTGCTGGAGCTTTGGGCGGCGGAAATATAGGTACGGTGAACGCAATGCGATCGTCGGCAGCGGCTAGGGCTATGCTGTGTATAGCACCCAAACTAATGCCTAGGCTGCCAAAGTTGGCATCGGCAAACTCGTCCCGTGTTTGCAAATAGTCTATTACCCGGCGGAAATCGATTACTGAACCGACCACCTGATCGCGCAGAGCGTGCGGTTTGTTCTCGGTGGCAAGGTCTCGTGGCGAGCGATAACCGGCTAAGTGGGAGCGTTGTCCGTGGAATCGCGAATCGATAGCTACTACGGCGTACCCGGCAGCTAGCAGTGCTTCCCGGTATTCCCGTACCTTGGAGTAGGGGCCCGATCCCTGCCACCATATGTCTTTAGAGCTGGTGATTCCGTGCAGTAACAATACCACCGTTGTTACTTTTCTATTCGTGGGGAAAGCAAGATAAAAGGGGATTGACTCAGCAAAGGGTACTGACAGAAAAAGTTGTTGACGAGTAACATCGGCAAAGTGTTTTTCATCAACCTGACTAACGCGAATGTCCCCAGGCCATGGGTCGTAGGCAAAGGTATCGGCCACCTGCGCTATTGCAGCGTTGCCGACAATGAATAGAGCTAGACTAACGAGCAAATGTTTGATCATAATATCTCCCGAGCGTGAATTGAATAATGGCGATACAATAGGCTTATTCGCCGGGTGGCACATTAACCTGGGTTTAGTGGTGGTCAATTAACCTAACTAATTAGCCGGAAGAGACTAGCTGTAGTTATTAGATGTTTATCGCTTTCCAAGCAAAGAGCGCGAGAAAAATGAATCAGATTCGAGACAACTTTAGCGACTATCTTTCCAGAGCGGGAGAGCTGACGACTGACGATGTCAGCAATATGCAGGCGATTGCCGAAGAACAGCGCTTCGCCACTGAAGAAAAGTTAGTTGAACAGGGAAAAAAATGCGATGCCATCTTTTTTGTCGAGACCGGTATACTTCGCTACTACCTGATTACAGCAAATGGCGGTGAAGTTAATAAAAGTATCCGCATCGCGCCCTGCATGGTGAGTTCGACAGTGGCTTTGGTGACCGGGCAGCCCAGCCAATTAAGTATTAGTTGTTTTTCCGAGGTAAGCGCTCTGAAAATTAGTTGGAGCGCGTTCCAACAACTGATGGAAAAATCCCATAGCCTTGAGCATTTCTATCGGCGTGGTGTTGAAGCGTTGTTTGTCGAACGAGAACAGCGGGAGCTCTCTTTACTCATGGACACCGCGCAACAACGCTATCTCCACTTTGTTGAGCGCTACGCTGCGGTTTTGGACCAAATTCCGCTATACCAGGTGGCATCCTATGTTGGTATTACAGCGGTTGCGCTAAGCCGAATCCGCAAGCGACTGGGCGCACAGTGATATTGGGCCTTACCCATCCTGCTGGAGTATCGCTGGAGCGCTATGTACCACGGGCAATGTCGAATACTGCAGTGATTCCAATCGTCACTATTTCAGCGGCTGACTGTGTAGAGCCGCCGGATCATTGGTCGAGGGCGGCCAAGTCATCTATGATAAAATCTTGGTATATTCTAGCTCTATCATGGCGATCATTCAGTCGGGTAGTTTGAGACTGGGCTAATAAAAAGTCGCGAAACTACCACGTGCGGGTATGTTACATACTCGGGTAATTGGGCCCACCAGGGCCCGCCCCTGTTATCCAAACAATATTTTGAGCAGGGTCTTTGATGCCTCAGGTTTTACAGTGCAGGTAGTTTTGACTGTCGAACTGAATGGCTTTATCGCAGTTATTATCTAGAGGGATGTCAGCATTTCTAACGGTGAGGTGTATGGCTTAGTCTTCAGCGTGGTAACAATGCCATACTGTTTTGTGCCACTGGCTGCAAGAGTAGCCTCTGGTAGGTATTCCAACGCGCCTGCCGCCGCGATAGAGTCATACAGACAGTATGCTATTGACATAATATGTTTCTTGAACAGTTAACGTCCTCAATAAGCCACACCTCGGCCCAGTGATGTGCCAGGGCCGCTGATAACTAGGGCATAAACTTTGAGTACGTTTGTTCCGAGGCCAGGATAATATGGTCTTCAACACCGTTCTCTCTATCCCTGTTGATTTGCTGGTATGACTCGCTGGTCATCATTTCCAGGAAGGCTGCGCGGCTAGGATAGTGAACAAGAACCGCCCAATCCCAGCGGCCCTCACCGATATCACCGAGAGCAACACCTTCTATCTTTGCTGCCCATAGAATAACACCACCGACTTTTTTCAATAACGGCATATCGGCTTTACTATAACGACTGTAAGCATCCCAGCCTGAGCCGTCACCATCTAATGAGTGCTCACGAAAACGTACTAGATTAATCATCACTACCGGGCCTACGTCTGGTAATGAGGCCACAAATTCCTCGTTTAACTGATCTGGTTTACTTATCATAATGTCTCCACTAAAGGTTTCTAGCGACTCGGAAGCCCAGGTCGTCAATTTGATAGCTGGGGTGACTGCGTCGTCGATTGGAGGCTAAGCAGCCGCGGTTAGTATCGCTCCAACCGCCGCCGCGAAATATCCGGTAAGGGCCATAAACTTCGGCGTCGTAAAGGTCCCAACACCACTCCCAAACATTACCTAACATATCAAACAAGCCAAAAGCGTTTGGCTGTTTTAAGCCAACATTTTGAGTTTGGCCTGCGGAATTACCCTCAAACCAGGCGATATTGTTTATGTCTCCGTATTGCACCGCAACGGAGCCGGCTCTGCAGGCGTATTCCCATTCGGCATCAGTGGGCAGTCGATAGCCGTTTGCCTGTGCAATCACCTGTGTTTCGCCTGCGTCGAGATGATAAACTTTCTGATAACCCTGTGCCTGCGAAAGCGCGTTGCAAAACGCTACAGCATCGTACCAAGATACATTTTCTACTGGTTTGTTGATGCCGGAAAAGGCTGAGGGGTTATCGGTCATGGTTGTTGTGTAAAGCTGTTGGGTAACCAGGTGCCGGCCTAGTTCGAAGGGGTTTATGTGAGCATGCCAATGCGTTTTATTGCGGTCGTCTCGCTGCACAATATTACCTGCGGGTATGCGTAGCATTTCTGGTGATTTGTCCATAAGATTCTGATGCTATGAGATATTTCTAAATAGTTAGAGTTATAGTATTCAACTAATCCAGCTCGCTACCGACCGGAATTGGGCTTGTTTCGACTCGATCCAAATTCACTCGGCTGGTTTTGAATATCTCGCTCCGGGCTTTCGCATACAAGTAAAAAGAGGTGGTAGCCAAATGGTTTGATAGTGATCTGCTACCTAGCATGTTACAAGATAGTGCTTGCCGATTTCAATTAAGGGGTAGAGATTTTTGCTGGGTCAGTGATTGATTATCTGACAAATTCAATAAGTTTGTTTGCGCAGCTTGACATTGGACATTACTCTAAGGTTTATACTAGCTGTATTGTTAATTAATCGGAAGAAGTGTCATGTACCGTATTGGAGAGTTGGCGGGTCGTTGCGAAGTGACCGCAGATACCATCAGATTTTACGAAAAATCCGGGTTATTATCACCACCGACCCGCAGTAGCGCGGGCTACAGGCTATACTCCGATCGCGATGAGGCCAAGGTGCTGTTTATTCGTCGGGCTAAAAACACCGGTTTTACCCTGCAGGAAGTCAGCGAGCTGTTGTCAATCCGGGTCGAGCCGCAGCAACATACCTGTAATGAAGTGAAAACTATTGCCGACGACAAAATAATCGAACTAGAGCAACGTATTCAAGAGCTCAAGCGCTTTCAGCAGTCACTGCAAAGTTTGAGCGTAAAATGCTGTGGTGGTGAAGAGAGTGCTGCGGGTTGCTCAATTCTCGATGCATTGGAGGATCACTAGTGGATTTGCTAATCAATTTTTGGGCGCTGTTTATCACGGCTGCTCCCTGGTTGTTACTGGGGTTTGTTATTGCCGGTCTTATTCACGTGTTTATCCCCGAGCACGTGATGAGTAAACATCTCGGATCGGAGGGTTTTGGCACTACGGTAAAGGCGGCTCTTATCGGTGCACCGCTGCCACTGTGTTCCTGTGGTGTTATTCCTGCTGCCTTAGGCTTGCGCCGCAGCGGCGCCTCAAAGAGTGCTACCGTATCATTTTTGGTGGCGACGCCCGAAACCGGTGTCGACTCGGTATCGCTGTCCTATGCCATGCTTGGTCCGGTGATGGCGGTGATTCGCCCGGTCGCAGCAATTTGCAGTGCTATTGTCGCCGGTGTGCTGGTCGGCAGAGACATAGAAGATAGGACCCAGGGAGAGAGCGCTGTGGCCGAATCATCTTGCTGTGGCGCCGAGCCGCAAATAACAAAGCCGGGTGTTGGTGATTGTTGCGTTGATGAAGCCCCGATCAAACAGGGCTTGTTGCCAAAATTATTATCGGCGTTAGATTTTTCCACCGGTAAGCTTATTGCCGACACCGCGCAGTGGCTGGTAGTGGGTTTATTTTTCGCAGCATTGGTGCAAACCTTTGTCTCCGCCGATTTTTTGGCCTCCCATGGTGAGGGTATATTGGCCATGACGGTGATGGTGTTAGTTTCCATACCCATGTATATCTGTGCCACCGCATCCACCCCGATAGCGGCGGGCTTGTTATTCGCCGGAGTGTCGCCCGGAGCGATATTGGTGTTTATGTTGGCCGGGCCGGCAACTAACATTGCAACACTGGGTGTAGTAGGGAAAGAGTTGGGTAGGCGCTCGTTAATGGCCTATTTAGTTGGCGTGATCGCCACGGCTATGGTGTTTGGCGGTGCGCTTGATTTTGGTCTGACGTATTTCAATGTCGATATTCGCGAGGGTTTGGCGCAACATGTACAGCTGGTGCCCGAGGCTGTCGGCCTGAGTTTGGCTTGGATTCTGGTGGCGCTGCTGCTGAGGGCATTTTTCAATCAGGCCCGGGACCGCTTTTTCAATCCGGCAGCCGAGAGTGTAGGCGAACACCGTTAACGCCAGTAGTGATTCGTGAATGGGCAAACATTCGCTATGCAGGTTCAGCATTACTGTTTATGCTGCAATGGATAGTTACTGTGGGAGTGACTGCCTTGATTAGTTATCAAAGTAATGGCAGTGACCACTATGGCTTTATGCCGTAGCGGTTACGTTTTTATCTGCTGTTGGCGTTGTTCTGTCACCGTATTTCGCAAGATGTTTCAATTGCGCTCACGTGCTGAGTTAGTATATTACTGTAGACTTACGAGCTGTCGCTGGCACAGTAAGCGTTGAGCTTATCGCAACAGGCGAACAACAATAAACTTTTGGTTATTTAGGAGATTACAATGGGTCGAGTCGAGGGCAAAGTCGCAATAGTCACAGGTGGTGCTTCCGGTATTGGTCGCAGTTGCGCAGAGTTACTGGCCAAAGAAGGCGCCAGCGTTGTGGTGACTGACATACAAGAAGATATGGGTCGTGCCCTGGTCAGTCAGATTGTCGATGGCGGCGGCACGGCGGTCTATCTACAGCACGATGTTACCGATGAACTGGCTTGGATTACGGTTCTTGAGTATGTGCGGGAGCATTTCGGAACCTTGAATATTCTGGTTAACAATGCCGGTATCGCCATTGGCGGTAGTATTGTAGATATGGAGCTTGCACAATGGCAGCGGCAACAGGCGATTAACCTAGATGGTGTATTTTTGGGTGTCAAACACTCAATCCCGTTAATGCGCGAAAGCGGCAGCGGCTCTATTATTAACATGTCCTCTGTTGCTGGTTTGAAGGGGGCAGGCAGTCTTGCCGCCTATAATGCAACAAAAGGTGGTGTGCGTTTGTTCACTAAAGGTGTGGCCTTAGAGTGCGCGCAGTCGCGCTGGCCAATTCGGGTCAACTCGGTTCATCCCGGTATTATCGACACACCGATATGGACCAAAATTAATCCTGAAGTTTTGGCGGTAGGGGACAATGCTGTCAATGTCGATGAGATGGCCGCGGCGGGCGTGCCCAGTGGTATTCTCGGTGTTCCCGGCGATATTGCCAATGGTGTGTTATTTCTTGCCAGTGACGATTCAAGCTATATGACGGGTACCGAGCTTGTTATTGACGGAGGGTTGTCAGCCTAGCTGTTCTGGCGATAATAATGGGTTTGATAGCCGAAAGAGGAGACGAGGCGTCAGAGTGACTCCTTTTTCCTAATCCGACATCCCAATTCGGTTGTTTAGGGCTTGTGTCAGAGTGTGTGGCGGCCGAGGGGCTGCCTCGGGTGCATGAAAAATGTGATATTGCCTGTTTGTGATCACCGGCTGTATCTACCATTAGGCAATATAATTGTGCACGGGAAGGCTATATGCTTCGCATTCGAATCGCAAACTGTCTGTTAGCGCGTCTTGGATTTTTTTCATTTCGTGGCTAGATTGGATAATCGCGAGATATTGATCGACACAGGCGACCAGTCCCAGTTTCCCTTCCTTTTTAAGCTTGCCTCGATAAAGTTGTAATTTACTGCTGCCATCGATCTGGTAGCGATTGAAATGTTGTGTGCTGATAATGGCACAATTGTTTTCCAGAAAGTCGAACACTAAATCGCCGTGCAACATATCGACGATGCGGTCCGGACCAATATTGACTCGCTGGGGCAATTGTCGCGTGCTCTTGGCTGTGGCCTCTAAATTGTCTAGCCATTTCACAATCCATCCCTGAACATCGGTCGGGCCCAGTGCTGCTACTTGCGCGCGGAAGGGAGCGAGAATACCCAAGTTACAAAAGTGTGCTGCGTCCAGTTTGCGGAAATTGGTGGCGAAGCTATTAATTACATTGGCGTCATTTTCGTCGAAAATATCGACTGATGGGGTATTTCGACGCACTCCTGTACCGATTTGGTGTGTGGCTTTGACCTGCAGCATATCCCTATAGCCGATCTTCCTAGAAGAAAGCTGTTGGTAACGCTCGTTTAGGATTTTTGCGAAAAAGGCGAAAAGGAAAAAAATGTGTACCCGTTGGCGAACATGGTCCTTGAGTACCTCAGATAATTTCCCTGATCGTATCGCAGTAGAATCGGCTATTGTTTCCTTTATACGGTTCGCAGTCATGATTTCCCATTCTCGGCTAGTAAACATACCATGAGTGTTTCACACTATACTATTTTATTGAATAATAGAACAATGCTATAGTCCGCGCATGTTAGAAAGGGCTATTGTTTGATGGCGTTCTCACTATCTATTTCGAATAACAGTATTAACTGCGGGGCAGTACTAATTTATTCGAAGAGAAAAATCGAAAGCGTCTAGAACAAAGTTCAGATATTTCTCTCGACGATAGTGATTGCAGTGGATTAAGTACTTTTATTGGTTAACGAAAGCTACACTGTCTTTACACATTTACCCTATCGGCTGGATATAGGCAGGGTATTCGTCGGTAGATTAATGGGGTTTTTTATGAATATCGAAAAATTGCAACAATACGGACAGGCCTGGAATGATCACGATATCGAAGCCATCATGAGTTTAATGACTCATGACTGCACTTTCGATACCGGCGGCGGTGCGGAGCGCTATGGCACTCGCTATCAGGGGCAGGAGGCTGTTCGCAGTCGCTTTATTGAAGTGTGGACGGATCTACCCGATGTTCGTTTTGAATACCTTGGCGATTTTGTACAGGGCGACAGTGGTTACTCGGAATGGACATTTACCGGCACGACTAAAAGCGGTCAAAAGATTGAAGTTGATGGTTGTGATCTGTTCACCTTTGAAAACGGCATGATTAAGTCAAAGCGTTCCTATCTAAAAAATAGAAGCTGAATTTATGTGATTGTTGCCAGTGCTAATGAACGTTATATGCGTACTTGCCAATAACAGCACTCGAGAAAAAGCTACTTCTGCGGTGGGCAAAATAGTAGAAAATAGCTGGTCGCCCTATTATGGAAGGCTGTCAATGAAAGACGATTATTTTGAGCACAAAGCACAGATTTACGATCTTGCGGATGATAGAGTAGCGAATGTGGTCAGGATCGCTGAGTCGATTCGCCACAGAATTAATTTGCAGCCCAGTATGGATATTATGGACTTTGGTTCTGGTACAGGGTTGTTACTGGAGCAGCTTGCTACCAGTGTGCGCAGTATTTGTGCCGTTGATATATCCCCCTCTATGCACAAACAGCTGGAAGAAAAGCGCCATCGCTTAGCCTGCTCGCTTGAAACAGTGACCTTGGACTTATCCACACATTCACTAAATAGAAGCTTTGATGGTATTGTTTCGTCGATGACAATGCATCATATAGACGATGTGGCGGACATGTTTTCTCGATTCAATAGCCTGTTAGATGTCGGCGGGTTTATCGCAATTGCAGACTTAGATCGCGAGCATGGACATTTTCACAGCGAAGATACGGGTGTATTCCATCATGGATTTGATCGGGAAAATATAATGGATTTTGCCCGCAGCGCAGGGTTTGTTGATGTCGAAATACAAAGCGCAAGCACGGTGAAAAAGCCTCAGGGTGATTTTTCTATATTTTTGTTAACGGCAGTAAAACAAAAAAATCTGTAAATACTATATCAACAGCGACTATCCCGGTTGGCCTGCCGTTTCTGAGAAAGCTCCGGTACCGGTTATTGACGGGCGCTGTACAAGTTTGATCGTTATTGGGTTTCGCCTGCTCAGCAGCAGCTTGATATTGCGATAAGTCCAGTCGAGCGTCGCGATCGTCTAGCTGAATAAGCAGGCTAGCATTTTCGACCCATGGCCACCAATTCGCGGCGCTGTTCTATCTTGGTCCCTGGCGATTCGATAGTGGCAGGTAAATCTTTTACCTGGGCCAGTTGTTGTTTGACCCGGTCGAGTGCTGTTTGAATGTCAGCGGAGCGCTCGAACCGCAGCGTTATTGTAGTGTGTGCTTGGCGGGTACTTGAGTGTAAGTCGGTAAGGCCCTCCAGCGCGCGTAGCTGATGTTCTATGGGTACGGTGATCAGTCGCTCAACATCTTCAGCGCTGGCGCCGGGCCAGTGAATGTCTATAGCTACAGTATCATCAGATTCGGGAGCGTCGAGCTGGGTGTGAATGTTGAAAACACCCCACAATCCCACTGCCAGCATCATGATCATCAGCAGATTGGCAGCAACACGGTGTTGGGCAAAGTAGCGAATGAGTGAGTCGGTGTTTTCCATAGGTTATCACCGCCACCGATCCTAGCCTTACATTTCGAATCGATTGTTGCGCAGCCACACCGCCGCGGCTAAAAGCAGTGCAGCGATAACCATGCCGGCGAACATGCTGCTGATATTGACCAATTCTAAAAGTTCGTTGTTGGCCAGCACTACATCGCTGTAACGGTCACTCATTGGGAAGTGATTGACCACAAAATTGGCCAGATATTTGCTGTCGAAGAAAAAGCCTTCGATGGCTATTATTGCTACCAGGGGCAGAGTTGCCACCAGAAAGGGCGAGCGTTTGGCTAGGGCCGAGGCCAGCATAAGCCAGGCGCATAGTGGCAGTATCCATGTGGCGATTATAAGAAACAAACCGAGTTGATTGGCGAAGGCAGCGACAATATTAAGGTAGGGCCAGATGGCCTGCCAGGGATCTTGACCGAGGGCGGAGGCAAATACCAGTGCGGCGACGACATAGACCAATTGTACCAACCAAGATACAGCCGTCATAATTAAAGGTACAGCGATGAGTCCTACCAACAACTTAGCGCACACGTTTTGAGTTTCCGATATTGGCATCGATTTCCAAAACAAAATACTGCGATCCCTACGGTCGCTATGCAAGCTGCCGAGGAAATAAAACATTACCACCCACCAAGCGACCATGGCAAACAAGGCATTAATTCCGTACAGGCCGGCGTTGATAGTCTTGCGATTATTGTCAAACTGCGCTTTCAGCTCGCCCTGACTGCCACTAATAATGGTGGCATCACCTTGGTCGAAGCGAATTGTGTAGTTGCGCTCCGACACGCCATTGGCGCTGCTGCTGGTTTGCGTGTTGTTTATTTGAAAATCGAAATTGTCGATAAATATCAAACCGACCACCATCGACAGGCATAGCAAAATGGCCAATGCCGCAGGTAGCAGCACAAATGAATTTCGGTGTTCCCAGAATTCCCGCTGAACCATGGTGCGAAAAACTGTCGTTATCGGTAGCGTTGTTAGTGCGTTAGCCATGATATTGTTCCTCTATCGCTGTTGCATTTTTGCGACAAATAAGTCGGTGATGCTGGGCGTTGTGGTATTGCCAAGCTGTGCCAAGCGCTGCTCCAAGTCGGTGTCGCCAGGGCGTTTTTCATAGATAAAGGCAGCGCCGCCTAACACCGCTTGCTCACTGATCGGCGCCAATTTCCGGGCTTGTTCCAGCTGCTCTGGACGAAGTTTTACTTCAAAAAACTGCTGTTCCAGGGCTTCCATTTCTGTGTCCAAAATCAGCTTGCCGTCCTTGATAAACAGAAGGTCAGTCAGAATACCTTCGATTTCTTCGACTTGATGGGTGGTGACAATAATGGTTTTGTCCTGGTCGAAATAATCGTTTAACAACGTTGCGTAAAACTCCTTGCGGTACAAAATATCTAAGCCCAGAGTGGGCTCATCCAATACCAGCAGTTTGGCATCGATCGCCATGACCAACGCCAAATGTAATTGTGTGATCATGCCTTTGGACAGCTGGGACACTTTTTTATCCAGTGGAATGCTGGTTTTCTCCAGCAGCCGCTCGGCCTTTTCGCGGTTGAATCGTGGGTGTACCCCCTGCAAATAGATCAGGGCCTGGGACACTTTCAACCACTGTGGCAGTATGGCGGTGTCGGCGATAAAACAGACGTCCTGCAACACTTGTTGGCGCTGCCGCAGTGGATTCATACCCAAAATGCTAATGTGACCTTGATAGGTGGACAGACCCAGCAAACATTTCAGTACGGTGGTTTTACCGGCGCCGTTGGGGCCGATGAGACCGACGATGCGGCCTTTGTTGACGGTTAAGTCGATGCCGTCCAATACCTTGTTGTTAGCGAAAGATTTTGACAGGCCGCGGGTGACAACCAGTGCCGAATCTGCGTTGGTAGTGGTGTTGTTCATTGATTTTCACCCTCTGCACTCGCGGTCATAATGTCGAATATTTCCCGGTTGCTAATACCTAGTTGTTTGACGCGTTTTATCAATAGCGGCAGTTCTTCACGCAGGAACTTGTCCCGTTCATCCGCTAGTAACTGATTGCGCGCACCCTCTACCACAAACATACCGATACCCCTCTTCTTAACCAATAGGCCTTCATCTACCAGTTGTTGATAGGCTTTCGAAACTGTTAGGTGATTGATGCTGTAGTCGACCGCAATCTGGCGTACCGAAGGTACCGCGTCGCCCTCAGCGAAAGTCCCCGCCAATATCAGGTCGATGACCCTGTCGCGCAATTGACGGTAAATCGGTTGGTCGTCATTCCAATGCTCTTGCATAGTAATTCCCGTCTCAGTGAGTCGACATCTGGCGGATGCCACCGGATCCGTATATATCTGATTCAAGCACCGGGTCGCCGCGATAGCGCACATCCCCGCTGCCCATAATGGTAACTTCTAATGTGTTCTGTGCGCTGACGGTGACATCACCGGAACCGGCGACGCTCACAGTTACGTCTTTGCCGCGAAGCATAGCGGCGTCAAAATCCCCGGAACCAGCAACGGAAATTTCGAGTTTATCGGTGTCACCCTCGTCTTCTATAGTGATATCGCCGGAACCGGCAATACTGACCTCTAGTGTATCGGCGTCGAGGGCGTCGATAGTAATTTTTCCTGAGCCGGCAATACTAACTTCCATGTCCTCTGTGACTGTGAGTCTGCCGAGTTCGATATTTGAAGAACCGGAGGTTGAGAGGACAAATTCCTCCGCCACGATCGCCCTAGTGGTGGTGTCGCCGGAGCCCGATAGGGAAATGTCTAGTTCCTCGGCGCTGATATCATCGAGCTTTATCGAACCGGAGCCACGTGTATCAATGTCGAAGTCGGCTACCACCAACTTGCCAATGGTGACATCGCCAGAACCGTTGGCGCTGAATGCGCGTATGTCTTTTAGCTGCACATCGAAGCGTGCGTGGCCATTAAAACTAAATAGTCCCCAGTGATTGCCCTCTGTTTTTAAGGTGACGGTATTACCCCGTACCTCGGCGACTACCCTCGACAACAGCTTGCGGGTGGCGGTCACCTTTACGTATTCCTCGTCGCCTTGGGTCAGGTAGAGCTCGTGACTACCTTGTAGCTTGATACGTTTAACATCTTCAAGGTCAACGGTCTTGCTGACCAGTTCGGCGCTGGCGGGGTGGATAAATAGTGCCAGTGACAGACCTAGTGCTAGACGTATTATATAAGGTTGCATTATTACCTTCCTCCATAGCGAGTATCGCTACATGTGTCTTGGTGTTATGCATTACTATAACACCATTTCGGTTGCAGGCAAGTGCTAATGAGTCATTGCCCTGGAAGCGGTGTTAATTCAAGCTGTTTGACAAAAGGCATTGTTCGCTAAAACTTGCGTCAAAGGCCATGATTTATACTTGTTTCCGCCCAAAAAACGACTAGTATATGGTGTTTATTTATCGCCTTTCTGGGTGGGTTTGCATGCAAAAACTATCTAAATCGTTTATCGCAGCAGAGGCTCTTATTGAAGGGCTGGCCGAGGCTGTGTTCCTGATTGAAGGTGGTGTTGTTGGCCTTGCGAATACGTCCTTGCTGACATTAACGGGTTATAATTCTGCGCAATTGCAAGGTATGTCATTACTGACCTTACTTGGTGGGTCACCCGTCGTAGAGCTTGAGCTGTGGTTGGCAGGGGAGGGCTCAGTGCCCTGTAGCCTGGAGTTTGATTGTGCCAGCAATACATCGGTAGCACCGTTTCCGGCATTGTTGACGGTGAAGCGAGTTGTTCAACAGCCGCAATCAATTAATGTGGCGACCCTCAGTGATCGCTCCGCTCATCTTTTACTGCAAAATCAGGTAAAGCAGTTGCAAGGAGAGTTTGACCAGCTGGTACAGCGAATCCCCGATGTATTTTATCGAGCCGATGCCCAAGGTCTATTAACGCTGGTATCGCCTTCGGCGGAAAAAACGTTTGGTTTCACTCCACAAGATCTACACGGTACTCCCGTTGCCGATTTGTACGCGACCGAGCAGGATCGGCAATTGGTGCTGTCGAAATTATTCGAAGGTGGTGGTAAGCCGGTGAAAGTCGAAGCCACAATGCTAAAAAAGGATGGCACGCCTGTTTGGGTCTCTACCAATGCCTATATGCGTTTCAATGATAAGGGACAGTATATCGGCGTAGAGGGAATGGCCCGAGACTCAACCGAGCGCCACAATGCCGAGTTGCTGTTGCACAAGTCGGCTAATAGCGACCCACTTACCGGTTTGGCCAACAGACTCAGTTTTAATCTGCAGTTATCCAAGGCCGTGGCCAGGACTGATGCAGGCGGAACAGGTCTGGCGCTACTCTATCTCGACTTAGATGGTTTTAAGGCGGTTAACGATAGCCATGGACACGGGATAGGGGACGAGCTTTTATGTCGCGTGGCGGCGCGATTGAAAAAAATATGCCGCAAGACCGATGTGCTGGCGCGACTGGGTGGCGATGAGTTTGTGATGTTGCTGGAAAGCGGACCAAAGGTAAAAGATACTGAGGCTATTGCGGAAAAAATGGTCTTACATATGGCGGAACCCTTTTTTATAGAGGATCGGGATATCACCATTGGTGCAAGTATCGGTATCGCCTATTATCCGCAGCATAGCAGCGACGCCGAACATTTTTTGCGAAATGCAGATAATGCGATGTATGCAGCGAAAAATACTGGTAAAGGGCGTGTTTACTCCAGCAGCTCGATGGGTTGAGCCTAACAATGGTGTCGCAGGCTGAATGGGATTGGGCTCTTGACATTCTTTTCTGGTGATTTACACTGCCATTATCTTTTATTGTCGCGGCTTTCTTAGCTTAGCTGTAAACGGCACTGCCTAGCTTTCAAAAGCTAACTTTCAATATTAACCTGTAGATAATGAATACTATCAACTACAACAATTTCACTGTATCTCCCTCGCGACCGAATCTGCGGGCTGTTGTTGTGCGTCCGGTATTTGACCGCCGCATCACTATCCCCACTGCGGAAATACTGCGAGAGTAAGAGACACATTGTTTCAAAAAAACCTCCAGAAGTTCTGCCTAGCGGAATTTCTGGAGGTTTTTTTTTACCCACTATTTACCGAGTTCGAACGAGGAAAATCACCAATGACCGGGCTGGCCGGTCCCGTTAACGAGGAGAGAGAAAATGATTTCAGTAGGTATTGTCGGAGCAGCAGGCTACATGGGAGGCGAGGTGCTGCGGGTGTTGTTGGATCACCCCGAGGTGGAGATTGCCTGGTTGACGAGTCGCCAGGGAGGCGCGGTCGCCGACGTTCATCCCAATTTATTTGGGCTGGATTTAACGCTGATCGGCCCGAGTGAAATCACTCGCTGTGATGTGGCGTTCCTGGCGCTGCCCACCCAGGCCACACTGGCAATTGTCGATAAACTATTGGCCTGGGGTACACGGATTATCGACTTGGGTTCCACTTTTCGGCTTAAGGATCGGAACGAGTGGGAGCGGGTTTACAGCCAGCCTCACAGTCATTGGGCACTGGTCGCTGAGTCGGTGTACGGTCTTACCGAATTACACCGCGAGCAAATCGCCGCTGCTAGGATTATTGCCAATCCTGGCTGCTTTTCTTCGGCGGCGATTTTGGCAATGGCGCCACTAGTTGCGGCGGGGAAGGTGGATCTGGGCACTATTGTGATTGACGGCCTGTCGGGCACTACCGGAGCCGGCGCGGAGCTGGCGCGACCAGCCCACCACGCAGAGATCGGTAATAATCTGGTTCCTTACAACGTGGTGGACCACCGCCACAGTTATGAGATTGAACAGGAGTTGTCACTATTAGCCGAGTCGCAGGTACTGGTGCATTTTACCCCCACGTATGTGCCGATAACCCGGGGTATACTGGCTATCTGCCATGCATTTCCCCAGCAAAAAACCAGCCGCGAGCAGCTGTTAGAACTCTATCGTGACTTTTATAGGGACCAGGAGTTTGTCCTGGTTGTTGATCGGGCTCGAGAACCGGGGGTAAGCTGGCAGTATAAACCCTACCCCTGGGTTAGTGCGGTCAATGGCACTAACTACTGTCAGATCGGTATCGACTACGATCAGCGTCGCAACACCGTGGTGGTTTTTTCTGTGCTAGATAACGTAGGTAAGGGCGGCGCGCAGGTAGGTATCGAGAATATGAATATCATGTTTGGCCTCGATCGAGGTTTGGGTTTGCGGCGTCGTGGCCTGCATCCCGGTTGAAAAAGGCGTTAGCCTATTTGCTGGGGCGGTAATTGCATTTACAATGATGGCTTATTTAACGGCATAGCAAAAACAAGATATTGGAGAACACAATGACAAACTTGAAAGCGATTAAATCTAGGGCTGCCGTTGCCTGGGGGCCTGGACAAGCTCTTGTAATAGAAGAAATCGATGTTATGCCGCCTCAGGCCGGCGAAGTCTTGGTGCGCATTATCGCCTCTGGGGTTTGTCACACCGATGCGTTTACCCTGTCGGGGGAGGATCCCGAGGGTATTTTTCCCTGTATTCTTGGACATGAGGGCGGTGGTATCGTCGAGCAAGTTGGCGAGGGTGTTAGCAGTGTGGTGGTGGGAGACCATGTGATCCCGTTGTATACCCCGGAATGCGGTGAGTGCAAATTTTGTCTATCGGGAAAAACCAATTTATGTCAGAAAATCCGTGAAACCCAGGGTCGCGGTCTAATGCCCGACGGCACCAGTCGTTTTTCCAAAGACGGTCAACCGATTTATCACTACATGGGCTGCTCCACTTTTTCCGAGTACACGGTGATGCCGGAGATATCCCTGGCCAAGGTCAACAGGGCTGCACCGCTGGAGGAAGTCTGTCTATTGGGGTGTGGCGTCACTACCGGTATGGGGGCAGTAATGAACACTGCTAAGGTGGAAGCCGGGGCCACGGTTGCTATTTTTGGCATTGGCGGCATCGGATTGTCTGCGATTATTGGCGCCAAAATGGCCGGCGCCGGGCGTATTATTGCGGTCGATATCAACACCGGAAAATTTGACCTAGCCAAAAAGTTAGGGGCCAGTGATTGTATTAATCCCGCCGACTACGACCGGCCAATTCAGGATGTGATTGTGGAATTAACCGACGGTGGTGTCGATTATTCCTTTGAGTGTATCGGTAATGTCGACGTGATGCGCTCTGCCTTGGAGTGCTGTCACAAGGGCTGGGGGGAATCAGTAATCATTGGTGTGGCCGGCGCAGGAAAGGAAATTAGCACCCGGCCTTTTCAGTTGGTCACCGGGCGTGTTTGGCGTGGAACCGCCTTTGGTGGTGTGAAAGGACGCAGCGAGCTTCCCGCTATTGTCGAGCGCTATATGGCGGGAGAGTTTAGACTTGATGACTTTATTACCCATACCATGGGCCTGCAGGATGTGAATAGGGCTTTTGACTTAATGCATAGTGGCGAGAGTATTCGTTCAGTTATTCATTTTGACCGTTAGCAGGGCTAAAAACGTATTTCCCGCAACGGCCATCAGTAAGCCGCGATATGCTATTGATTGACGTTGCCATAGCCGTAAAAACTTTGCCTAAATCGCCACAGGCGATAAACGCCTTCTATCGAAGGATATGGGCAGCAGCTGTGTTCTGGGAAAAGAGCGACGGGCTCTGCCGGCGTTGAGGCGGGGTAGCTGTAGAGTCGCTACCAACGGCCGCCTGCGAACCGCCGCTAGGTTGATCGTGTAGCTCGCGCCCCAAATTTAGCACGGTGATCTATCGTCGATCGAAGTACAGCAGTCTCATCTGCCAGCATTATGGTAAATTTTAATCTAAACTGGCACCGTAATAACGCGAAAAGGAGAGCAGTGAATGAGTACAGCGACTATAAAAATAGCGACGGCGCAATTGCAGTCGGAATTGTTGGCGACAACACATATCGCCTTCGCCGCCGACCCATTTTTCCGCTGGATTATGCCAAGCCCTAATTCCTATGTAAGTAATTATGCGCGGGTAACCCAGGCCATGGCGGGCAAGGCATTCGAATGTGGCAGTGCTTATTATACGGATGATTACTCCTGTGCATCGTTGTGGTTACCACCAGGGGTTGAGGCGGACGAGGATTTGCTAGTCGGCACGTTAATGGAGGTCGTTCCCGAATCTATTCAGGAAAATATGGTTCGGCTTGGGGATGAAGTGGCCAAGTACCACCCGGATAACTGCTGGTATCTTGCAGTCATTGGGGTGGACGCTGCCAAGCAGGGACAGGGTCTGGGTGCGGCCATGTTGAAATACACTCTTCAGCGCTGCGATGACGACGGTGTGGTGGCCTATCTCGAGTCCTCAAATCCTGCTAATGTGTCGCTTTATCAGCGCCATGGATTTGAAGTTATGGGCGAAATTCTGGTGGGCAACCCCCAGCCTTTGACGCCAATGATTCGCCAGCCTCGGAGTGAGCGTTAAGGTATTTTCACACAGGGGTGTCGCTAGTGTTACTGGCCTGGGCAATTACTGTGAGAGCCTCTACCTGGCAGCGTTAGTGTTAACGTTGCTCTGTGCCGCCTCTAGCGGCGGTAAATATTCAGTAGCCAAGGGTTCAGCGTTTACCCGGTCATTTTTTGAGTATTGGCTGATCGGCGATTGTTGCATCGTCGCCGTGGTGATTTCCCCCAAAATAATAATGAAATACTCTATGCAATCGCTACTCAAGGTAACCATTAGTCGCTATTATGTGAAGGTTATGTTTTCGCGCCAGCGGCGTTGAACTCTCTACTTCTTCCCCGGGATAAAACAATGATAAATCTGACCGTTAACGATAAAGATTATGAGCTCGATGTGGCACCCGATACACCGTTATTGTGGGTTATTCGAGAAAACCTGGCCATGACCGGTACCAAATTTGGCTGCGGTATTGCCCAGTGTGGGGCTTGTACTGTGCATTTGAATGGCCAGCCTATTCGCTCCTGTGTAACGCCCGTTGCCAGTGTTGCTGGTATGTCTCTAACCACGATTGAAGGCATTGGCTCGGAACAGGGGCTGCACCCAGTACAGCAGGCCTGGATAGACGACCAGGTACCACAGTGTGGTTACTGTCAGTCGGGACAAATTATGTCGGCGGTGGCGCTACTCAATAATACCGCCAGTCCTAGCGATGCTGATATTGATCGCGCTATGTCGGGCAATGTCTGTCGATGTGGTATGTACGGACGTATTAAGGGCGCGATTAAAAAGGTAGCCGCATCGCCGGTGCAAATGTTTGAACCGACAATAACGGGCGGGGAGAGTCAAAATGGGTAAGTGGACTAGACGTGGATTTATAACTGCCGGTGTTATCGGTAGTACAGCATTGGTAGTGGGCGTGGCAATCAGACCTGGCCACCGGGCGCCGGGAATGGCCAAATACGTGACCGACGCCGGCGAAACGCTGATCAACGCGTGGGTGAAGATCGACGCCGATAATAAAATTACAGCCATTGTTCCCCACTCGGAAATGGGGCAGGGTGCGCAGACGGCATTGGCTCAAATGCTGGCCGACGAGTTGGACGCAAAATGGGAGGACGTTAGCTTTGTTGAGGCCCCCGCCGAAGATGCTTATGCCAACTACGCCATGGGTAAGGGCTATATTTTAGGTGACGCGGCTATCCCATCGATGTTGGTGGGCTCGGTCGACGGTCTGTTTTTACAGGTTGCTAAAGGTATGCATCTGCAGGTTACTGGCGGCAGCGCTAGTATTCGCACCACCGGCGTATACGGTATGCGGGTTGCGGGAGCAGCGGCCAAAGAAGTGTTATTACAGGCAGCAGCTCAGCAGTGGGGTGTGCCGGTGAGCCAACTGACTACCGCCGATAGTATGATAACCCACAGCGGTAGTGGCAAGTCGGCGTCCTACGCCAGTTTTGCTGCCGTGGCGGGAACCATAGCTCCCTCTTCAACGCCGACCCTGAAAACACCGGACCAGTTCACCCTAATGGGTAAACACAAGCCACGTCACGACATTCCCGCCAAGATTGACGGCAGCGCACAATTTGGAATCGACGTAACCGTGGATGGCATGGCTTATGCAACGATCAAACAAGCACCGGTTTTTGGTGCCAAGCTGGCGACCGTCGACGATAGTCGAGCCAGGGCTATGGCCGGGGTTATCGATATTGTACAGTTGGAGAACGCCGTGGCGGTGGTAGCCAGTGGCTATTGGCAGGCCAAACAAGCATTGGATGCAATCGATATTCAGTGGACACAAACCGAGCACGATCAGGTTAGTAGCGCCGCACTGTTTGAGCAATTTCAGCGTGACATGGCTGCGGCCAGAGCCAGCGGTGACTCCAAGCCCGATGTCGAATTGGGCGATGTAGCAACGGTATTCGCGGCTTCCGATAAAAAAATCGACCGTAGCTACAAGGTGCCCTATTTGGCACACACCTGTATGGAACCCATGAATGCTCTGGCCAGTGTCGCAAATGGTCGCTGTGAAATTTGGATGGGCACGCAAAATCCGCTGGGTTTCAAACACGATGTAGCCAGTGCTCTGGAAATTGATGCTAGTGAGGTACAGATCAATAATTATGTGATGGGCGGTGGTTTTGGTCGTCGGGCTATTTCCGATGTTGCTATTCAGGCGGCAAAAATTTCCCAGCAAGTGGGCAAGCCGGTGAAGCTAATTTGGTCCCGAGAGGAGGATGTACAACACGATCACTACCGTCCCGCGGTAGCCTCCAATTTTAGTGCCGTGTTGGCCGAAGACGGTAAGCCCAGCGCTTGGGAAAACCAATTTGTCGACAAGCACGAGCCCGTTGAGGCGCCGCACATTCTGTATGGTATTCCCAATCAGTCTATTCATTTTGCGGACAGCCCCACTCACGTACCCTTCGGTCCCTGGCGCAGCGTAGACCACTCACAACACGGCTTTTTCACCGAGTCGTTTATCGATGAATTGGCGGTAGAGGCGGGGCAGGACCCCTACCGCTATCGTCGGGAGTTATTGGAAGAGCGCCCGCGGCACCAGAAGGTATTGGATCTGGCTGCGGAAAAAGCCGGCTGGGATATCCCGCTGGCAGACGGCCGCGGCCGCGGCATATCACTGCAAGATTCCTTCGGCACCATCGTAGCTGAGGTGGTGGAAGTGACCGTCGCCGATGGCGAGGTCTCTGTCGACCGGGTGGTGGTGGTAGTCGATGCCGGTTTTGCGGTAGCCCCCGATGGGCTAGTGGCGCAGATGGAGTCCGGTGTTATTTACGGCTTAACAGCAGCGTTGTACGGCGAAATATCTATCGAGCAGGGGCGGGTGGCGCAGAGCAATTTTGACAGTTATCAAGCGGTTCGAATGGATAAAGCACCGCTGATTGAAACTCATGTCATCAATAGTTTTGAAAGCTGGGGTGGTGCCGGAGAGCCCGGTACCCCAGGTACTGCACCGGCACTGGCCAACGCCATATTTGCCGCAACTGGAACCCGGGTGCGTGAATTGCCGATCAGTAAGTACGATTTCGATGTGAGCTTTGGCGAAGAAATGGGAGGTACAAGCTAAAGTAAGCAGCCCTCGCTAGGGTCTGTTGAATACAGACCCTGTTATCATCGTACCTTTTTCATCCGATTACAATTGAACCCTATCCGTTAGTTTAGCTGTCTGGCGCGGGCGTTATCTATATTTTTTTCGGTTTGCTTGAAACCAAGAACGACGAAGGCCGCCAGTACGTACAGCCCGATAAATGTGTAGAAGGCGGGGCTATAACTGCCGGTGGTATCGTACACCCAGCCCGCTAGCGGCACCCCGATTATTTGCAGCGGAAACATTGCCGGTCGCATTAGGCCCATGGCTTTACCAAACCGATCTCGACCAAATAAGCTGCCTACCAGGGTTGACAGCAGCGGCACAACACCGCCCATGCCGAAGCCGAAAAATGCCGCGCCGATAGCAAAAACCACCAAGTTGCCATCCATAAACATCGCCAGTTGGCCGATAATTTGTGCACTTATGGTCAGCCATAGAGTTCTTCGGGCACTCCAAAAGTCGCCGAGATAACCAAAGATCAACTTACCCATTACTCCAAAGCCCGCACACAGTGACATGACCAAGGAGGCCAGTTGTAGGCTGAATCCCGCATCGGTTACCCGGGGCACCATATGGGTGAGGGTGGCACTTTGACAGCAGTACAGCAGGCCGACTGTGCAGGCCAATACCCAAAAATTTCGCTCTTTCAATACCGGTTTGTTGAGTGATTCTTCGACGGCGTCGGTCGTTACCGCCGCCAGCTCTTCTGGGCTCACTAATTCGCCGTCGGGCCGTAGGCCCACTGACTCAGGACTGGAGATAACAAAACGCAATACCAGCGGCAGTACCACCAAGCCGGTAAATAGTGCGTACAGTAGAAAGCCGCTGCGCCAGCCGTAATTTTCGATTAACGCAGCGCTGACAAAAGGCATAACTACACCTGAAAATGATATACCAGTGGCGGCAATACCCAGTGCCATGCCACGCTTTTTACTAAACCAATTGGCGACCAATTTCGAGGTGGCCAGCCCACCCATAGCACTCGCCCCGAAGCCGATAAACACACCCAAGGCTAAATAGAACTCCATTTGCGTCGATACTCGACTCAGGGCGAAAAACCCCAGTGCCATGGATAGCGTGCCGACGCCCATCACCCGCTTGAGTGGGTAGCGATCTAATGCCTGGCCGACTAACGGTGAAACAAGCGCGCCTACAGTGGCGGTGACGGTTAGGCCTAGTGATACGCCAAGTCGTGAATTGCCAAACTCTTCAGCTATTGCCTTAAAAAATACACCATAGGAGTAGAAGAAGAACCCGACGGCGACAAAATCCACAAAGAATGCGACGCAGACCATACGCCAGCCGAGAAACCGCGTTTTTTTCGTAGTGATAATAAGCTACCTCTGGTGGAACATATGTCAGTTAGCAGGTAAAAATAACACAGCCCCGGATTATTTTCCAAATCCGTTTGATTACAGATAACGCCATGGTAGGTAAATAGTGCTGGTTTAAATACTATGTGCACTTTATTGAATTGCCAGCATTGCATAGAATAGGTGTTTTTTGATCGCAAATTTTTTTATTCCATTCCATTTAGCTCAACTGATTTTGATACAGGTGAATTACCCTCATTATGAAAATATCTTCCACTGAATTTCTAAAGCTTAGCCATCCCGTAGATACTCACCGCTGGCAGCTGCCAATTACAGCGGATCTATGCGGTGGCCGCAATTCCCTGTTTGGCGGCGCAGGCCTGGCGGCGGGTATCGTTGCGTTGGAACAGGCCACGGACAAACCGGTGATCTGGGCAACCGGTCAGTATTTATCATTGGTGCAGCAGCCGGTGACTCTTGACTTAGAAGTGATACTGCCCGCAGTAGGTCGCAACGTGAGCCAGGGACGAGTGGTAGGGCATTTGGGCGACAAAGAGATTATTACTATTATTGGCGCGGTGGGTAGCCGTGAGCAGGAAGTGTCGGGTAGCTGGCTCAGTTGCCCGCCAGCGCCAGCGCCGGAGGACTGCGATACGCTCAAACGGCAGCAGGATCAAGTCACTATGCACAGCCATGTGGATATTCGTTTGGCTAAGGGTATGTTCGGTTTTTCCGGTGATGGCCAAGCCAGCGGTGACGGCCGCTCGCTGTTGTGGGCCAGAATGCCAGAAGTGCAGCACGATGCCGGCGCGCTGGCGATTATAGCCGACTATATGCCCTCGGTTTTGGGCAATGCCTTTGATAGGGTCATGCACTGCACCAGTCTCGATAATACCATCCGTTTTGCCAAGCGAGAGGCCACCGAGTGGGTGTTGTGCGACAACCGCATGGAATATGTGGGCAATGGCTTTGGCTACGGCACCATGCATATGTGGAGTCAGAGTGGCAGTCTATTGGCCACGGCTAGTCAATCAATTATTGTGCGGGTACCGGTATAAGAAATGCGCAGGTTCAGGCAGTTTTTTGCCCGTTATGCAGTGATGTTACACTGGCTGGGTCCCTGGGCAACGCCGGGCTGCCAGCTAACGAGAGGAGTATGATGTGCAATTTACCGGGCGCTTGAGCGCCCTGCGCCACCGGGACTATTTTCGCTACTGGACTGGCTCCTTCGCCTCAGTAGGGGCGACGCAGCTGCAAACCATGGCCCAAGGTTGGCTGCTCTATGAGCTGACTCAATCGGCGATTGCATTGGGCTATTTAGGGGCGGCAGCAGCTATTCCCGCCATTGTGATGACTCTATTTGGCGGCGCAGTGGCGGACCGTTTCAATAAAAAACGGGTGCTGATGACAACCTCGCTATTGGTGGCGGTGGCGATGGCTGTATTGGCTGTACTGGACTTTACCGAGACGGTGCGCGCCTGGCACATTGTTGCCATTGCTGGACTGGTATCCTTTATTTCTGGTTTTGACTGGCCAACCCGGCAGGCGATCTTCCCCATGCTTATCGAACGGGAGGATATGATGAGTGCGGTAGCGCTCAACTCGATTATCTGGCAGAGCTCGCGCATGATGATGCCTGCTCTCGGGGGTATCTTGATCGCGCTGTTCGATACCTGGCTGGTGTTTGCGCTCTGTGCACTGGGTTTTCTCGCCATGTTCTTTGTGGTTTCTGGCCTGCGTATCGCACTACCCACGCAGATTATTAGCCAGTCAACCTTGCAGCAGGTGTCCGAAGGGTTGGGATTTATTCTGCGCGAAAAGGTTTTTTTACTGTATTTTTCACTGACCTACGCCGGTATGTTTTTCGGCATGTCGCACTTGCAGTTAATGCCGGCCTTTGCTGCGCTATTGGGGGTAGGGGAAACCAGCTACGGATTGTTATTGTCGGCAACCGGTATTGGCTCCTTACTAGGTACATTGTTGGTTGGTTACTTTCAGCACTCCCACCGCTTGGCGCAGATTATTCTCGTCAATGCCGCGGCCTCGGCCTGTAGTATTTATTTGTTTGCCTTTGCGGTGGCCAGCACAGACAGCTTGGTGTTTGCCTATCCCTTGGCATTATTGGCCATTGTACTGGTGTCGATGTTTAGCTCGATGTTTATGATTTGTTCGATGACTGTGCTGCAGCTGCAGGTGCCGGATCAATTGCGCGGTAGAGTAATGGGTATTTACGGTATTACCTACAGCCTGATGCCGCTGGGGGGGCTGCTGGCCGGCTGGATAGCCAGTAACAGCTCCGCCCCGATTGCTATCGTTATTGGCGCCTCAATTTATCTGTTGATTATAGTCGGCATTACCGCATCCCAGCCGCAGTTGCGTCAGTTGAGTGCCGGCTGAATAGGCACTCACCTGGGGTTGCACAAAACTGTATTGGGCTACTGTCGCTGGGGTGTTATAAAAAAGTGGAGTCAGTGTCCAGTTCAAAACCGACTGGGCCAATCAGCTCATATTGGCTGGAGATTTGATGGGCGGTTGCGACGATACTCATGGCGGGTCTCGGTGTCTGGGCAAATGTAGTGTTATTGCTGGACTGTTGGGGTGGTGGTTACTAGGGTTGG
>Ga0209395_1002250_pt1 | contig 25730 bp, 12 predicted proteins | sample GOMGulsemesocosm_3_FD_184635 | JGI IMG/M metagenome (GOLD analysis project Ga0209395, IMG submission 184635) | Methane-oxidizing microbial communities from mesocosms in the Gulf of Mexico - GOM9D Gulf of Mexico (SPAdes) (version 2) | ecosystem: Environmental > Aquatic > Marine > Cold seeps... | reverse complement strand
TGCCGCTAGTTTTTGTAAAGGCAACTGAGCGCATGCGCGCCACTTCAGTTACGCTGGGATCTTTCATTTTCTGTTGGTAAAAATCTTTAGCATTTGCCGTAGCGAGGGCCTGAAATACATCCATGTAAACCGCCTGCTCCGTTACCAAGGTTGAAAATTTACGGAGCATACCATCAGCAAAGGAATCCCGAGCAAAGGTATTAGACATGACGGCCCGCTCGATACCGGCCCGCTCTTTGGCCAACAGGAAGTTAACATAGGCGGCGGCCTGGCTACTGATGGAGCCTTCGCTAGAAAGTGTGGGCAACAGACCAACCACACCCAGCAGGTTACCGTTTATCTTGGTGTAGTAACCGATCGCTAATTTGGTTTTGATCGACAGGTTTGAAATAGCCCGACGTTTTGTTTGCAACTGGTCCAGTAACCGCAGCCCACCATTCAACTGTTGTTGAAAGGCCATTCCGTAGTCCCCGGTATTAATGTCCGTTAACAGGCTTTTTAGATCGATCAGTTTCTTATCGGTCTCGGTGCGCTGGATGGGCAGCGCTGTAACAAATTTCTTGCCTCCGCTACCCATAAAACCGGCCGAGGCACCTCGTTCCTTCTGTAGTTCGTGTACTAGACCACTGATCCGAGTGCTTAATACGGAAAGTTGATTAAGCTGGCTCATCTCTTTACTTTTTATCAGGCTATCGCTCACCTGAACCTGGGCAAAATAAATCAGACCTAGCAGAGGTGCCAACAGCATCACAACCAGTTTCATCTTCATACTCATGTTACTTACCCACTTCATGACGCAATACTCCAGTCAGTTATTTCTTAAGTAGTTCTCTGTACGCTCAATGGCATCACACACGGAACCTATTGCGGTGCACCGAGGACCAACGTTTGGCTTTTAGTTCCTCGATAAGAGATTCGGCCTTGCTTGCTATAATCACTATTTTGACCGTCTTCATAGAGTTACTCATATTTTCAAACTAAAACCTGTTTGTTATCTCGTTAACGTCTACGGGGATACAAGTGCTCCTAAAAGACGTGTATTTTTTCTTTCACCAAAACACAGAAAAGATACAATTCCGCGCTAGCGTTTTAAGCGTATTTAGTGATTCTAGCGGTTTAATAGAAAAAAACATTATTTTTCTTAGTTTTCGTTGAAAATACTGCCCTCGCCCTCGCAAGATTCTGCCTGCGCACATAAGTTGACTAAGTGAAGTACGTGCCCATGAAGAAAGTAACGGCTCAGCAGGCGCTAGAACGATTGCAGGCATTGTTTCGGCGCGCGGCATACCACTCAGTCGTACTGTGCGAGTAAATTGATGAAAGTATTGACAGCTAGCGAGCTGTCAGCCTGCTTACAGGAAAGGCGTTAACGATGGCTTATGAATGTCAGGACAAGCCACAAGGCGTGGAGGCTCCAGCCCTATCCCTGGCGCCAACTTAAGCCTTTGATATTATTTAAAATTCATCAAAAAGGCCGATATCCTTTAGTTAGGAAATCGACCTTTTTGTATCTACGCCACGCTGAATCCAAGCTGCATCCTATTACTGCTTAAGCAATCACATAAACAAGTGCCACAGCAGAGGCAAAAGTACCGCAGTAACCAACGCATTCAACCCCATTGCCAGCCCGGCAAAAGCCGCTGCCACATCACCCATCAAAACAGCTCGACCAGTGCCAAGGCCATGCGAAGCAAGCCCCATAGCTAACCCTTTGGCAACTGGGTTTGTAACGCGTAGTCGATCCAGCAACCATGGACCCATTGCGGCTCCTACAATGCCGGTTAAAATTACTAGCACAGCCGTTAACGATGGCAATCCGCCCAATTGTTCGACAACGCCCATTGCTACAGGTGTTGTGATGGACTTAGGCGCAATAGATATCAGCGTTTGTTCGCCAACATCACCTAATTTTGCGATTAATACGGCGGAGATCATTGCCACTAGAGAGCCCATGATAATGGAGGCTACAAGCGCAACAGGGTAACGCTTAACTAAGGAAATTTGCCGATACAAAGGAATCGCAAGCGCAACAGTCGCAGGGCCCAATAAAAAGTGTACGAATTGAGCACCCTCAAAATAAACCTCATAAGAAGTATTGCTCCAACTTAACAAAGCAACAATCACGATGACTGTAATCAAAACCGGATTGAGCAATGCCGGATAGCCCATTTTTCGGTATAACAAGCGGGCCAATACAAAAAAAGTAACCGTAAAAGTAAGGTGTAATAAGGGGGATGTACTCAGGTACACCCACATCGATGCGACATTATTCTCCATCTTGCGCACCCTTAATTTTTCTATCCGTTCTCTCGCTCAACTTTTGCATCATAAAGCCTGTGACCGCTATCGCGATTAGCGTGCTGATGACGAGCGACGTAGTAATGGAGATCCACTCCTCTCCCAGCAGCGCTAAATGGGTCATAACGCCCACGCCAGCGGGTACAAACAAGAGAGAGAGCTGATCTAACAACCCTTTTGCCGCATTATCCAGCGGTGCAGGCACGCGTCCATAGACCATAAGGCCCAGGAACATAATGGCCATACCAATGAGAGGCCCAGGCAAAGGCAAATCTAATCCAATTACGATCAACTCACCCACTAATTGACAAACAAGCAAGGCAGCAACAGCTTCAAGCACAAAAACACCTCAAATAAGACCGCTTAATTAGCGATCACCAAACTCTAATGACTCTTGGATCAGATTTTATCCTGAAGCTTTTCAACCAACCATCAAAAGTGAGTATATAAAAGGCTGATGACAAAAGACCCAACGGTGGCGTTAAATGACCGTAGTTATTCTCTAAGCAGACCACGATGCATCAGGGCGCCACTTTTCAACCCACTCAGGAAGATCTTTAGCCTGCATAGGGCGTGCAATGCCATAGCCCTGAGCCAAATCACATCCAAGTTGCAATAATTCCGAGCCATGTTCGATAGTTTCCACGCCCTCTGCAATAACTTCCCGCTTAAATGATTTAGCTAAGCCAATCACACCCTCAACAATGGCTAAATCATCAGGATCAATCAACATGTCACGCACGAAGGATTGGTCTATCTTAATCTGACGAGCAGGCAAACGTCGAAGGTAAGTCAGTGAGGAGTAGCCTGTACCAAAGTCATCTAAAGAAAAGCTCACACCTAATTCGATACAAGCTCTCATGATTTCCGCGACCCCTTCCACATCATTCAATCTACTGGTCTCAAGTACTTCTAACTCCAACGAGACTGGAGCAACGGTGGGGTGCTTTGCCAACAGTGTAGCCAAACGTGCAGTGAAACCCTCTTTCTGCAATTGAAATGCGCTAATATTGACACTGACTCGTAATGGCAAATTGAGGTCTTGCCATGCAGTAATTTGACTAAGTGCAGTGTCGATGACCCATTCCCCCAACTCGATGCTGAGATCATGATTTTCAATAGCTGGCAAGAAATCGTTAGGGGCAACCAAGCCACGATCTGGATGCTGCCAGCGTATCAACGCTTCAGCACCAATTATAGCCCCCGTCTTCATGTTAACTTTAGGCTGGTAATACAACTCGAATTCACTTTTATTTAAAGCTGCGCGAATGTCTTGAACGCTTTCTCGTTGAGTTTTCACCGCAACATCATGCTCTGTGTCAAACAGGTGGTAACGATTCTTACCTTCCAGCTTCGCGGTATACATCGCTTGGTCAGCATGACGTATAAGCACGTCTGAATCCGAGCCGTCTTGCGGGTAAATGGTGACACCAATACTGGCAGAGACTTTTAATACAACATCACGCATAGCAACAGGGGCTGATGCCGCATTTAAGAACCGCTCTAGTATCAGCTCACAGTCCTGAATTTTTTCTATATCAGCCAGTACCGCTACAAACTCATCGCCCCCAAAACGCGAAAGTGTATCCGCGTCGCGTAAGCATTCTTTCAATCGACATGAAACTTCAACTAACAGGTTGTCCCCTACATGATGTCCATGGACGTCATTGATTTCCTTAAACCCGTCCAGATCAAGAAATACAACAGCGACTGAATGGTTTTGGCGTTTTGCATAATGTATAGCTTGCTCTAGACGATCAGCCAGTAACACGCGGTTAGGAAGGTTGGTTAACACATCGTAATGAGCCATACGTTGAAGTTGCTTCTGATTGGCTTTGTTCTCTGTAATATCGGTAAAGAGCGCAACGTAATTAATCCCTTTGCCGGTAGAATTATGTACCGCACTAATCGTCAGCAATTCTGCATAGACTTCGCCGCTTTTACGGCGATTCCAGACTTCTCCTGTCCACGTACCCTCTTGGAGTAGAGTTGCCCACATTTCGGCATAGAATGCTGGCGTTTGTCGTCCCGATTGAAGAATTTTTGGATTCTTTCCTATCACTTCATTACGACTGTAACCCGTGATTTTAGAGAATGTGTCATTGACTTCAATAATACTGCCTGCTGAATCAGTGATCACGATGCCTTCACTGGCGTGGCTGAAAACGCTGGCAGCAAGTTTTAGTTTGTCTTCAGAGATCTTGATTTCGGTAATATCGCTATGCGTTCCTACCATGCGCAGGGGTTTGTTATTATGATCGCTACTCACCACCATGCCACGAGCTAAGACCCATATACAGCCAGAATCCTTGCCACGCAGTCTATATTTAACTTCGAACTTTGGCCGCCTGCCGTCTAGGCAGGTTTGTATGGCTTCGTAAACCGCTTGCCTGTCCTCAGAGTGGATACGCTCACGCCATTCTTGATTGTTTGTCGGGACTTCATCTTCCGCATATCCCAACATTTCTTTCCAGCGAGTGGAATAGATCATTTTATCGGAGGGGATATCCCAGTCCCACACACCGTCGCCTGAGCCTTCGATGGCAAATGCCCAGCGTTCTTCGCTTGATTTTAATGCTTGGCTGGCCTGGTGTTTCTCAATAGCGATACTTGCCAGGTGCGCCACCTGCTCAATTAATGCAATATCGGCGTCAGTGGGTTGATGTGGATTAGCATGATAGATGGCGAAGGTGCCAAGTATTCCTCCCTGTGAAGAGCATATGGGCTCAGACCAACACGCTCTCAGCCCCGCATTTTTTGTTAATTCTTTAAACGGCGTCCAATAAGGGTGCGTTTGAACATCCTCAACAATGACGCGTTTACCGGTAAACGCGGCTGTTCCGCATGAGCCCACCCCCATGCCGACCGCTAGCCCGTGAATCGCGGATTGATAGTCATCAGGTAGGCTGGTGGCTGCGCCGTTTAGAAGATGAGCGCCATCGTCGTCAAGCAATAAAACACTGCATAACATGGCAGAATCTCGTTGTTCAACACTGCGAGAAATGCCGTCTAAAACGACAGACAAGGAGTCCTCAGAGGCAATTATTTCCAATATATCAGCGCGAAATTTTTCCAGTGATTCAAGCTTCTTTCGCTCAGTGATATCAAATATGGTCCCATCCAGATATTTGGCGCTGCCATTATCGGCATATATTGCCTGTCCTTTTTCATAGACGTCGTGCGTCAAACCCTGGTTATCAATAATCCTGTACTCATTGATAAAATACCTTTCATCAATAACGGCTTGGTTGACGTTTTCCCAAACAGCCTGGGTGTCATCCGGGTGTATGATTTCAGCAAAAGTACGTACTGGATTGTCGCCGATAAAGTCGGAGGCAGGGTAGCCGCTGAGCGTTTGAATTGCGTTGCTGACAAAAAGCATGGTCCAGTGCTCATCCAACAAGCAGCGGTATGTGCTTCCAGGAATATTCTCAACCAAAGAGTGAAACTGTGTTTCCTTTTCAGCCAGCTCGATATCGGCCAATTTACGCTCGGTTATATCACGCCAGATACAGAACAAGGCCTCGTCCCCTCCATATGGGATACGCGTCAGACTGACCTCGACTAGAAATGTCTCAGCATTACTCTTTTTATGCGTCCACTCAAAACGGTGATACCCCTCACGGTAGGCGATTGCCATCATGGCGTTTGCCTTTTCGTAAGAACTTTGTCCATCCGCTTGAAATTCAGGAGAAAATTTAGATGGGTGAGAATCTGTCAGCGCCTCAACTGTCTCATAGCCTAATAGTTGAGCACTAGATTGATTGGCTATGACAAAGCGGTCATCGACAATCAACCACATGGGATCTTCAGATAACTCAAACAAACGCCGGTATTTCTCTTCGCTTTCCTGTAGTGCTTCTTCGACTCGTTTACGTTCGCTGATATTGCGTATCACGCAATGCAGAAACACCCCTTCACCAATGTCCATGCGGGTCAGTTTCACATCGGAAAAAAATGGCGTGCCATCCAGTTGTTGGTATTCCCATTCAAAAAAGGTTGATCCTTCACGCAGGGCTATCGCGATATTTTCCTGCGTTTGATCACTGGAAAGACTGCCATCCGGTTGCCGGGGCGGCGAAATACCCCAGAATCTAAGCGGGGAAAAATCGGCTAAACTGGATGCACCAAACAGACCCAGAGCGGCCTGATTTACTTCGGAAAAATTCCAGGATGGTGGAGACATAATTAACAGCGCATCACGTGAGAATTCAAATAACAGCTGATATTTTTGCAGGCTTTCTTGTTGCGTTACTTCGCAGGGCTGTATAGCAGTATATTCTTGATGGCGCTCAATGAGCTCATGACTGATACCTAAAATACCGAGCACATGACCCTCACTATCTCTAAAAGGCATTTTAAAAAAAGATAAACGCACACTATTGCCATCCACACCCGCAACCCTCTGCTCACTATGCTTGGTGGTATTCTCGCTGAGTACCGTTAAATCTTCTTCCCGAAAAAAATCAGCCAGCTTTTGGTCAAACAAATCATAATCGGTGATTCCGATAATATCCGATTCATTTTCTTTACCAAAAAACTCATAAAAAGCGTGATTACAACCCAGGTACAGCCCTTCTAGATCCTTATAGAAAACCAGGTCTGAAATAGCGTCGTATGAAGCAGGTAATGCGGTCAATACAGGGGTATCTGTGGTCAATAAGGGGTTTGTCATCTAACAGCTACCTTCACTTAATCAACCCTGATAAAACCAGGTTAGCAGTTAACGTTTATTACACATGTCCTGAAATATTTTTGATTAAACAAATGGAAAACTATCAAAGGTTGTCATGCGCAGCACCTAGTGCTTATAAAACGATAGACCAAGAAATAATCCGTCAAGATCCAAGGTAAAGCATCGCTATTTATTCAGCCCTATTTATTCAGTATAGATGCTAACAATGAATTTGCTTTTCGATAGAGCAGGAGGTGAGTTTTGTCGAACGATAATAAGCCATGAAGTATTTCAACAGGCTTATGCTGCGATTAAACGTTGAGATGAAATATTTGAATAAAACTATGAATTGCCGCCAGATTGCGAGGTAACTTTCTTTCCTACAATTCTTCTTCAGATAGTTCCCGTTAGCAATTTTATATACGGCACTTCCCAGCCGTTGTCATACTGATGAGAGTTAAGCGCCCGCACTTTTATCCTGCAGCTGTTCAAATAGAGCCACCGCAAACCCTCATATAAAAATCTGACTACACGCTAGTTGTTAAAAGGAGCCCCCAGGAATACGCACCCACCCCTCCATCAAAACTCTGGCACTTCGACTCATAACAGCTTTATCAACTGCCCACTCGCCATCAACGCAGCTTGCTTTTGCGCCAACCTTCAGCGTGCCAGAGGGGTGACCAAACCGCACAGCGTTGCGCTCGCCACCACCGGCCGCTAAATTCACTAACGTGCCAGGAATCGCCGCAGCTGTGGCTATAGCAACCGCTGCAGTGCCCATCATTGCATGATGGAGCTGCCCCATCGACAACGCTCGAACATTCAGATCAATCTCTTCACTGGAAATCGCTTTCCCGCTGGAAGAAACATAATTTGTCGCTTTACCAACAATCGCCACTTTCGGCGTGTGTTGTCTGCCAACGGCTTCGCTTATATCCCGTATCAAGCCCATTTTTACGGCGCCATAGGCGCGAATTGCTTCAAACATTTTGAGCGCTTTTGCATCACTGTTGATGTCGCCCTGCAATTCAGTTGCCTTGTAACCAAGATCCCCAGCGTTGAGAAAAATGGTGGGTATGCCAGCCGCGATCATGGTCGCTTTAAATACCCCGATACCCGGCACGCTTAATTCATCGACAATGTTACCGGTTGGGAACATGGCACTATCTGCAGAAGACGGGTTAATAAACTCCACTTCAACTTCTGCCGCCGGAAAGGTCACGCCGTCTAATTCGAAGTCGCCAGTTTCCTGCACTTCACCATTGATTATTGGCACATTCGCAATAATGGTTTTCTTGATGTTGGCTTGCCATATTCGCACCACCGCGATGCCATTTTCAGGGATCTTATCTGCATCAACCAAGCCATTGCTGATTGCGAATGAGCCGACAGCAGCTGTTAAATTTCCGCAATTTCCGCTCCAATCAACAAAGGGCCGATCAATCGCGACCTGACCAAATAAATAGTCCACATCATGATCAACGTGCAAACTCTTCGACAAAATGACCGTTTTACTGGTGCTGGAGGTCGCCCCACCCATGCCGTCAGTTTGTTTACCGTAAGGATCTGGGCTTCCAATCACACGCAGCAACAGTCGATCTCGTGCTTCACCGGCAACCTTTGCGGACTCAGGCAAATCGTCCAGCTTGAAAAAAACACCCTTACTGGTTCCACCACGCATATAAGTGGCGGGGATTTTAACTTGTGGCAAAACACTCATGATTAGTACCTTTATCCGTTCGCTTCTAGGAAATCTTGAGCAAAACGCTGCAACACACCACCGGCACCATAGACATGCACTTCTTCGGCGGTATCCAAACGACAGGTAACAGGGATTTCAACGCTCTCGCCATTTGCACGAGTCATCACTACCGCCAGTTCTGCGCCTGGTGCCACATCACCCTTAACATCATAGCTTTCAGTGCCGTCGATAGCATAAGTATTGCGATTATCGCCCGCTTTGAACTCAAGCGGCAACACGCCCATACCAACCAGGTTGGTGCGGTGAATTCGTTCGAAACCTTCTGCCACAATTACTTCCACACCGGCCAAGCGAACACCTTTGGCAGCCCAGTCACGGGATGATCCCTGACCGTAGTCCGCACCCGCGATGATAATCAGCGGCTGCTTGCGTTGCATATAGGTCTCAATCGCCTCCCACATACGGCTCTCCTGCCCTTCTGGCTCAAGTCGGGCCAAGGAACCCTGCTTCACTTCGCCGTTGTCGTCACGGCACATTTCGTTCAGCAATTTCGGGTTAGCGAACGTCGCGCGTTGCGCCGTCAAGTGATCGCCACGGTGCGTTGCGTAAGAGTTAAAGTCCTCTTCCGGCAGCCCCATTTTGGCGCAGTATTCACCCGCCGCACTGGAAGCCTGAATAGCATTAGAGGGCGATAGGTGATCGGTGGTGATGTTATCACCCAGTACCGCCAGCGGACGCATACCTTTCATCGTACGCTCACCCGCCAATGCGCCTTCCCAATAAGGAGGACGACGGATATAGGTGCTTTGTGGACGCCAGTCGTACAGTGGACTCTCAGCCTTTTCTGTTATGCCCAGATCAAACATTGGAATATAAACTTCATTAAATTGCTCAGGCTTCACACACTCAGCAACAATGGCATCGATCTCTTCGTCGCTTGGCCAGATATCTTTCAGCGTAATCGCTTTGCCGTCTTTATCCGTACCCAGCACATCTTTCTCGATATCGAAACGCACCGTACCGGCAATCGCGTAAGCCACCACCAACGGTGGTGAAGCCAGGAATGCCTGCTTAGCGTGCGGATGAATCCGGCCGTCGAAGTTGCGGTTACCGGACAGTACCGCCGTGGTATACAAATCGCGATCGATGACTTCTTTCTGAATGTCAGGATCCAGCGCCCCGCTCATGCCATTACAGGTGGTGCAGGCATAGCCAACAATACCGAAACCCAGCTTTTCCATCTCAGACAGCAAACCCGCTTCTTCAAGATACAACTTGGCAACCTTGGAGCCCGGCGCAAAAGAAGACTTAACCCAAGACTTTCGTACCAGTCCCAGCTCGTTAGCTTTCTTAGCGACCAGTCCAGCAGCAACTACGTTACGAGGGTTGCTGGTGTTGGTACAGGACGTGATCGCAGCAATAATGACGGCACCATCGGGCATTTTTCCTTCGGCTTCTTCAGCCTGAGCTTTATCCAGATCAACCGCGATACCGCGCGCTGTCAGATCAGAGGTCGGCAGACGGCGATGCGGGTTAGAAGGCCCGGCCATATTGCGGCAGACCGTCGACAGATCGAACTCCAGAACCCTTTCGTATTCTGCTTCCGCTAAATCATCAGCCCACAGACCGGTGGTCTTGGCATAACTTTCAACCAACGCAACCTGCTCTGGCTCCCGGCCTGTTAACTTCAGGTAATCGATAGTCTGATCATCTATATAAAACAGTCCGGCAGAGGCACCAAATTCCGGCGTCATATTGGAGATCGTTGCCCGATCACCAATGGTCAACGCCTTAACACCTTCGCCGTAAAACTCAAGATAGGCTGAAACAACTTTCTCATTACGCAAAAATTCAGTAATCGCCAGCACAATATCCGTTGCAGTAATACCCGGCTGACGCTTCCCCGTCAGGTTGACACCAATAATATCCGGCAGACGCATCATTGATGGTCGGCCCAGCATGACGGTTTCGGCTTCCAGACCTCCGACACCAATGGCGATAACACCCAGCGCATCGATATGAGGGGTGTGGCTGTCGGTGCCAACACAGGTATCAGGAAAAGCCAGACCATCGCGCGCCTGAATCACCGGCGACATCTTCTCTAGGTTGATCTGGTGCATTATGCCGTTACCAGCAGGAATCACGTCGACGTTATCAAAGGCGGTTTTACACCACTCGATAAAGTGGAACCGGTCATCGTTACGACGATCTTCAATGGCTCGGTTCTTGTCAAAAGCATCGGCTTCAAAACCCCCATGCTCAACCGCCAGCGAATGGTCAACAATCAGCTGAGTCGGCACCACGGGATTAACTTTAGCCGGGTCACCACCCTGCTCGGCAATCGCATCACGCAAACCGGCTAAATCGACCAATGCCGTCTGGCCTAAAATATCATGGCAAACAACACGCGCCGGATACCAGGGGAAATCAAGGTCCTGCTTGTGCTCAATAATTTGTTTCAGGCAATCCGTTAACGTCTCAGGCTCGCAGCGACGCACAAGTTGTTCGGCCAACACGCGTGATGTGTACGGCAGTTTTGCATAGGCTCCGGACTCGATTGCCTCGACCGCTTCACGGGTGTCATAAAAATCCAACTCGAAGCCGGGTAAGGTTTTACGGTAATCTGTATTCATAACTGCTTCCAATGTTGATCGTATCCCAGCGGCCTAAATAGCTGTTAGCGCCACGGTTATTTCTTCCAAAACAGCAGGATCTTCAATCGTCGCTGGGGCTTTATAACTTTCGCCATCAGCAATTTTTTTCATGGTGCCGCGCAGTATTTTTCCGGAACGCGTCTTGGGCAGCCGATCAACAATCAAGGCTTTTTTAAAAGCTGCCACAGGTCCAATATTTTTACGAACCCGCCCGATCAGCTCCTGAATAATGGTGGCATGACTGCTGTCTACGCCACTTTTTAATACCACTACTCCCAGCGGCAACTGTCCTTTTAAGTCATCGGCAATGCCGATCACCGCACATTCTGCAACATCAGGGTGAGCCGCCAGCACCTCTTCAATACCACCGGACGATAACCGGTGGCCAGCCACATTAATGACATCGCCCTGCCGGCTCATGACCCAGACATCACCGTCTTTATCAATAAAGCCCGCATCCCAACTGATGTAATAACCCTCGTGAACTGATAAATAGGCGTCAATATATTCCTGATCGCAACCCCAGAGTGTCGTCAAACAGCCGGGGGGCAAAGGCAACTGCAACGCCAAGTTACCCATCTCACCAGCGGGCAAAGGCTCACCGGCTTCATCAAGTACTTGTAGATTGAAACCCGGCACGGCTTTGGAAGTGGAGCCATGTTTCACGGGGAATTGTTCCAACCCCAAGCAATTAGCCGTAATCGCCCAGCCTGTTTCCGTCTGCCACCAGTGGTCAATCACTGGAATATTTAGGGCGGCCTCAGCCCACTCAAGGGTAGCCGGATCGCTTCGTTCTCCCGCCAAAAAGAGTGAACGCAGCGAAGACAGATCATAGGATTTGATTAATTCACCCTGTGGGTCCTCACATTTTATGGCTCGAAAAGCAGTGGGGGCCGTAAACAACACATTGACCTTATGTTCTTCAATCACCCGCCAGAAAGCACCGGCATCGGGTGTGCCAACCGGTTTCCCTTCGTACAGTATTGATGTGCAACCCTGCAACAGTGGGGCATAAACAATATAAGAATGCCCCACCACCCAACCCACGTCCGAGGCTGACCAAAACACCTCGCCAGGCTGCACGTTGTAGATGTTTTCCATTGACCACTTCAAGGCGACGGCATGACCACCGTTGTCGCGCACGACCCCTTTGGGTTTACCAGTGGTGCCGGACGTGTAAAGCACATACAGAGGATCCGTTGCCGCGACAGGAACGCAAGGCACGGCTGTCGCCTGGGCCTTAGCTTCATGCCAATCCACATCACGGCCTTCAACCATGCTTGCCTCACATTGCGGGCGCTGCAATATAATGCAGGCTTGTGGTTTATACTGTGCAATTTCAATCGCCTCATCAAGCAAGGGTTTGTATTCAATAATACGTTCACACTCTATGCCACAGGAAGCAGAGACAATTAGCTTGGGTTGCGCATCATCAATACGCACAGCCAACTCATTAGCGGCAAAGCCCCCAAACACTACGGAATGAATAGCACCGATCCGGGCACAGGCCAGCATGGCAATAACGGCCTCGGGCACCATCGGCATATAAATCACCACCCGATCCCCTTTTGTTACGCCCTGTTGCGTTAATACACCGGCAAAGTTTGCGGTCAAATCGCGTAATTCCCGGTACGTAAAGTGCCTGATGGTATCGGTAACGGGACTGTCATAGATCAGTGCATTTTGCTCGCCACGCCCTGCCTCGACATGCCGATCAAGCGCATTAAAACAGGTGTTTAACTCGCCACCGGCAAACCAGTGATAAAAGGGTTTATCTGCATCATCAAGCACCTTGGTATAGGGTTTATCCCAATGAATATCCTTCGCTACTTCAGACCAAAAATCTTCCGGGTGATCCAGTGAACGTTGATAGCTTTCACGGTAGGCAGACATAAAGCCCCCTTTTTCTATGGTTAATTAATGTTGAAGCGCCGCTAACAGCTAGCAGCACTTTTAGTGTCACTTTGCGGCTTATTTGCGTTCCGCAATCGGCATAAAGGTTTGATTTTCAGGCCCAACATAAGTGGCACTAGGGCGAATTATTTTACCGTCTTCACGCTGCTCGACCACATGAGCCGCCCAACCTGAAGTACGCGACATAACAAACAACGGTGTGAACATATCAGTGGGAACACCCATCAGTGAATAAGCGACTGCCGAGTACCAATCCAGGTTAGGGAACATCTTTTTCTCATCCCACATCACCTGCTCAAGACGCTGGGCAATATCAAACATCTTCAGGTCATTGGCCTCATCGCCCAACCCTTTGGCAACAGCCCTGATGACGCTGTTTCGCGGATCACCGGTGGTATACACAGGATGTCCAAAGCCAATGACAATTTCCTTACGAGCCATACGTTCCCGAATATCGGCTTCGGCTTCATCCGGCGTTTCGTAACGCTGCTGAATCTCAAAGGCAACCTCGTTGGCACCACCATGTTTTGGCCCACGCAACGCACCGATGGCGCCAGTGATACAGGAATACATATCCGATCCCGTGCCTGCAATAACGCGACCGGTAAAGGTTGAAGCATTGAATTCATGCTCGGCATACAGAATCAGCGAGGTTTGCATCGCGCGTACCCAGCTATCACTGGGTTTCTCTCCATGTAACAAATGCAAGAAGTGAGCGGCAATCGAATCATCATCGGTCACAACCTCAATGCGCTGCCCATTTGTGGCGTAGTGATACCAGTAGAGCAACATCGAGCCGAAACAAGCCATTAGTCGGTCAGCAATATCCCTAGCGCCTGCTGAATTATGGTCAGCCTCTTCAGGAATCACCGTACCCAACACAGAGCAACCAGAACGTAATACATCCATCGGATGAGCGGTGGATGGGATCTGTTCCAGCGCTGTTTTAACAGCAGCAGGTAAATCACGTAGGTTGCGTAATTTGTCCTTGTAGACTGCTAATTCGGCCAAGGTAGGTAACTTGCCATGCACCAGTAAATAAGCAATTTCTTCAAACTCGCAAGTATCGGCAATATCAAGAATATCGTAGCCACGATAGTGCAAATCGTTGCCGGATAAACCCACCGTACACAGGGCCGTATTACCGGCCGGGGTACCGCTCAAAGCTACGGACTTTTTTGCTTTTGGTTTAGGGGCGGTCTGACTGTTCATGCGTTTTCACCTTTAAATAATTGATCCAATTTTTGTTCGTATTCGTGATAGCCCAAGTAGTCATACAGGTCGGAACGACTTTGCATCAGCGCCACTACCGACTGTTGTGTGCCCTCGCCACGCAGGCTCTCATAGACTTTCAGGGCCGCCGCATTCATGGCCCGAAATGCTGACAGTGGATAAAGCGCCATACGCACCCCCACTGCCCCCAATTCATCTGTGGTAAATAAAGGCGTGGAGCCAAATTCGGTAATATTAGCCAGCACCGGTACGGGGACGGCATCAACAAATTTTTGATACATAGCCAAATCCGTGATGGCTTCGGGGAAGATCATATCGGCACCGGCTTCAACACAGGCACAAGCTCGGTCAATCGCCGAATTCAGCCCTTCCACCGCCAGCGCATCGGTTCTGGCCATAATGACAAACTCAGAATCGGTTTTTGCATCAACGGCGGCCTTGATACGATCCACCATTTCGACTTGGCTAACGATGGCTTTGTTAGGACGATGGCCACAGCGTTTTTCTTGCACCTGATCCTCAATGTGTACGGCACCGGCACCAGCCTTAATCATCGCGCGTACGCTACGTGCAATGTTAAACGCCCCGCCCCAACCGGTATCAATATCAACCAATACTGGTAATTCAGTGACATCGGTAATACGCCGCAAATCGATCAACACATCTTCCAAGGTGGTAATGCCCAAATCAGGAATACCGCAGGAACCCGCGGCAACACCACCACCGGAGATGTACAAAGCTTTAAAACCGGAGGCTTCGGCCAGACGCGCGTGATAAGCATTGATTGCGCCCACAACCTGCAGCGGTTTTTCCTGTTCAAGCGCAGAGCGAAAGCGAGCGCCAGCAGATGTCATCGAATAGGTCATAATATTTCCTGTTTAAGCATGCTGTAATTGCTGGATTGGCCGCCGAGCATAGCTTCAACATTCATTCGAGAAGTTCGGATATGTCGGGACATAAGAAATTGGGCCAGCTCACCATCTCGCTGGCGTATTGCATCAACGATTTGTTGATGTTCGAAAAAGGCACGTTTAACACGGGTACTCACCATGCCGAACTGACACCGATAAAGACGGATCAAGTGGTAAAGGTCATTACAAAACATATTGATTAAGGTCGAATTCTTACTGCCCTGAAAAATACGAAAGTGGAAATCCACATCGCCTTCTTTTTGAAAGTAGTTCTGATCTTTTTCAATATGTTGCTGATGTTGATGAAGTAAGTTCTCAAGCTCGCTGATTTCAGCGTCACTCATATACTGAGCAGCCAGTTTCGCCGCCAACCCCTCAAGAGACTCACGAATGTGATAAATTTCAATGAGGTGTTGGTGAGACAACGTAACCACTCGAGCGCCAACATTCGGCGTTCTCTCTATCAGATGGCAGGCTTCTAATCGGCTCAACGCTTCGCGTAGTGGTCCTCGGCTGATGCCAAATTCTTTTGCCACCGTAGGCTCGCTGATTTTTGAACCCGTGGGAATACGCCCTTCCACAATGGCTTCTTGCAGCTTTTTAAACACTTGGTCCGCAATGCTGGCAGCTTCCGTTTGTGCTTTTGGCAGTGATTCCAGCTTCAAGATACACCCCTAAATGTGTCGACAATTAATACTTAAAACAAACGATAAACCTATAATATCGACCTCTCAATACGACTTTTGTCTACAATACAGACGAAAACCTTTCAGTAGCGGCCTTAAGGAAAAGCAAAAAATGGACTGAGTAGGGGCCGTCAGCGCGAAAGCATTGAAAAGGCATAACTAAACTAGTCTACGAAAGTTCCGATCTGTGGGTTTAAACCACCTCTGGGATACCAATACAAAAAAGCCGAGTCATATGACTCGGCTTTTTTACACTCCCCTACAAACATTCATGCAAAGAATCAGCTTGCCTTGGCGCAGCTTCTCTCAAGATCGGCAATGGCATTGCTGAGCAGCAATATTCGACGGGCGCCTTCCACATGCAGATTTTCAACCAACTTACCATCAACCACAACAACACCTTCACCGCGAGCTTGGGCCTGAGCATGTGCTTCAATGATACGCTTCGCCGAGGCCACATCGTCAGCCGTGGGAGAGAACGTTTTATTAGCCAGTTCAATCGTTTTCGGGTGAATTAACGTTTTACCGTCAAAGCCAAGCTCCAGCCCTTGCTGACAGGAATAAGCCAATCCTTCATCATCATTCAAATTGAGATGCACGCCATCAATAATGGCGACATCCGCGGCGCGCGCAGCCAACAGGCACAAGCCGAGACTGGTCAGAAATGGCAACCGCTCTTTGGTGTGAGCCGCGCCCAGATCCTTAGCCAAATCCGATGTCCCTATGACGATGGCGCGAATACGAGGGCTGGCACAGGCTATTTCCTGAGCATTTAACATGCCTCTTGGCGTTTCCATCATGCACCATATTTCAAGATCATCCGGAGCGCCCGCTTCTTTAAGTACCGCTTCTGCCTGTCGCACCGTATCACCACCCTCAACCTTGGGTAACAGCACCGCCGTGGTACCACTAGTGGCTGCAGCAATCAGGTCATCATAGCCCCATGTTGAACCAAGCGGATTCACCCGAATAGCCAGCTGCCGATTCCCGAAGCCGCCTTTGCGGAGCGTCTTGATAATATTTTCACGCGCCTGCACCTTCACTGACGGCGCCACTGCATCTTCAAGGTCAAAGATCACCCCATCGGTCGGCAAACCACGGCATTTTTCCAAAGCTCGCTCATTGGAGCCGGGGACATACAGAACACTACGTAAAGCGATAAATGTTCTTGGCATAACAATCACCTCGGACGGTTTTCTTACCTCGCTAGTCAAAGAGTAAAGCTTGTTATCGTCATACTCTTTGCATCAGCTATTAGATTACCCCTTCCCCCCTCTATCACAATGCGGCTTTGGTCTAACAAAATCACACCATACGCTTTTCATGCACTGTTAAAGGGGCAAATTTCGACAAAGGTCTACTACAAAAACATTACTAATAGAGGGTAAATATGTGATCGCTAGAAATAACAATAAATACGCCCCCTTAAAACGGTTCGTATCACGAGGAAAACATGGCAGAAGACTTCAAAGCAGACGCGCTGCATTATCATCGCAAGCCAGTTCCAGGAAAATTAGCAATCTCACCCACCAAACCGCTGGCCAATAAACGTGACCTTGCGCTTGCCTATTCACCCGGTGTTGCTTATCCCTGCGAAGCCATTGCAGAAGACCCGAATGAAGCTGCCAGTCTCACCGCACGCGGTAACCTAGTCGGCGTTGTCACCAATGGCACAGCCGTATTGGGGCTTGGCGCCATTGGACCTTTAGCGTCAAAACCGGTGATGGAAGGCAAGGCCGTGTTGTTTAAAAAATTCGCCAACATTGATGTCTTTGATATTGAAATTGATGAGACAGATCAGGAAAAACTGGTCGATATTATTGCCGCACTTGAGCCTACCTTTGGCGGCATTAACCTTGAGGATATTAAATCCCCTGAATGCTTCTATGTTGAGAAACAGCTGCGCAAGCGCATGAACATCCCAGTCTTCCATGACGATCAACATGGCACTGCGATTGTCGCTGCCGCCGCCATTTATAACGGTTTGCGCTTAGTTAACAAAAAGATTGAAGAGGTACAGCTGGTAACTGCAGGCGGAGGTGCGGCCAGCATTGCCTGTCTAGACTTATTGGTCAGCATGGGGCTGCCCAAAGCTAACATCACTATCTATGACCTTGATGGTGTTGTCTATCGCGGTCGAGAAAAAGGCATGAACAAATTTAAGGCCAAATATGCTCAGGAAACCGAGCTCCGCACGTTGGATGATGTGATTGCGACCGCCGATATTTTCCTTGGCCTATCCGCTGGCGGTATATTAAAACCGGAAATGGTCGAAAAGATGCCGCCTAATCCTCTAATTCTGGCAATGGCGAACCCAACACCCGAAATTCTGCCCGAAGTCGCCAAAGCTGTGCGCCCTGATGCCATTTTGGCCACCGGACGTTCGGACTATCCGAACCAGGTGAATAACGTATTGTGCTTCCCCTTCATTTTCCGTGGCGCACTGGATTGTGGCGCAACCGCCATCAATGAAGAAATGAAAATGGCCTGTGTGAAAGCGATTGCAGACATGGCCCTCAGAGAATCTCACGGCGACGTGGCCGAGGCCTATGTCGGTGAGGAGCTAACGTTCGGACCAGAATATCTGATCCCCAAACCCTTTGACCCACGCCTGATTGAAGAGCTGCCCGTGGCTGTTGTGAAAGCTGCCATGGAGAGTGGTGTAGCATCGCGTCCCATTGAAGATTTAGATGCCTATCGTGCCAAGTTACATAGCTCTGTGTGTCGCAGCGGCCTATTCATGCAACCGATGCTAGAGGCTGCGAAAAAAGCGGAGTTGGAACGATTGGTTTATGCCGAAGGCGAAAACGACGATGTCTTGCGTGCAGTACAAGGCGTGGTGGATGAAAACATTGCTTACCCGATTTTGATTGGTCGTCCACCGATTATTCAAGCGCAAATCGAAAGACTGGGGCTGCGCCTTCAGCCCGGCAAAGATTTTGAATTATTTAACCCCCAGGACGGTGATCACCACGAGGAATACTGGCAGTTTTATCACGCAGCCGTGGGCCGTAGTGGCATGTCAGCCGACGCTGCTAAAAAAGCCATTCGCAGTAACCCGACCGTGCTGGGTTCCGTGATGGTCGCTCGTGGCGAAGCCGACGGTTTAATCTGCGGAAAAGTGGGCCGTTTTGATTATCATCTACGTGATATTCGTGACGTCATCGGTCCGCGTGTACCCGGCCAATACATTACTTCTGTCGGGGTACTATTACTCGATAGCGGTCCACTGTTCATTGCTGACCCCTTCATCTGCAAGGATCCCGACGTTGAAGAAATAGTGGAAATCACCCGCGCCAGCATCGAACGTGTTCGTCACTTTGGAGTAGAGCCCCGCGTCGCCTTGCTATCACACTCTAACTTCGGTACCTCAAATTTGCCCTCCGCAATAAAAATGCGCAAAGCAGCCGAAATACTGCGTGAAAGCATGCCCGATGTTGAGCTGGATGGAGAAATGCACGCTATGTCCGCCATGAATCAAACGTTACGTACCAAAGCCTTCCAGGGCAGCACTCTTAAAGGGCAAGCTAACCTACTGGTCATGCCAAACCTGGACACCGCCAACATCACAATGGGCATGCTTCGTTCTGTGACCGATGCCATGCTGGTGGGGCCGTTTATTTCCGGGCTGGCTAAGCCTGCACACATCATGATCCCGTCCATTACTGCGCGCGGCATTTTCAACCTCAGTGCAGCAACAGCCGCCGATATTCAGCGGTGCAGATCGGACCTAAGCAATAAACTGAGTTAGATTTCCCTAGGCTATTCGCTCCACTCATTAGCGAATAGCTAACGTTAGCCTTGCCCACAAAGTCTCCTGTGGGCAAGGTTTTTTTATTACAAAGCCATTAAAAAGCGATCAATTTCCAGCGCAGCACCACGCCCTTCGTTAATGCCCCACACCACCAGCGATTGGCCACGTCGGCAATCTCCGGCAGCAAACAGTCCTTCAACATTAGTCGTGTATTTTTCATGCTCGGCCTGATAATTACTACGTCCATCAAGTGTCACATCCGAGCCTTCCAGTACGTAGCTCTCAGGACCTAAAAAGCCCATCGACAACATCACCAGATCAGCCTGCCAGACTTTTTCAGAGCCTTCAATTTCCTCAAAGCTCATTTTGCCGTTCTGCTTGGCCCACTGAATATTTACGGTGCGAATGCCCGTCACGTTACCCTGCGCGTCACCCATAAATTCCTTGGTCAGAATGTCATAGCTGCGTGGGTCTTCACCGAATTTCGCCTTGGCTTCTTCATGGCCATAATCAACCCGCATAATACGCGGCCATTGGGGCCAGGGATTATCATCGGCACGTTCAGCGGGGGCCGGTGACATCAATTCGAAGTTAACAACTGAGCTACAACCGTGGCGCAGTGAGGTACCAATACAATCAGTGCCGGTATCACCACCACCGATAACAATAACCTTTTTACCCTTGGCGGAGATGTAGCTACCATCCTGCAGGTTAGAATCCAGCAGGCTTTTAGTATGCGCAGTTAAAAACTCCATCGCCAGATGCACGCCTTTCAAATCACGACCCGGGACTGGTAGATCACGCGCCTTAGTGGCACCCGTTGCCAGTAACACGGCATCATTTTGAGTCCGTAAATTCGCCAGACTGATGGCGTTTTTACCCGGCCCTCCGATATCGGCTTTGGTGACAAAGGCCACACCTTCGTCGCGTAAAATCTGCACGCGTCGCTCCACCACATCCTTGCCCAGCTTCATGCTGGGAATGCCGTACATCAACAAACCGCCAATACGATCAGCGCGTTCATACACCGTGACCTGATGGCCCGCCTGATTGAGCTGCGCCGCTGCGGCTAAGCCCGCAGGCCCAGAGCCGATAATCGCGACATGTTTATCGGTGCGCGTTTGTGGCGGTTTGGCCGTTACCCAACCCTCATCAAAGGCACGATCAATAATTGAGTTTTCGATATTCTTGATGGTTACTGCAGGTTCGTTGATGCCCAATACACAGGCGCCTTCGCAGGGCGCCGGACACACGCGACCGGTAAATTCCGGGAAGTTATTAGTTTTGTGCAGGCGATGAATGGCATCCTGCCAGCGGCCCTGGTACATCAGGTCATTCCATTCCGGAATCAGGTTATCGACCGGACAGCCGCTGGCTGATTGGCAAAATGGCACACCACAATCCATGCAACGTGAGCCCTGAAATTTAAGGTGCGTTTCGTTATGCTCACCGTAAAGCTCGTCGTAATCCACCAGTCGTAACATCGGATCACGATAGGGTTCGGCTTTACGTGCGACTTCTTTAAATCCGGTAATTTTCCCCATTTCGTCCTCCTTATGCTGACTTTTTAAAGGCTGATACCTTGCTGTCTGAGCTAGTACTCAGAGCAGCTGCTCCGCGCTTCTTTTGTTCTTGCAGTACCCGCTTGTAATCAATTGGCATCACCTTCACAAACTGACTCAGGCTATGATTCCAGTTATCCAGCACACGTTCGGCAACAGCGGAGCCTGTGTACTGCAGATGGTTCTCAAGCAACTGTCGAAGCTCGGCAATATCATCGACATCATCAACCGCTTCCAGCTCAACCGTGCCCGGATTACAGTTAGCTGGCAGATTTTTGTGCTCATCCAATACATAGGCGATGCCGCCACTCATGCCGGCCGCAAAGTTACGCCCCGTCTCACCAAGCACCACCACCCGACCACCGGTCATGTATTCACAGCCGTGATCACCGACGCCTTCAACCACAGCACTGGCGCCACTGTTGCGAACGCAGAAACGTTCGGCAGCAATGCCGCGGAAGTAACCTTCCCCGCTGGTAGCGCCGTAAAACACCACGTTACCGACGATGATATTGTCCTCAGCCACAAAACTGCTATTTTTAGGCGGATAGATAACGAGTCGGCCACCACTCAAGCCTTTGCCCACGTAGTCGTTACCATCACCTTCCACAGTAATGCTGATGCCCTTAGCTAAAAATGCACCCAGGCTTTGTCCGGCGGAACCGTTTAATTTAATACGAATGGTCTCATGTGGCAGTAATTCTTCGCCCCACTTTTTAGCCACTTCATGAGACAACATCGTGCCCACCACACGGTTGGTGTTGATCACTGGCATTTCGATGTTAACTTTTTCGCCGCGTTGCGTGGCCGGTTGTGCCAACTCGATAAGCTGGTTATCCAGCGCCCGCTCCAACGCGTGATCCTGTTTGATGGTATTGAAGATTTCTACACCGGCATGCGGTTTTGGCGCAGGCGTCAGGATGGCACCTAGATCAATGCCCTGTGTTTTCCAGTGCTCGATGACATTTTTACTGTGCAGCACATCAACCCGACCCACCATTTCATTGAGGGTACGAAAACCCAGTTGCGCCATAATGCGTCGCAGGTCTTCGGCCACCATAAACAGGTAGTTCACCACATGTTCCGGCTTGCCCTGGAATTTAGCGCGCAATTCCGGATCCTGGGTGGCAATGCCCACCGGGCAGGTGTTGAGGTGACACTTACGCATCATGATGCAGCCCAAGCTGATCAGCGGCGCCGTGGCAAAACCAAACTCTTCAGCGCCCAGCAGCGCGGCAATCGCCACATCTCGGCCGGTTTTTAATTGGCCGTCGGTTTGCACAACCACCCGTGATCGTAGATCGTTCATCACCAGGGTCTGATGGGTTTCGGCCAGCCCTAATTCCCAAGGCAGGCCCGCATGTTTAATCGAGGTAATCGGTGAAGCACCCGTGCCGCCGTCATGCCCGGCAATCACAATATGATCAGCCTTGGCCTTCGCCACACCGGCGGCCGTGGTACCCACACCAGTTTCAGACACCAGTTTGACGCTGATACGCGCACTGGGATTGGCGTTTTTACAATCATGAATCAGCTGCGCCATATCCTCGATGGAATAAATATCGTGGTGCGGCGGTGGGCTAATTAAACCCACACCCGGCGTGGAGTGACGGATACGCGCAATGGTATCGTCCACCTTGCCACCCGGCAGTTCGCCGCCTTCACCGGGCTTGGCGCCCTGTGCCATTTTGATCTGAATTTCATCAGCGTTGCTCAGATAACCAATGGTCACACCAAAGCGACCCGAGGCTACCTGTTTAATGGCCGAACGTTTGGAATCGCCATTATCCGAGGCAATAAAACGGATCGGATCTTCGCCACCTTCGCCGGTATTGGATTTACCACCCATGCGGTTCATGGCAACGGCCAATGTTTCGTGCGCTTCCTGCGAGATCGAACCAAAGCTCATGGCGCCGGTGGCAAAGCGTTTAACAATGTCCTTAACCGACTCCACGTCGTCCAGTGGCACCGGGCCACCGTTGACGTTCTCGTTAAAGTCCATCAAACCCCGCAGCGTACAGTTGCGGGTATTGTGTTCATTGCTGTGCTGGGCAAAACGCCAGTAGGCCTCGTCATTATTGGTGCGTGCCGCATCCTGAATATCGGCAATCGCCTGCGGATCCCACATGTGGCTCTCACCCTTGGCACGCCAGTGCATTTCACCATTGTTCGGCAACACAGGTTCTGCGCCAACATGGCGTGAGGGATAGCCCAGTTCATGGCGACGCAGGCTTTCTTCAGCCAGCACATCCAGGTTCACGCCGCTGATACGGCTGACTGTGTCAGTAAAGCAAGTCTCAATGACATCGTCGGCCAAACCGACAGCTTCAAAAATCTGTGCGCCCTTGTAGGAATGCAGCGTCGAAATACCCATCTTCGCCATCACTTTGAGCATGCCTTTACCGACCGCTTTACGGTAAGCCTCAACAATTTTGTCATCATGATCAAAGCGTTCACCCGGCAACAAACCTTCACGTTGTGAGTGCCACAACGCCTCAAAGGCCAGATAGGGGTTGACGGCATCAGCGCCGTAACCCATCAACAGACAATGGTGGTGTACTTCACGCGCTTCAGCGGTTTCCAGCACAAGGCCAATACGTGAGCGTTCACTGCAGCGCACCAGATGTTGATGCACCGAAGCGGAGGCCAGCAAGGTGCTGACCGGCACACGGTCTGCAGCGATGTTGCGATCGGATAAAATAATCAGACTGTAGTCATCGGCGATGGCCTGAGACGCTTCATTGCAGATACGTTCCAATGCAGCTTTAAGACCGGCCGCGCCCTCTGCTTTGGCATAGCTCAAATCAATGGTCAGTGCGCGCCAGTGTCGGTGCTCAAGGTGCTTGTGATCAATATGTTTGAGCGCCGCTAATTCCTCGTTAGTAATAATCGGATGCGGAATATGCAGGCGATGGGCACTCTCGGGTTCGGTCTCTAACAGATTACCCTCGGGGCCGATGTAGCACTCCAGGCTCATCACCACCTCTTCGCGAATCGAGTCGATGGGCGGGTTGGTCACCTGTGCAAACAGCTGTTTGAAATAGTCATACAGCATGCGTGGTTTGTCGGACAAACAGGCCAGTGCCGAGTCGTTACCCATCGAACCCACCGGGTCGCGCATTTCCCGCACCAGCGGCAGCAACATAAACTGCAGGGTTTCTACGCTGTAGCCAAAGGCCTGCATGCGCGGCAGCAGCGTGGACTCATCAAAGCCGTGTGCTTCCTCTTCGGTATGCAGTTTACCCAGTTCAATGCGCTGCGAGTTCAGCCAATCACCATACGGATTACGCTTGGCAAAGCTGTTTTTAAGTTCTTCATCGGCAATCAGTTTGCCCTGCTGAAAGTCGAGCAGGAACATTTTGCCGGGTTGCAGGCGACCCTTGTATTTCACATTGGCCGGATCAACCGGCACCACGCCCACTTCCGACGCCATAATGACGTGATCATCATGGGTCAGGTAATAACGGCTGGGGCGCAAACCGTTGCGATCCAGCACCGCGCCAATGTAATGGCCATCGGTAAAGGCAATGGACGCCGGGCCATCCCAGGGTTCCATCATCATCGAGTTGTATTCGTAGAAGTCACGCTTTGGCTGCGCCATCTGCGCATCATTCTGCCACGCTTCGGGCACCATCAATGACACCGCTTCCTGCAGGCTGCGGCCATTGAGCATCAAAAATTCCAGCACATTATCAAAGGCACCGGAGTCAGAGACATCCGGCTCGACCACCGGGAATAACGCGTTTAATTTATCGCCAAACAGGGCACTTTTAACCACCCCCTGGCGCGATTTCATCCAGTTGAGATTACCCTGAAAGGTATTAATCTCGCCGTTGTGGCTCATATACCGCAAGGGCTGGGCACGATCCCAGGAGGGAAAGGTATTGGTGCTGAAACGTGAATGCACCATCGCCAGATGGGAGCTGTAATCGGCATCACGCAGGTCCGGATAAAACAGAAATACCTGCTCGCCGTTGAGCATGCCCTTATAAATAATGACCTTGCTGGACAAGCTGCAATAGTAGAACGCCTCAGCCTGCTCAAGGTCCTGATTGGCGCGCACCAAACGGGTCGATTTTTTGCGCACCAGACACAGGCGACGCTCCAGCTCATCTTGATCAATTGCTTCATCGCCAGAGACAAATAACTGCTCAATCTGCGGACAGGCGGACATCGCCACCGAACCCACATCGGCACCGTTGGGATCAACGGGCACTTCGCGCCATGCAAGCAGCCTCAGCCCTTCTTCATCAAGCAGCTGATTAACCAGCGTTTTGCACAGCTCACGCTCGGCGGCGTCGGTGGGCAAAAACACGTTACCGGCGGCATAACGCCCGGCTT
>Ga0209395_1002249_pt1 | contig 25740 bp, 26 predicted proteins | sample GOMGulsemesocosm_3_FD_184635 | JGI IMG/M metagenome (GOLD analysis project Ga0209395, IMG submission 184635) | Methane-oxidizing microbial communities from mesocosms in the Gulf of Mexico - GOM9D Gulf of Mexico (SPAdes) (version 2) | ecosystem: Environmental > Aquatic > Marine > Cold seeps... | reverse complement strand
ATGCCTTGCTCTAATTCGTTTATCCTCGTTACAAAATCGGTCACTTCATTAATGCAATTGGTATTATTTAACCATTTTGGTTTTATGTGGAGTCTTTCATGAAAAATTTAATTAATCGTCCATTATGGGCAATTGTTACCGTAAGTTTACTTGGTGCTGCTGGCATTTACAGCGCTGTCGCAGCGTCATCTAATCAGCAACTCACCGCGGCTATTTCAGCCAATTCAAGCATTGCGGTTACCGTCTATAAAGATCCAAACTGCGGCTGTTGTGCTAGCTGGATTGAGCATATTGATAATCTTGGTTTTCAATCGACCACCGTGCACCCACAAAATTTAAGCGCACTTAAAGACAGTTTTAATATCGGAGCAAACTTACGCTCTTGTCATACTGGCGTGACAACAGATGGATTTGTTTTTGAAGGTCATGTTCCCGCCAAGTACATCAAACAATTTTTGAGTAAGCCGCCTGAAAATGCAATAGGCCTTACTGTGCCGGGTATGGTGGTTGGCAGCCCGGGCATGGAAGTTGGTGATAAATTTAGAGCCTATCAAGTGCTGGTGCTAAATCGTGATGGCAGTAGCTCTGTCTATGCCGAAATATCTAGTTATAACCAACAGTTTTAACGGGGACCATGGTCTAGTAACATTGTTGTAAGCGATGCTAAGTAATACTGGTCTATTACCGATAATGCATAGCACGGATGCTGGTTATAAAATGACTAACCGTATTGCGGCACTTAGGGTTTTTAACATCAGTTGGTTGCATGATAAATGAGTCGATATCCTTAGGTATACCCATGTGTATTCTTAGCGCGTTAACAAATAAATTTATACTTTAAGTTTATATAATGAAACGTAATTTTAAAATTAATGATTGAAATCATCGTATCGCATAGTATCGTTTTTTCGTGCCGCACGATGGCGTTATGATTATATTTTTTGCTTTATATAGCAGTTATGCTTACTTAGGAGTACTTGAACGATGAAAAAATTAGTGATTTGGTATGCCGTGGGTATCTTTATGTTTAGTTCTGCGGTATCTGCTCATACTGGCTTAAAGGCATCAGTGCCTGCGAATAACTCGATATTGCAAGTAACGCCACAGCAGTTAGCGCTTGAATTTCGTAGTGAAGTTCGGTTGGTGAAGTTGGGTTTACGCAATAGTAAGGCTAAGCAAATAAAATTTGATTTTAAGCCGTCAGCCCAAGGCATGAAAAAAGTTAATTATCCCTTACCGAAACTCGCGACAGGTAGCTACCGAGTTGACTGGATGGTTATGGGCAGTGATACCCATAAAGTGACAGGATATTATAATTTTATAGTGCTAGATACCAACCACTAACATCACGACCGATGCTAGTCAGCCACAATGATAGATTAAGGATATATTAATGGTCGAGTATGGCTGGGAATTGGCGACGGTATTAAGCAAGTTTGTTATTTACATGGGTATATCAGCCGCGGTTGGCGGAACTTTTATCATGTTGGTAAGTTCGGAGCATCGCACGCTGCTACTCAATATTAAAAAGTATTGCCTGTGCTTAATTTGTGGCGCAACTGTCGCTGCTGGCGCTAACTTTTTTATTCAGGTTGGCAGCTTTGCCGAGGCAGGGCTTGCAGGTATGTTGGATGAAGTTTTTATTGAGCTGTTATGGCAATCGCCTATCGGTAACTCATTAGTTTTAACCTTATTAGCTTTTGGTGTGATGCTTATTAGTTGCTTGCTCGCTGGTGCTTTGGCTAATTGGCAGCGCTACCTAAGCGTTGCACTGACCATCGCAGGCTTGGTTGTACTGAGCAAAGCTTTTACTTTAGTTGGTCATACTGCGCAGCTTAGCCCGAGTACTCAAATAATTTTGGCGATTCATTTGAGCATAGCGGCTTGGTGGGTGGGGGCGTTGTGGCCATTATGGCGCGCTTGTTTCGACATGCCAAACCAAGCGCTGCACGATCTGATGAAAAAGTTTGGCAACTATGCCGTGATTAATGTCTTGGTTTTGATCATTTGCGGCGCTTTGCTCGGGGTTGAGTTAGTTGGATCATTTGAGGCGCTATTTTTAACGATCTATGGGCTGGGCATTGCGATTAAATTATTGACGGTGAGCTTTATTTTGTTGCTTGGCGCTCATCATAAGTGGAAGCTAGTGCCGGCATTACTTAAACAGCAATCGAGCAATATCTTAGCCAGTTCGCTTAAAGTTGAGATATATTTGGGCCTCACTATATTGGCGATAACCACGGTTGTATCGACCTTAATTGGCCCATCCCATTGAGCCGCAGCTAGCGGCTGCCTAAGTAGATTATTGCTTAGACTGAATCACTTCATTGATTTAAAATAAAAAACAAACGGTATACATTTATTGTACTTGTTACTTTGGTAAACTACTTTGCCACTAATTGACACAGTTTAGCGCAAGAGATCCTTTATGGCATTTGAAACTATCGGCTCAGTGCTGGCGATAATATTTGTCGCTACCTATGTGCAAACTGTCTCTGGCTTTGGGCTTGGCATGGTTGTGATGGGTGCTGTCACGACGTTAGATTTAATGAGCATCGCTGACTCTTCGGTTATTATTAGCATGGTAGCCTTTATGAATAGCTTGTTTGTGATAAAAGGCGATTTTCGTGGCGTTGATTTTCAGGCGGTACGCCGAACCTGTGTAGGTATTTTACCCGGGTTATTATTAGGTTTGTTTTTACTTGATTACCTTAGCAGTGAATTCGCGCAAACATTACAGCTATTGCTGGGGATAACTATAATCATTGCGGGCATATTAATGTTGTTGCAGCCGCAACCGTTAACAAAAATATCAAAACCAAGCCGCTTCATGTTCGCTGGTGGCTGTTCTGGCCTGTTGGCCGGCCTTTTTAGTATTGGTGGCCCGCCATTAATTTTTGTTTTTTATCGCCAGCCGTTTGATTTGAAAACTATCCGCTTGTGTTTGTTAAGTATCTTTTTGGTGAGCTCAAGCAGTCGTTTGGTACTAGTGGGCATCGAGGGCAGTTTAAGTTGGCAGGTGTTGATATTTGGCTTAGCTTGCATGCCTGTAGTGATGTTGGCCAGTTGGGTTGGAAAACGTTTTGCGCCACCGCTTGACCTTATCCAGATGCGCCGAGTGGCCTTTGCTTTATTAATCGTGATTGGCGCCAGCTTAATCTTTTAACGGTGATTAACTCCTAGCCCTTTGGCATCGCGGCTTGTTAGCCACGTTGCCGCTCTAGTTACCTAGCGCTAAGTTAACGACTGATAAATAGCCCTAGTGCGATTAATATAGCCAAAAATATCGTTTCAGTGATCATTAACACAATGGGTCGCCAGCCCATTGCTGCCAGCTCCTTAAACGATGCTTTCATGCCTAAACCAACCATCGCAACGATCAAGCACCAGCGAGAAAGATCAACCAATGAGCTGGTAATCTCTACGGGTACATAACCTGTGCTGTTAATCATCACAATAACGATAAAAGCAATTAAGAAACCCGGTAAAGAAACTCTCGAGCTTGTACTGGTATTTTGATTGTTTTGCCGCGCAACAATAATAGAAATGACCAAAACAACTGGCACTAGCATCGCGACCCGTAATAGCTTGGTAAAGGTCGCTACGTCGCCAACACTGTCAGAAATCATGTAACCGGCGCCAACAACCTGTGCGACGTCGTGAATGGTCGCCCCAAGAAATATTCCGCTTTCGGCAGCCGTTAGCCCGAGCGAAGACACAATAACAGGGTAGAGGATCATGGCGACGGTGCTGAGGCCTGTGACACAAATAACCGTAAAAATGAGATTCTTTTCTGCGTCTTTATCTTGCGGCAGCACGGCAGAAACGGCGAGTGCCGCCGAAGCGCCACAAATACCGACTGAGGCACCCGCTAAAATACTCTGTGACTTGCCTAATTTTAACCAGCGACCAAACAGGTAACTAAAACCAATAGTCGCTGGCACACCAATAAGCACTAATACAACAGGGGTCATGCCCAGACTCATTAATTGCTCAATCGTTATTCTAGCGCCCAGCAAAGCGATGCCAAAGCGAAGAATAGATTTGGCTGCAAACTGGATGCCTTCAACGCAGCGACCTTCACTCGACAAGTAATTAAGCGCCATACCCATTAATAATGCATATAAAATGGTTGGGCCACCGTGATGTTCTGAGACAAACTTAGCGGCCATGGCGATCACTAAGCACAACAAAAAACCGGGCATTAACACCGAAAGCTTGCGCAAAAATGGCGAACTTGAGGTAATAGACTGTTTTTCGGTATGAGCCATCGATATCCCCGACACTTAATAATATGAATAATATGACCAAACTAAAGGTCTGGCTGTTAATTTAATCTAGTACGGCGTTCACAGATAGATACAGTCTGCGCCGGACCTTAGGTCCAATCTTAGGCCAAACATTTAGCTCCACCCTTTAACTCCTACCCTTAGTTCCAAGTTTAGGCCAAACATTTAGCTCCACCCTTTAACTCCTACCCTTAGCTTCAAGTTTAGGCCAAACATTTAGCTCCACCCTTTAACTCCTACCCTTAGCTTCAAGTTTAGGCCAAACATTTAGCTCCACCCTTTAACTCCTACCCTTAGCTTCAAGTTTAGGCAAAACATTTAGCTCCATCCTTTAACTCCTACCCTTAGCTTCAAGTTTAGGCCGATAGATTTAACTGACGATACGCTGCGATAATTGGGCCCACGTCTTGTCCGGTATTTTGATCCATTCGTTGGTAGTGGCTTAAGGTCTGCGCTAAGTATGCTTGTTCAAGCGCGCCAGCTTGCTGCCATAAGATCGAGCCTTGGGCAACAATGGGCTGGTTGCTAGTGTTCGACACATGAATAATTTCATAAAAGCGTTTATTTTCTTTAATCAAACATTCATCAACCAGACCTAAATTCATCGCTTGCAGCGCGCTGCGTAATTTAAACTGATGGCGCAACGGGCAAAGTAAAAAATCGAGCTGGTGGTCGTTAAAGCGTGCGAGTATTTGTTGTACCATGGCGATGCTTTGTTCACCCCCAACCCCTGCTATAATCACTAAATGGCGTTGGTCTGAACTGAAGTTGTTGATCGGTAGGTTTGCAACATCAAGGCAATGAACTTGCCAAGTATTGACCTGAGCATCGGCCTTAAAAAAACGTTTAAGTTGCTCAGTTAAAAGATCAGTAATGCTTGGCACAATATCAACAAAATGAATGGTCGAATTTGACTTTTGGCTTAGCAAAGTCATGCCTAAGTGGCCGTGGTCGCAACAGCAGTCCCAGATGTGATGCCAAGCATGATCTTGACCGACCATAGTTGCAATTTGTTGGATTCTTTTGCTTATTTTCAATCAAAACTCCGCGCTTAAAAATATCGACCTGACCAAGTGTTGCGGTAACGTTATTGGCGATCTATTGGTGGTGACGCCTGTGCAATGGCGCTGATTTTATCAAGTAACAGGTTTAAGTTAAAATCATTTCTAATAGTTCTATTTTTTTAGCAGGCAGAGTGAGTAATAATCAGCTGTGTAGCTGGCGACTAGCTAGAGCGGATGTTATTGAACTATAAGCGATATTAATGTCGTGATACTTTCCAGACCAGACCAGACCAGACCAGACCAGACCAGACCAGACTTAGTGGCTGGTTATGACAGCTTGAGGTGGCAATATGAACAAAAGATCCAAATTAGCATCGCTAACATTTACCACCGCTCGGCTTAACGTGGCCAATGTCGAGAGTCCCTTGGCGACACCATCATCAAAGTCAGCGCTGTTAACGGCTATTGTCGGGCTGTTTTCGCCTCTTGTTGTCCAATCGCTACCCGATAATTTTCATGATATTGAAACTCAATCACAAGCCGAGGTGTGGCTTGATAATATGCTGGTTGACAGTCATCTGTTTAGTGTGACTTTGCTTGGACAGGAATCGGCGGTTGGTTTTGTTTTTCTTTACCCGTCTGACGATGGCTTTGCTCATTTAGGTTATTTGTTAGCGGAAAAATTATGGCATCAGGGCTATGGTAGTGAGTTATTGGTTGGTTTAATAGAGAGTTGTCGAGCGGGTCGGTTAATCGAGCAACTAGCAGCAGGGGTTGATGTGGAAAACATAGCCTCAGCGAGATTATTACAAAAAGTAGGGTTTGAATTAACTGAGACTACGGATAATGGGATTGCCTTTTATCAATATTGTATCGCTTGAATCTAAATTATTAGCGCTTCAAATGCCAAATTACCCGCAAAAAGTAGGGTTATTGCTCGCAAAGTTAAAAAAACCTTAATATTCCCCTTTCGCTTGGATATTTTGCCCTGTATCATCCTGCCCAATTAATGGCCAGCGCTAGTTATTAGGTTGGCGACCGTACAATAGATAGAGAATCAAGTCATGACACAGACCAGCAAAATCGCAAGCGCTGCAATGCTAAAGCAAGCCCATACACATATGCCGATGGGCGTAGCCGATAGTTACCGTTATTGGGGTGAAGAAAATACCGTGTTTGTTAAAAACATGAAAGGGTGCACCATCACCGATTGTGATGAACAGACTTTCGTTGATTTTCGTTTAGCGTATGGACCAATTATTTTGGGCTATCGTGATAGCCGAGTTGATCAAGCCGTTATTGATGCGATCACTAATGTTGGCACCATTTCTGGTTTCTCTACGGGTTTAGACTCAGAAGTGGTTAGTCTGGTCAAAAAGCTTTGTCCACAGATTGAAAAAATGCGTTTTGCTAACTCTGGCACCGAAGCGGTGATTGGGGCAGTACGTACGGCACGTGGTTTTACCAAGCGTAACAAAGTTGTTGTTGTTGAAGGTGGATTCCACGGTCTATATGACGAAATGATGTGGAAATCAGATGTTGATAACTGGGACAGCGCACAGCAAGCCGCTCCTAGCATTATCCCATTTGGCGCTGGTATTCCAGAAAGCACCCGCGAGCATCAGGTGAGTGTACCGCTTAATGATGCAGCAGCACTTGAAGCAGTATTTGCTGAACATGGCGCAGACATCGCAGCGATTGTGATTGAGCCAATCATGGGCAACTGTGGCAGTATTTCGTCAACCCAACAATACATGCAGCAATTGCGTGACATTTGTGACAGCAACGGTTCGTTACTGATTATGGACGAAGTGAAAACAGGTTTCCGTGTTGCTAAAGGCGGCGTGCAAGAGCTTTATGGCATCTATGCTGACTTGACTACTTATGCCAAAGCCATTGGTAATGGCTACCCAGTTGCGGCATTTGGTGGTCGCGCTGAAGTAATGGACATGATCAGCTTTGAAGAAGGTGGTGTTACGCATGGCGGTACTTATACTGCGAACATGATCGCGCTAAGTGCAGCTAAAGCGACGTTAACAATCTTAAGTGAAACAGATGCATTAGCGACGATAAATACTGTCGGTGCTAATATTCAACAATTGCTATCACGCGTCTTTACCAAGCACGGCATCGAGCACCGCTTTGCTGGTCCTGACTCAATGTTTGGGATCCACTTTGGCAGTGAAGTACCACTGAATTACCGTGATTGGAAAAAGACCAATAGTGACCTTTATACCGAGTTTGCTTTAAACTTGATTAAAAATGGCGTGATGTTAGAACCTGATTCTCGTGAACCTTGGTTCATTTGTGAAGCACATCAGAATGTTGATCTGCAATGGTTAGAAAAAATGGCAGATTTATCAATGGCGCAAGCACTAGCAGTTTAATCTTCAGCGTTTAAAAAACAGTCATAATGATAGGGCCTAACAGTGTTGTAGGCCCTTTTTAGTGCTGGCTAATATTGCCCAAGCTATAGTAGTTGGGTTAAAGTCAGCCGCTACGCTTATATTTGCGTTAGGTAATTGAGAGTAAATTGTTATTATGGAAAAGTACGAACAACTGCTTATTTCGATGCGTCGAGTGATCCGCGCTATTGATGTACATTCAAGACAACTAAATAAAGAGTCGGGTTTGACTGGACCGCAATTATTAGTGATGAAAAAAATTGCCCAGCTTGATGGTCCAATGGCCAAGCAGGTTGCCAAAGAGATCACTTTAAGCCCAGCGACGATCACCAATATTATTGACCGACTCGAAGCCCGTGAGCTGGTGAAGCGCCAACGCAGTGAGCATGACAAACGTAAGGTTGAATTGTATTTGACGGCGAAGGGCCAGCTAATTCTCGACAATGATCCGCAGCCTTTACAGCGTCATTTCATTGAACGTTTTCAGTCATTGCAAGGTTGGGAACAAAGTCAAATATTATCAAGTGTCGAACGCATTGCGACGATGATGGACGCCGATGAAATCGACGTCACTGAACCACTAATCACTGAAGCTAAGGCTAAAGATCAGCCATAGCTGTTATTGTTTTTCGTTATTTCTCGGTGTAGTTGTGACCAACTTCATGGCCGAGTTGGCTTAAAAATTGACTCATAAATTGCCAGCGAGTTTTAGCTTCAGTTAAACCAGCGCTGGTTTTCATCGTGCCAACCAGTCCCTGTAATTTAGCAAAAAAGTGATCAACACTATATTGCTTATCGTTTAATGGCCGTGCTTTAGCAAAGGGATCGTCCGTTTGATAAAGAGAGCTGCCCCAAGAACCTCCCAGCATTAAACAGCGTGATAGCCCGATGGCACCAAGTGCATCGAGACGATCGGCGTCTTGCACGACAGCGGCTTCAAGTGTGGTGGTCGCAATATTGGCAGAATAACTGTGGGCGCTAATAGCATGTTCAATAGCTTCAAAATACTGCGCCGGATAACCGACCTCAGTTAAATACTCGATTGCGCGTTTGGCACTTAATACTGAGCCTTGACTGCGTTGCGGTGAATCTTTCGCGACATTGACACAATCGTGGAGCCAGCAGGCTGGAATAACAATCGCTAAATCGGCATTTTCTAGCTCAGCGAGTGCAATGCCACTGGTGACTACACGTTTGATATGGGCAATATCATGCGCCGGATCAAAATCCATTTGTTGCTGCACAAATTGTTCGAACTGAGTTTGCCATTGCAAGGGCGTTTTTGTCGTCATATTACTCTTATTTTAATTGTTGGGGAGGCGCAAGGTCCTCGGTATGGCTAGTGACTAGTTGTACGGGTAATGGTTTTTTTACATCGACCCCCAGCTCACGAAAACTTTCAACCTGACTGATTAAATTGCCTTTGCCGCTCGATAATTTTTTGACTGCCTGCTCATAACTCTGATTCGCCTTGTTAAGGCTATGGCCAATGGTGAGCAAGTCTTCACTAAATAATCGTAATTTATCATAAAGTTTGGCGGCTTTGCTGGCGATTAGCTGGCTGTTTTTATTTTGCTGATCGTAACGCCATAAATTATGAATAGTGCGTAAAGCGACTAATAAATTGGTTGGGCTAACCAGCATAATATTGTTATTCATCGCGGTAGCAATTAAGTCTGGTTGGTTTTCAATCGCGAGCAAAAAGGCTGGTTCAATGGGAATAAATAGTAAGACGTAGTCGAGGCTACGCAAGCCTTTTAATTGGTGATAATCCTTACTGCCTAAGTCTTTAATGTGCTGTTTGATCGAATTAATATGTTCATTAAGCGCGAGTTGGCGTTCGGTTTCATTGTCGCTATTAAAGTAACGTTCGTAAGCCGTTAATGAGACCTTAGAGTCGACAATAATGTCTTTGTCGTCGGGTAAATGGACGATAACATCGGGCCGAAAAGCTTTGCCATGTTCGTTGTGGTGCTGGCTTTGAGTGTGGTATTCGTGCCCTTGACGTAAGCCAGACTCTTGTAATATTCGCTCTAAAATCAACTCGCCCCAATTACCCTGTTGCTTGTTATCTCCTTTGAGCGCGCGGGTCAGATTAATGGCATCGGTTGCCATTTGTTGATTGAGCTGTTTCAGATGGCCAATCTCAAGCTGAAGCTGATGACGTTGCTTGGTTTCGTTTTCATGACTGTGCTGGATTTGCGCTTTAAATTCGCCCAATTGCTGTTGCAACGGTGACAGTACTGCATCCATGCTGGCTTTGTTTTGTTGCTGAAATAGCTGACCTTTTTGTTCAAGAATTTGCTGTGCTAAATAACTAAATTGGTGTTTGATGCTTTCGTGATTGTTGTTGACCAGTGCGAGCTGTTCTTGGTGCGCTTGTTGGTGCAGTTTACTGGTGGCGTTTAATTCCCTTACTTGAGAAATAAGTTCATAGTTTTCAGTTTGTAACTGAGCTGATTTTTGCTGAGTTTGTGATAACTCCAGCTGCAGCGAGTCGAGTTGATCTTCACTTTGATGCAAGGTTGTCTCAAGCTGTTGCATTGTGACTGCGGTAATTTTTTGCTGCGCGATGACGTCTTTTTTATGGAGTAGACGCAACACTAAATAACAAATCACGATGCCAAACAGAAAGCCAAAGACTGGCACGGCTAAAGCAGCCCATGGGGCCAGCGCAAGTTGCATAAATTTATTCCAACTATTTTATGAATAATCATATAATAACCTATACCCAAGCCACTTGGAATTGCAGGATTTCAGCTGGAATTTAAATGGCCAAATGCAAGGCATTTATTGCAGATAATGGTCACTCCCTTATCAAAATAAATAACGCAGTAGTTGGTCATTTAAAACCCGCCCGCGGGATCTTCTCAAGTAGCTAGTGTATAGAGACTACTGCGCTTTCAAATAGATAACACTCGGGTTATGGCGCTAAGCCATTAGTGGCAGGTTTTGTCACAGCGATTAACGGTAGTTATTAATGAGCAGTTCGCAATCATCATTGCTCAAATCAATAAACTTGATGCCAAGAATATAACGGCATTGTGACAGTCGCCTTTTGACGACAATTCGGCAGTTGATCGATAATTTGTTGTGCGGTAATTCAATCGTTAATTGACAAGCCAGTGGATGTTGTTGGCCTTTACTCAATTGCTCGGCGCAATCATCATCACAGATTACTTGAATACCAGCCGCTGAAAGGTTGACCGCAGTAATGAAGTGGTTTTGCTGGTCAGAGGTTAATTTTAATTTAAAATCAACTAAATATCTTGGGTGGTGGCGTCGTTCTGAGTGCATCAAAAGTCCCAATGTGGTGGTTTAGAGATGTATTTAGCATAGAGCAACTTAGACGCTTTTGAATAAAACTTCGCTATCAATTGACGTTGGCAGTAATGGGGGTGCTAGGATCATAATTTAGGGTACCACCGATAGTCTGACGGTAGAAGCGAATAAATAACCAATATATACCCAATAAATATATAATCCAAAGCGGCAAGATATCTCGCTTGGCATTATCGAGTTATCACTACTGATCCTAAGCTTATTACCTGTTATTATTCACGCGAATTTTTATCCGGGTCTATAAAGTTAGGAGTATCAGTGAATACTAGCCCAGTTAAGTCATTATCTTTTTATGAATTTGTTGCCTTAATGGCACTGATGATGTCGTTAGTCGCACTGTCGATTGATGCAATTTTACCTGCCCTTGGCCTGATTGCTAATGATCTTGAGGTCATTAGTAGTCAAACACTGCAGTTGGTGATCACGAGTTTATTTGTTGGGTTGGGCATTGGCCAGTTATTATTAGGCCCTTTGTCTGATAGCTTTGGCCGCAAGCCGATTATTTATCTTGGTTATGTGATCTTTTTTGCCGGCAGTTTTTTGTGCGTATTTGCACCGACTTTTGAGATATTGTTGGCCGGCCGTTTTATTCAGGGTTTAGGATTAGCGGCGCCTCGGGTGTTAACGACCGCGATTATCCGTGACAAATACGCAGGCAGGGAAATGGCCCAAGTGATGTCATTTATCTTTGTAGTGTTTATTATTGTGCCGATGTTAGCGCCGCTATTAGGACAATTTATTTTACTGTGGGCTGGTTGGCCGATGGTGTTTGGAGCCATGCTGGCGATAGGCATCGTCGCATTAGTTTGGTTTGCAATTAGGCAACCCGAAACCCTTAAGCCACAATATCGCCAGCCATTACGGCCGCAAAATTTATGGGCCGCATTAAAGCAAGTATGCCAAAATCGGGTAGCGATTGGTTATACCCTAACCGCGGGCATTATCTCTGGCGCATTTTTTACTTACTTAGGTTCGGCCCAGCCGTTGTTTCAACAAGCTTATAATTTAGGTGACTCGTTTGCGCTTTATTTTGCAGGATTAGCCTTAGCTATAGGCCTGAGTTCGTTGTTTAACGGCAAAATGGTGGTGATTAAAGGCATGCAATATATGGTATGGCGAGCGCTTACAGGCTTGGCAATTAGCTCTGCGGTTTTTTTGATTATTGTGGTGCAGCAGCAAGGCATGCCGCCATTAATGTGGACCACGATATATTTAGTATTGGTGTTTAGCTGCATCGGTATTTTGTTTGGCAATTTAAATGCGCTCGCGATGGAGCCTTTAGGTCACCTCGCGGGGATGGGAGCGGCGGTTGTTGGTTCGTTATCGACCTTAATCTCGGCGGGGTTAGCTATTGCGCTATCACGATTTTTTGATCATACGATGGTGCCATTAACAGCGACTTTTTTGGGCGCCGCGTTGGCGGGGGCAATAATTTCATATTGGGTTGAGAAAAATAGATGTGCCGAGGTAACGCAATAAATGTTATTAATCATTGATAATTATGATTCATTTACTTACAACTTGGTTCAATATTTTCAACACTTAAAGCAACATGTTGAAGTTTATCGCAATGACGAAATTAGCCTTGAAGAAATTGAGCAACTCAAGCCGCAATATTTAGTCATTTCTCCTGGGCCATGTACCCCCAATGAAGCGGGGATTTCATTAGCAGCGATAAAACATTTTGCGGGTAAATTACCTATTTTGGGTGTGTGCTTGGGTCATCAAGCGATTGGCCAAGTTTTTGGGGCACAGGTGGTACGATCGCCTCAAGTGATGCACGGGAAAACCTCTCTTATTACTCATAATAATACGGGAGTGTTCAAGCAATTAGCTAATCCGTTACGGGTCACCCGTTACCATTCATTGACCGTTGAGCCGGTTAGTTTACCCGACTGTTTTGAAGTGACAGCGACGATAAATGGTCTGACGGGGCCCGAAATTATGGCAATGCGCCATAAAACTTTGCCGCTTGAAAGTGTTCAATTTCATCCGGAATCGGTGATGACTGAGCAGGGGATAGAGCTATTGGCTAATTTTTTAAGCAATCACCTCGATTATTTAAAAAGTTTGACTGTTGTTAGCAGCAATAACCAATAAGTGTGTATATTAAAGAAACTGGTGTTGGTGCCGTTATATTATAGCAACACCAATACAAAGGTAGCAGAGCTGCTAAAGCCCGTGCAAAACGTTACTGTTTACCGTTACTATTTTTGACAGTGTTTTCATTGTCGAGCTTTAAAAATTAATACAATATCGAAAGAGGGTATTTTGTGAGTCGCCTAAAAAAATGGTTCTCAAAAGAGCAGGTTAATCAACCTGAGCCGATTGAGCAAGAGCATAAACAGCCTCAACAAATAAAAATGAATAAAAAAACTGGCCTTAAATCAAAAGTGGTAAAAGATTTAGAGCACACGTTTTACCGTTATTTAGTGAGTAAATCACTGTTAACGCCACAAGAAACTGAAGTCGACAGTGAAATGCCAGATAACCGGATTTTACTTGAAATAGAACTTGGGCCGGCGTTGCAGCGTCAAGCTGATCGACAAGCGAGTCAGGATCTTTTTTTGGCTTTGCAGGCACAACTATTTCATGCGGTTGAAGAGCAGTCTGAAAACAGGCTGACTCATTTAACCAATGAGGATATTAAACGCTTTGCGATAGCTGATAGTTTGATGGATGCCCTGAACGTGCTTAATACGCGAGCGGCTTCAATATCACGGATTAAGCCGCTGGTATTAAAGCACACGGGGTTATTACTCAATATGGTTAGCTTGCTTAACCGTTTTGACTTTGGTCAAAAGAGCTCTGGCAAGCCATTGACGCTAAAAGATGCCGAATTAAGCCTGAGCTTTTTGGGCATTGACCAGCTGCGATTATTACTGCCCTATTTAATTATGCACGAAGCGTTAAAAGATTCAGGTCGTAAATTTAATCAACCCTCGCGTAAGTTATGGCAACATCTGCAGATAACCGCTGAGTCGGCTCGGGTATTGGCTGAACTTGACGGTGAACTTAACGCCGATGAAGTTTACATGCAGACGATGTTTCATGAGATGGGTGCAATTTATACCATGCATGTAGTGTACGATTGTTTTGATGAGGCATGCCGTAGTTTTAGAACGTTAGCTAAGGAAAGCGGCGCATCAGAAATTAGTCACCAAATATCTGAGATAAGATCGGCGGCGCCGGTGCTTGATAAATTGTTACCGCTGTTTGCACCAAGCATTAGTTTTAAGTTAGCTGAGCAATATAAGTTGTCACACTTTTCGTTAAGCAATAGTTTAAATGAGCTAGCCACTGCGATGACCTTTGATGAGCTATCGCCAATATCGCGAGTGATTGCGCAAGGTCGGGCATATGCGTTATTTAAGCAAATGTTTAAAGCCCAATTAATGTCGAAAGAGCAAGCCTCTCAATACTTGAAATATCATCAGCTCGATGCCGATAAAATCAGAGTTCTTAACAAAGTTAAATTCTTAACGGTGCCAAAAATTGAAGATTGATTGAGCTAAATTAGCTGAACTCTTTCACTCATGTAAAAAAATTCACCCTTTGGTGAATTTTTTTTTACTTTTTTTTAATGAATTTATAACGTGAAAATCGATTGTTTATTCGTGCTATACGAATAAATTCTGGGTAATTATGCAGTCGCTGTTTTGTTGAGCAAAAAATAGCGCTAAAAAACCATCGTAACTACCGCTTCTTTTGTGCGGTCGACAAGACAGCGCACATTTATTCTGGGATAATCCGTCGTCAAAATGATACAAAACATGGTCCAGTTTGGGTCAAAACACTGTAAATTTTAATTTATCAGTATGTATATAAATGTTAATTAACCTGTGAACTGTGCAGGTAAAAAAGAGGATTGATTCTATGTCAGAACAAATGCAAGTAACGCGTGAATTATTTAATGATGTAATGGTTCCTAACTATGCGCCTTCAAGTATTATTCCAGTGCGCGGTTTGGGTTCACGCGTTTGGGATCAAAATGACAACGAATTAATCGACTTTGCCGGTGGTATTGCAGTGAACTGTCTTGGTCACTGTCACCCGGCGCTAGTTTCAGCGTTGACTGAGCAAGCTCAAAAAATCTGGCACTTGAGCAATGTAATGACTAATGAGCCGGCATTGCGTCTAGCGAAGAAGTTAACCGATGCAACATTTGCCGATCAAGTTTATTACGCTAACTCTGGTGCAGAATCAAACGAAGCGGCGCTTAAATTAGCACGCCGTTGGGCACTAGATAACTACGGTAGCGACAAAGATCAAATCATTGCGTTTAACCAAGGTTTCCACGGCCGTACTTTCTTTACTGTTACTGTTGGCGGTCAAGCTGCTTACTCTGATGGTTTCGGTCCTAAGCCTGGTGCTATCTCTCACGTTGATTACAACGATTTAGAAGCATTTAGCGCGCTTATCTCAGACAAAACTTGTGCAGTAATGATTGAGCCATTGCAAGGTGAAGGCGGTTTAGTTAGCCCGACTGCCGATTTCATTAAAGGTGTTCGCGCCCTTTGTGACAAGCATAACGCGCTATTAATTTTTGATGAAGTTCAAACTGGTGTTGGCCGTTTAGGTTCATTGTATGCATACATGGAGCTGGGCGTGACACCTGACATCATGACAACGGCTAAAGCACTTGGCGGTGGTTTCCCTATCGCGGCGATGCTAACCACCAAGGCAATTGCTAAAAGCTTAAAGATTGGTACTCACGGATCGACTTACGGCGGCAACCCATTAGCTTGTGCTGTAGCTGAAGCGGCATTTGATACGGTTAATACCCCTGAAGTATTAGCGGGTGTTTTAGCGAAAGAAGCTATTTTCCGTGCCGGTCTAGACGCTATTAACGCTAAATACAACGTGTTCTCTGAAGTTCGCGGTAAAGGTTTGTTGCTAGGCGCTGTATTAAATGAACAGTACAAAGGCCGTGCCAAAGACTTTATGGTTGCCTCTGCTGACGCAGGTTTGATGGCACTTGTTGCTGGCGCTAACATTGTGCGTTTTGCACCGTCGTTAGTTATTACCGACGCGGACATTGCTGAAGGTTTGGCTCGTTTCGATCAAGCGGTAGCGTCAATCGTTAACGCTTAACTATTAGCTATTGCTATTAGTAAGGCGAATTAAGCGAGTTTAATTCATTTGTTATGGATTAAATAACCGCTTAATTCGTCTTTAATTTTTTTAGGCTATGTGATGCCTGTTGTGGGAGCAACGATTATGTTAATTATTCGTCCAATTACTGAAGCTGATTATCCAGCATTAATGCAAATTGCGCACGACTCAGGCATTGGTTTTACGTCATTACCAACTAATGAAACCTTACTTCGCTCGCGCATTGCCCATTCTGAAGATTCATTTTTAACCGAGACCGACCAACCTGGCAATGAAGGTTATTTACTGGTAATGGAAAACACCCTGACCGGTGAAGTTGTTGGTACTAGTGGTGTTGAGTCAGCAGTTGGGCTTGAGCATGCATTTTATCATTACCATCTAGGCAAGGTAGTTCATAGCTCGCAAGAGCTTAAAGTACACAATACTATTGAAACCTTAACCTTATGTAATGATCACACCGGTTCTGCTGAACTGTGTACCTTGTTTCTTAAGCAAAGCGCTCGTGGCGGCAATAACGGTCGCGTATTATCACGGTTCCGTTTCTTGTTTTTAGCTGAATTTACTGAACGCTTTGGTAAAATTGTGATCGCTGAAATGCGTGGCGTTTCAGATGAACAAGGTATTTCACCGTTTTGGCAGTGGTTAGAGAAACACTTTTTTGGAATGGACTTTCCAACGGCCGACTATTTGTCAGGCATTGGCAATAAAGTGTTTATTCCTGAGTTAATGCCGCGCCTGCCAATTTACGCCAGCTTGTTAAGCAAAGAAGCGCAGGCCGTGATCGGGCAAGTGCATGACAATACCCGTCCGGCACTAAAACTGCTGCAACGTGAAGGTTTTTCATGTCGTGGTTATGTTGATATTTTTGACGCTGGCCCAACTGTTGAGTGTGAATTAGCGCAAATAAAAGCGGTAAAAGACAGTGTTCGAGTGCTGGTCACTATTGGTGACGTTGAATCAGGCGCTGCTCATATCGCTTGTAATACCGATTTGAAAAACTTCCGCGCTACTGAGGTCCATATTGATGTTGACCAGCAGCAAGGTCGCGCGACTATTACACAGCAACACGCGGATGCCCTAAAGGTAAAACAAGATGACGTTATCCGAATCTTGTCACTGTAATTAATTGAGAGAAATTATTATGTCGAATTTAAACCAATACATTAACGGTCAATGGCTCGCTGGCCAAGGCGCGCCAGTACAATCAGTTAATCCTGCGACTAATGACGTGATTTGGCAAGGTCAAACTGCGACTCCTGCGCAAGTTGACCTAGCATTAAAGGCTGCGCGTAGTGCCGCTTTTGATTGGGCCCAACTTGGTTTTGAAAAGCGTGAAGCTATTGTGTTACGTTTTGCACAGCTAGTGGTTGAAAATAAAGAGCAGCTAGCCGAAGCGATTGCGCTTGAAACGGGCAAACCACTCTGGGAAACCCGTACTGAAGCCGCTGGCATGGCGGGTAAAATTGCTATTTCAATTAAAGCTTACCATGAGCGTACTGGTACTGTTGAAAACCCAGCACCGGGCGCTAAAGCTTTTATCCGTCACAAGCCACACGGTGTTGTTGCGGTATTTGGCCCATATAACTTCCCTGGTCACTTACCTAATGGTCACATTGTACCGGCTTTATTAGCTGGTAATACCGTGGTATTTAAGCCAAGTGAATTAACGCCGCGCGTTGGTGAGCTAACCGTTAAGTTGTGGGAGCAAGCAGGTATTCCTGCTGGTGTGCTTGGTTTAATGCAAGGTGAAGTTGAAACGGGCATCGCAATTGCGAATCACGTTGAAATTGATGGTTTATTCTTTACCGGTAGTTCAAACACTGGTCATCTATTACACAAGCAGTTCGCTGGTCAGCCAGGTAAAATATTAGCCTTGGAAATGGGCGGTAATAACCCATTAATCGTTAAAGACGTCGCTAATGTTGATGCGGCTGTTCATGACATTATCCAGTCGGCTTATGTGACAACCGGTCAGCGCTGTGTTTGTGCCCGTAAATTGTTTATTGCGCAAGGTGAAGCGGGCGATCAATTGCTGGCACGTCTGATTGAAGTGACTAAATCGATTAAAGTAGGCCATTATAACGATCAAGAACAGCCATTTATGGGTTCAATGATTTCAGAGCGTGCTGCCTTAGGCATGGTTGCTGCACAAGACATGTTAATTGCTAAAGGCGCTAACGTCTTAATTAAACTTGAGCACACTGCTGGTACTGGTTTTGTAACACCGGGTTTAATTGATGTGACTGACTTTGTTCGTGATTTGCCTGATGAAGAGCACTTTGGTCCATTATTACAAGTCATTCGCTATTCAACCTTTGAAGAAGCAATTGAACTGGCTAACAATACCAGCTTTGGTTTATCGGCTGGTTTATTAGCTGACAGCCGTGCTGATTACGAATTTTTCTTTGATCGTATTCGTGCTGGTATTGTTAACTGGAACAAGCAAATTACTGGCGCTAGCGGCTCGGCACCTTTTGGTGGCGTTGGCGGCAGTGGTAATCACCGAGCGAGCGCGTATTACGCGGCCGACTATTGTGCTTACCCAGTAGCCTCAATGGAAGCTGAAGAAGTTGTATTACCAGCAACGTTAACCCCAGGTTTGGCTTTTTAAGCACGGCACTGAGTTAGCGTTTATTTAGTAAAAAAGCCTCACCTTGTGAGGCTTTTTTGATCTTAGACAGTTAAAGACTCAATTGGCGATGTTGTAACTTGGCATAATGTGGTTTACTAAGCCCCTTTAGTATTATTTGAGATCGATCATGAGTTCTTGTGACTGCGGTTCAATCAAAGAATCGTTAATGCCATTAGCGCAAGCGTTAAGTCAAATGCTGGCGTCTATTACCCCGGTAACGGATTTCCAATCGGTTAAGCTTGAAGCTTTGTTGGGGCGAGTATTAGCCCACGACATAAGCTCTCCTTTGGCTATTCCTCCGTTCGATAATTCAGCGATGGACGGTTACGCGCTCAGCGCGAGTGATTTAACCACTAGCGATACGCTGACGATGGTTGGGAAATCTTTTGCAGGTGCACCTTATCAAGGTAATGCAGCGGCAGGGCAATGCATTCGGATCATGACCGGGGCACAAATACCGCCTTTTTTCGATACCGTGATCATGCAAGAGCAAGCTTGTGCCGAGGCTGACCAGATAAACTTTAGCGCAGCAATTGATTCGGGCTATAAGCCGGGCAGTAATATTCGTCACTGCGGTGAAGAGATTGCAATTGATCAAGTGGTGCTAACTCAAGGTACTAAGTTAACAGCGCGGCACGTGGCGTTGTTAGCGACGTTGGGTTTAGTTGATGTTGCGGTGATTAGGCGCTTAAAAGTCGCGATATTTTCGACCGGTGATGAGCTACAGCCTCAAGGTCAGGCGCTAAAGCCGGGCGAAATATATGACAGTAATCGTTTTGGTTTAGTGGCGCAGTTGCAACGACTCGATGTTGACATTCTTGATCTTGGCGTGATTAAAGACAATAAAGACAGCATTCGTGCCGCCTTTATTAAAGCCGATGAGTTAGCCGATGTGGTGATTACGAGCGGTGGTGTGTCGGTTGGTGAAGCCGATTTTACCCGTGAAATCATTGAGCAACTTGGTGAAATTAATTTTTGGAAGCTCGCGATTAAACCAGGTAAACCTATTGCTTATGGCAAGTTTGCTAACAGTATTTTCTTTGGTTTACCGGGCAATCCCGTTTCTGCCTTAGTGACATTTTATCAACTGGCTAAACCGGCGTTACAAAAGCTCAGTGGTGGTGACATTGCTCCGCCGCTTCGAATCGCAGCCACGGTGCGCGACAATATTAAAAAGGCCCCCGGTCGGCTCGATTTTCAGCGCGGTTTCGCAACGACTACAGCGCAGGGATTGCTCGAAGTCAGCTCAACCGGTAAACAGGGTTCAGGCATGATGAGCAGCCTATGTTTGGCCAATTGCTTTATTGTGCTTGAGCAGGAGCGGGGCAATGTTAGCGCAGGTGAGACGGTCACCGTTGAGCTATTTGACGCAGTGTATAGCTAATGACTGACGAGATATTATCTGATCAAGAAATGGTGCGTTATTGTCGGCAAATTTTATTGCCGTCATGTGATATCGACGGCCAAGAAAAACTCAAGCTGGCGCGGGTCTTGGTGATAGGTGTTGGCGGCTTAGGTTGTGCGGCCGCTCAATATCTTGGGGCTGCAGGTGTGGGTCAATTAACCCTGGTTGATTTTGATCAGGTCGAGTTGTCGAATTTGCAGCGCCAAATACTGCATACCACCGCCAATATTGGCGACAACAAAGCGCAATCGGGTCAAGCTGCGTTACAGGCGATTAATCCCGAGATAAACGTGATTGCAATTGACCATAAAGTGGAAGGCGAACAACTAGCGAAGCTGTGCGCCGAGCACGACGTTATTGTTGATTGCTGTGATAACCTCGCGACCCGCACGCAGTTAAATGAACTGTGTTTTCGGCTTAAGCGTCCACTGGTTTCTGGGGCCGCGATTCGAATGGAAGGCATGGTGAGTTGTTTTGATTATTCTGACGATAGCCCATGTTATCAATGTTTTAGTCAGTTTTTTGGTGAGCAGCAACTTTCTTGCATGGAAGCGGGGGTATTATCACCGGCGGTTGGTATTATTGGTTCTATTCAAGCGGCAGAAGTTATTAAAATCATCAGCGGTATTGGCCGTCCTTTAATCGGTCGCATTTTGCTAGCGGATATCGCAGCAATGTCATTTTGCGAAATGAAATTAAAAAAATCGGTGCAATGCCAAGTGTGCAGTTAATGAACAGTTAGCTGCGTACCAAGCCAGTTAGTTGTTGTTTTTATTGAACAAATACTCAAATACAATCCCTTCATCTAGGCTTCGGTAATTTTGCTCACCGTTTAGTGCTATTTTTATGCCAATGTTAACTTTGTAACCTACAATTGAATAAGAAAGCCAGTTATTTCAATTGTAAAAGCTAAGCTGATGTAAGGGAGATTTATGATTACAGAGGAATGCCGTCATCTTATTTCGAGTATTAAAGACTATCAAATAACTTACTCTCGTCGACTATTTAATCATTTACCTATGGTTTTAGTGGCTTTAGATCAGATGCAAGCGACCCCGGATCAGTTGCAATCATCCTACGTAAATTATGTTGAACGTTTGGCCCATCGGGCCGATGTTTTTAGCTTAAGCGATCCAGTGGGTCAGCAGTTTGAGCAAATTAGGCAGTACTATCTTAATCAGCTTAAGCAATTTGGGCTTGAGCATACGTTGAAACAAGCGTTACCGCGCTTAATACCAGGCATTGCGGCAGGGGCCTTTTATTGTATTAGTCGTCTCGCCAGTGCGATTAAGAGTCAAGATCATCAAGAAGTGGCGATTGCGCTTACCTGCTGGCGGCTTTATTATTTAGATGTTGAAGGGATTAAAGCGACCGAGGATAAAAAACCATTAGGCTTGCTGCGCGCTGCGACAAAAATAATTACTCATTATCGTTTCCCTCCAGGCAATACCGTTGACCGAATAGCAAGTGTATTGTTATTACCTGATTATCATGAAATGGCATCTCAGCCACAACAAATTAGCTTTAATATTTTAGCCAAAGCCGTGGTCTCTGTGTATCGGATGACCGGTGATTTTACGCTTTGTCAGGGCGTGGTCGCGGTTAATGCGTTAAGGGAGTTGCTGCCTTATATTGATGAACCCGAGTTGGCGTTACGCTATTTTTGGCAAGCGTTGGTCTTGGTTTATTTAAGCACGGGCGGCGTTCAAATGAATGCGGCCGAGCCCGCCGAATTAATCGATTGGCTCAAGATTAGAGAATTTTGTTGCGACAGTGATAATGAACATTTAATTGAGTTTTGCTATGCCTGCCAATTATTACATCAACAAACGGGGGATATTAATTGCCACAAAGCGGCATCTCGCCTAATTATGCTCAATCGTTAGTTGCCGATTGTTCCTGACTTATTTTTCTTTTTCGTTCAACAATACTGCGAATTAACGGGGTTAATATTAACTCCATCGCCAATTTCATTTTTCCTCCCGGTACGACTAGCGTATTGATCCGCGACATAAATGAGCCATCGATCATTTGTAGATAGTAGGGGAAGTCTGTCGTGCTGACACCGCGAAACCTAATCACCACAAAACTCTCGTCAAGACTTGGAATGTCTTTGGCGCTAAAAGGGTTTGAGGTATCGACGGTTGGCACGCGTTGAAAATTAATGTGGGTTCGGGAAAATTGCGGCGTAATATAATTAATATAATCATCCATGCTGGTGACAATTGATTCCATCACTTTTTCACGAGTATGGCCTCGATCGTGCGTATCGCGGATGATCTTTTGAATCCACTCTAAATTGACAATCGGCACCATGCCAATCAGTAAATCAACATGTTTGGCGACATTGCAATCATCGGTCACCACGCCACCATGCAGACCTTCGTAAAATAACAGATCAGAGTCTGGCTCTAATGGCTGAAATGGGGTGAAGGTACCGGGCATTTGATTGTAGGGGACGGCTTCGTCAAAGGTATGCAGGTAGCGTCTTATTTGGCCGGTTCCCGTATTGCCGTAGGTTTCAAATAGATCTTCAAGTTGGCCAAAATTATTAGCATCAGGGCCAAAATAGGAGATGTTACTGTGGCCTTCTTTTGATTTTCGAATCGCCAAATCCATTTCGGGCCGGGTGAAGCGATGAAAACTGTCGCCCTCGGTATAGGATACTTTAACGCCTAACTTCCTAAAAATATGCGTGAGCGCCGACGCCGACGATGAAGTGCCAGCTCCAGATGAACCTGTAATTGCAATTATCGGATGAAGCTCAGACATAATGTTCCCTATTTATAAAGTCAGGCGCTATATAAGCAATAAATTAGCGCTTAGGTCAAATTTAAATCGCTTTTAAGCATTAAATTAACTGATTCATGCAGTTCTGAATAGACCAAAACTATCTCGCCACTGGCGAGTTGGCAGCGTAATTGTGCCACTTTTTCACTTAAGCTTACTTCTGATTCGCCGTAGTCGGTACCATCGCGCAGCGCGTGCTCTTCAAGTAAGGCATCGAGCGTGTCGGGGGCTAATTGTTGGTGCGGGATAATCATCGAGGTTCCTGATTCAATCATTAATGGTCATTAACTGACCCATTTGTTGTTCGGTTAATTGTTCTAAGGCTATGCCGCTAAAGATTAAACAACTTAAAATATTAGCTTGAGCTTCGGGGTTGTTGGTGGGCAGTTCGGGCAAGCTGTTGACCAATTGATATTGTTGCTGCTTTTCTAAGGCCAACTCCATCGTCAACATCGCCTGATAATCAGTTTGGCTAATGCTAACCTTAAGTGAGCGTCTAAGCGCTCTAAAAGGGCTAATAAGTTGCTCTTGCCACTGCTGACACTGGGCGATTAAGTTTGCCAATTGCATTTCATCAATCGCACAGCCTTGTTGCTGGGCATAACCACAAAGTAGAAACAGATTAATATTGAGCTGATATTGGTCTTGCAGCTCCAATAACAAGCTATCAACCTTAGCGTAGTGATCTAGGCTGTATTGCCACAGCTCAGCGGGGGTAAGTTGAATGTGACTGTCACTGTGGTAGGCAGTATTCATTAGACACCACAGGCCAGATTAAAGTCTGCTTCTTGCTGTTCAATCTGTTCTTGCAGATCGAGCCATTGCATTTCGAGATCTTCCATCGTTGACTTTAATTCACCTTGTTGCAGCAGCAGCGGTGATAGTTTGGCTTTATTCTCGGCTTGATACAACTCAGGATCGGCCAGTTGCTGCTCTATTTCAGAAAGCTGTACGCCGTGGCGCTCCATTTGCAAATCAACCTTGGTAAACTGTTTTTTAAGTGGCTGGATTAATTTTCGAAACTCGGCCTGTTTACGCTTTAGTTCTTTGCGATCTATTTTATTTTCGGCCGGGTTTTCGGTCGATTTTTCACTGGCTATTGCCAATTTGTCGGCGGCGCGTTGCTCTTTTTGTTGCTCACTAAGCCAACGATGATAGTCATCTAAATCGCCAGCAAAGGGCTCCACTTTTTGGTTGTCAACGAGGTAAAACTCATCGGTAGTGGCACGTAATAAATGACGATCGTGCGACACGATAACCATCGCGCCGCTAAATTCTTGCAATGACATCGTTAGCGCCAAGCGCATCTCGATATCGAGGTGGTTGGTTGGTTCATCAAGTAATAGTAGGTTAGGGCGCTGCCAGGTTAAAATTGCCAGTGCCAACCGCGCTTTTTCACCGCCTGAAAATGGCGCGATTGCTGTCGTAGCCATGTCGCCAATAAAACCAAAGCTGCCGAGGTAATTACGCAGTTCTTGTTCGTTTTTATCAGGGGCTAACCTAACCATATGCTCTAAAGCGGTATCTTGCTTGCGCAGCGCGTCAAGTTGATGCTGGGCGAAATAACCAATGGTTAAATCACCAGCCCGAATAAGCTTGCCAGCTTGCTGGTTTATTTCACCGGCTAACAACTTAATTAGGGTCGACTTACCAGCACCGTTACGACCGAGCAAACCAATGCGCGAGCCTGGTACTAAGTTAAGCTTAATCGATTTTAATATTTCAATATCACCGTAACCAGCCGACAGTTTTTCCATTTGAATTAATGGTGTTGGCAATTGGTCTGGTTGGAAAAACTTGAACGTAAATTGGCTGTCAACGTGAGCAGGACCAATCAAAGACAGTTTTTCTAGCGCTTTAAGTCGGCTTTGAGCCTGTTTTGCTTTGCTGGCTTTATAGCGGAAACGGTCAACAAAACTTTGCATGTGGGCGCGTTCTTTAACTTGCTTTTCATGCATGCTTTGTTGCAAAGCGAGCTTTTCACTGCGCAGGCGTTCAAAAGCGCTGTAATTACCGCTGTAATTAAAGATCGTTTGCTGCTCAATGTGGGCGATTTGGTTAACAACATTATCGAGAAAATCACGGTCATGAGAAATTAATACTAAGGTGCCGGGGTAATTCTGGAGCCATTTCTCTAACCACAATACCGTGTCTAAATCGAGGTGGTTAGTGGGTTCATCAAGCAGTAACAAATCGGAGCGGCATAACAATGCTTGGGCAAGGTTAAGGCGCATTCGCCAACCCCCAGAGAAGCTCGACACTGGCAAATGCAGCTGTTGGTCGCTAAAACCTAGGCCATGCAGTAATTCACCAGCACGCGCGGCAATGCTATAACCGTTGATATTATCAATGGCGGCATGCATTTCTGCAATTTGATGGCCGTCATCAGTTTGCTCTGCGGCAAGCAAGCGCTGTTCAAACTGACGGTACTGGCTATCGCCGTCAATACAGTAATCGAGCGCGCTGGTATTATCGGCCGGTGTTTCTTGTTTTACCCAAGCAACCTGCCATTGTGATGGAAATGAAAAGTCACCAAGATCTTGATGCAGTTGCCCACGCATTAAGGCAAATAAACTCGACTTGCCACAGCCGTTTGAACCGACCAAACCAACCTTGGTTCCAGGGTAGATGGTGGCATTGGCTTTATCGAGTAGGGTCTTGCCGCCACGCAGCAACTGCAGATCTTTAATAACTATCATTGGGCACAAATTTAAAATAAAAGTGGGGGGCATAATAGCTTAATCCGCGACGTTCTCCT
>Ga0209395_1002248_pt1 | contig 25749 bp, 17 predicted proteins | sample GOMGulsemesocosm_3_FD_184635 | JGI IMG/M metagenome (GOLD analysis project Ga0209395, IMG submission 184635) | Methane-oxidizing microbial communities from mesocosms in the Gulf of Mexico - GOM9D Gulf of Mexico (SPAdes) (version 2) | ecosystem: Environmental > Aquatic > Marine > Cold seeps... | reverse complement strand
CCCCAGTATAGCCATGACTTCACAGGCCAGCTGAGATCAAACCTCGCTAGGCGCTCAAAGCCGTTGGTCACCCCCAACTCAGAGAGGACGCCACCCATCATTTCGCTCTATCATTCATGGCCAGTCCCCCCTTTCATGCCAAAGCAAGGCCCCAGCGATGCCTCGCGTATGCAGATAGTCGTGTTTTTGCCGATGGCCTGTAAGCCTTCATCCAGCCCCACTGTAGTGGTGGTCTTTCCCTCTCCAGCCGGGGTCGGGTTTATTGCTGTGACTAAGATCAATTTGCCTTCTACACGCCCCGCCAACGATTTGATAAAATCTTCCGAAATCTTGGCTTTATCATGGCCGTAGGGCAATAGGTGATCGGTGGGGATGTCGAGTTTGGCGGCAATTTCCTGGATAGGTTTTTTGACGGCTTCTCGGGCAATTCAAGGTCGGACTTGTCACTCATGTTTTCACTTTCCAGTCACTCGTTGTTAGTTTTTTGTTGGGTGCATTTCTACGCTATAGGCAATTTTTTATCGAGACCTGTAACGCATCTAAAAATGATTGCGCCGAGGAGCGCGCTGACAGCAGCAAATAACTGTCGTTGTCCTCGTGCAGGACGATCACCCCGAGATGCTCCATTACCGTTCTGGCGACCGCGCCAACCTGAAACACTTGCGGGTCTAGGTCGATACTGCAAATTCGCTCGAGACACAAACGACTGCTGGCTCCGTTCATGCGTATCACCACCCAGCCATCGCTCTGCTCACTGAGATAGGCAGTTGCACCTAGTGTGTTGGATAACTGCGCTAACTCAGAGCCTGAGCGAGTGCTAAAGTCAGACCCGAGCAGTGCAAAAAATTGATCGCGGGCCATACCTAAAAATCTGCAGTGATGGGCGGTGGACTCACTACTAAAACCCGGCACTGGCAAGCTGATCTGATAGGTATCTACAAGCAATTGCTGTAATTGCTCTGCCCCATCCAAGGCAGTGGCCACCGACAGCAGCGTTAAATCGTCGACTTCACGCAGGCTGACAGTGGGATACTCTTGAAAAAAGCCGCCGAGCGCGGATTGAGCTTGCAAGCTGCTATTAGACACGTAGACGTACTCCTTCTGGATCGACAAAGTGGGGCGAGACAATTTCAACTTCGATATCTTTGCCTCTGACCAGATCCACCGCCCGCACGGTTTCACCGAGGCGCCCAGTGCCGTTTGTAATAAATCCCAAACCTATACTGTGCCCCAGCGTCGGCGAAAAAGCTGCGGAACTCATCCAGCCCTGATCGTTACTGGTTTGTACTTGCTCACCGATGCCAACAAAATGCGCGCCCGCTTGCAATTGTTCACTTGAGCGCACGGCTTTAAAACCCACTAACGCCAGCGCATCGCTTTGATTTAAGCCACTTCGCTCAGAAAGTTTGTTGCCGATGCAGTCTTTTTTCTTCGAGAGCATGGCCCCCATGCCCAAATTTAGGGCGGTTATTTGACCGTTGATTTCATTGCCGGCGGCGTGGCCTTTTTCGATGCGCATGACACCCAGCGCCTCTGTGCCATACGGGGTGACATTAAATTCCTGGCCCGCCTCAATCAGCGCCTTGAACAGTGCATCACCGTAGCGAGTAGCGACGGCCAGCTCGAAGGCCAACTCCCCGGAGAAAGAAATTCTAAACAAGCGTGCCGGGGTGCCCCCGCAAATGGTTATGTCTGCGCAGGCCATAAAGGCGAAGTTCTGATTATCTATGGCAAACTGCGGATCAACTATCTTTTGCAACAGCGCTCGCGAGTGAGGGCCGGCAATCGCGTATTGAGCAAACTGTTCGGTCGTGGAGACAAGCTGTACATCCAATCCCGGCCACAAACACTGGCGGCAGAACTCCAAGTGCCGATACACAGCCCCTGCGTTGGCAGTGGTGGTGGTCATCACAAAATGATGCTCAGCCAATCTGGCGGTCGTGCCATCGTCCATGGCAATACCATCTTCACGTAACATCAACCCGTAACGCACTTTGCCGACCGCCAATTTAGCGAAGCTATTGATATAGACGCGGTTTAAAAAATCGGCGGCATCGCGCCCCTGAACATCAATTTTGCCCAAGGTGGTAACATCACAGATTCCCACCGATGCGCGAGTCTGGTTGACCTCGCGATCGACGCTCTGTCGCCAGTGGCTTTCGCCCGGTTGTGCAAACCACTGCGCGCGCAGCCACATACCAGTCTCGACAAATACCGCCCCATGCTGTTCGGCCCAACTATGCGAAGGGGTTAAGCGAATCGGACGAAAATTACTGCCGCGCGCCCTACCGGCCAAGGCGCCGATGGGCACCGGAGTATAGGGGGGGCGGAAAATGGTGGTGCCACTCTCCTCAATACTGCGCCCAGTACAATCCGCCATCACCGCCAGCGCGTTAACATTGGAAGTTTTTCCTTGGTCGGTCGCCATCCCCAATGTGGTGTAGCGTTTTAAGTGCTCTACCGAGGTAAAACCCTCTTGATGTGCCAGCATCACATCTTTTACAGTGACGTCATTTTGCAAATCTAGCCAAACGCGGTGTTTAGTATTTTTTACATACCAGAAAGCACTGATGGCACTGGCCTCGTCCTCAGCCGTCGGCGCGCCGCTTGGCTGCGCCGTAAAGCCTAATTCTGCGATCAGGCGATTGGCGCTGCCGTGCCCGTCTTGCAGGCAACTGGCCAGGCCAAAATTGCCTTGTGCCGCGCCCGCCACTGACATTCCAGCGGGTAGTTTTTCTCCCGGCACAAACGCCGCTAGCTGCTGACTCCATTGCGGCCGGCTGCGCTGATGGCAAGTGAGTTGTAGGTTGGGATTCCAGCCGCCGGCGATTGCCAGACAATCGGTCGCGATGCGCTCACCACTGGCCAGAGTAATACTGCGCAGGCCCTTTCTGCCGCTGCTATCAACGATGTGATCGGCGCAATACACCGCCACTGTGGCTAGCTGTAACAGCGGCGCCTGATCTCGAGTATCGATAATCGCTGCTATTGTCACCCCTTTCGCCAGCAAATCCGAAGCGGTACGCCAACCGTCGTCATTATTAGTCAACACCGTCACATTTTTACCGGGGGTCACCCCCCAGCGATTGACATAGGCGCGCACTGCGCCGGCGAGCATAATGCCGGGTCTATCATTGTTGGCAAACCCGATCGGCCGCTCGGTGGCGCCAGTACAAAGCAGCGCGCGCTTGCTGTAAATTCGCCACAAGATCTGCCTGGGTTTATCCGTGGCTTCAGCTAAGTGATCAGTACAACGTTGCAGCGCACCGTAATTGCCGTGATCGTAGGCGCCGAACACCGTGGTGCGTTTAAGCAGTCTCACATTAGGCAGCAGCTTTAGCTGTGCCACTATATCAATGGCCCAATCGACGCCTGTCTGACCTGCCACACTGAAAGTTTCAGCGTTCAAGCGCCCACCAAAGCGATAATCTTCATCGGCTAGCAACACTTTGCCCCCCGCTTTAGCAGCTGTTAACGCCGCTGCTAAGCCAGTGGGTCCCGCGCCAATCACCAATAAATCGCAATGTAGAAAGCCCTTGTCGTAACAGTCGGGGTCTGCCTGGGTAGACAGTTTTCCCAGACCCGCCGAATTTCTGATGATCGGCTCGTAGATTTTTTCCCAAAAGGATTTAGGCCACATAAAGGTTTTGTAGTAAAAACCAGCGGTGAGCAGCGGCGCCAAAAAGTCATTTATCTCCATCAGATCATACTTGAGCGAGCCCAAGTGATTTTGGCTGGTGGCACTCAAACCCTGATACAATTCGATCACCGTGGCCCGACTATTCGGCTCTTGAAACGCCCCCTGACGCAATTGAACTAAGGCATTGGGCTCTTCGGATCCAGCGCTAAATATGCCTCTAGGGCGGTGATATTTAAACGAGCGCGCCACAAAGCGCTGACCATTGGCCAGTAGCGCCGAGGCCAGAGTATCCCCAGCATAACCTTGAAAAGATTGACCATTAAAACTAAATTGAATGCTTTGGCTGCGATCTATCTGTCCGCCGCCGATACGATTAATCTGGCTCATCTATCCTGCTCCACTCCAGTAATGCACTTCATCTGGCTCATATATCACGTCCTCGTGCCAGCGCCACATCGCGAGCAAATTCAACTTGAGTAATCTCATGACTTAAGGTATTGCGGGTCACCACCAACCAAGAGCGATCTCCCTGCTCGTGGAACCACAACTCGCGGTGCAAACCCGCGGGATTATCGCGCAGATATAAATACTCATAAAAATTATCGGCGGCATCTTCGCCTTGCCAATTGGGCCGATCAATTAACGAGGCATCCCCCAAATAGACAAATTCGGCGGCATCGCGTGGACCTAATAAAGGGTGATTAATAATCATTTTTCTGCTCCATCAATATGAGGATTAACACTGCAATTCTGCTGTGCGTTTGCTGACAAAACCAGCAGATCAGTCACTGTTAAGCCCGCTTGAGTTCTTAAATCAATGTAAATTCGGTTGAGCCCCCTGACCTTTTTCATCGATCATCGCGCCGTGTTTAAAGCGGTCTAACTTATAACCCGCCGCTAGCGGATGGTGACTGTTAGTCGCTAACAAATGCGCGTAACAACTACCGCTGGCGGGGATAGCCTTAAAGCCGCCGTAGCACCAGCCACCGTTGAAATACAAACCCTTGATATCGGTCTGATCCATAAAGGGAGAACCATCCATCGACATGTCGACAATACCGCCCCAAGAGCGCAACAGGCGCGCCCGACCGATCATCGGCATGATTGCCATGCCGCCCTCACAAACATCTTCCACCGCTGGCAGACCACCGCGCTGGGCGTAACTGTTGTAGCCGTCGATATCACCGCCAAACACCAGCCCACCTTTGTCCGATTGGCTAATATAAAAATGCCCGGCACCAAAAGTAATCACCCCGGGGATTAAAGGTTTTAGCCCCTCTGAGACAAAGGCTTGCAATACATGACTCTCTATCGGCAAGCGTAGCCCCGCCATGGCCATTAACTGACTGGAAGAGCCAGCCACCGATGCAGCAACTTTGGCGGCTTTTATCTGGCCCCTGCTGGTTTCCACCCCCAGACAGACGCCATTTTCGATCATAAAACCTGTCACTTCACAATTTTGAATTATATCCACACCTAAACTGTCGGCACCTCTGGCGTAGCCCCAAACCACCGCATCGTGGCGAACTGTGCCACCGCGCGGCTGCCACAACGCGCCCTTAATTGGAAACCTTGCATTTTCATAATCGAGATACGGACACATATCGCGTACCGCATCTTCCCCTAATAGCTGCGCATCTGCACCGGCCATGCACATCGCATTGCCGCGCCTAGCAAAAGCATCACGCTGCGGATCACTGTGATAGAGGTTTAAAATACCGCGCTGCGAAACCATGGCGTTGTAATTCAATTCTTGCTCGAGATTTTCCCAGAGTTTCATTGAGTATTCATAAAATGGCTCGTTCTCGGGCAGCATATAATTTGAGCGAATAATCGTCGTATTGCGACCGACGTTGCCGGAACCTATCCAGCCCTTCTCAACGACCGCAATATTGCGGATGCCAAATTCTTTGGCCAGATAATAGGCGGTGGCCAGTCCATGACCACCGCCGCCAATAATAATCAAATCGTAACTGGGCTTGGGCTGGGCATCGCGCCACTGCGGTTTCCAACCCTTGTGGCCGCTTAAAGCTTCACTGACAACTTTTAATACGGAGTAACGCATTTTTACTATCCTTACCAAATATTTATTGAGAAGAAACTTTACCTGCCTATCATCAACTGTAATACTCGGACAAACGATCAAATAAAGGACGTTTTGATGCGAAATACAGACACCCTCAGCCAAGCTCTCCGCCCCTACCGGGTCGGTTATCTGTTGATCGATGGTTTTTCGCTGCTATCTTTCGCCGCCAGTGTCGAGCCGCTGCGCGCTACTAACTTACTCGGCAAGCGACAGTGTTATCAAATCTGCTACATTCCGGCCAGCGGCGCTACGGCAGTGAGTTCCAATGCTGTGCATGTGCCCGCCACTGACGCGCTACTGGGCAGTGACTTCGACTACGATTTAGTATTAGTGGTGGCCGGCGGCGACCCAACCAGTTTCCAGGATAAAAAGGTATTTAGCTGGCTGACCCAGCTATCGAGACGCGGGGTAGTGCTGGGAGGTGTATCGGGAGGACCGGCTATTCTAGCCTCTGCCGCGCTAATGAACGCCAGACGCATGACCGTGCATTGGGAGCACATTGCCACTCTGGAAGCCCTCTATCCAACATTGATGCTCGAGCGCAGTTTATACGTGATCGACAGAGATCGCCTGACTTGTGCCGGAGGTATTGCGCCATTGGATATGATGCATGCTTTAATTAGCAAACAATTGGGGGCCAACTTTGCTCGGCGGGTCAGCGACTGGTTGATCCACACCGATGTGCGCCCCTCTAGTGACCCGCAGCGGGCTGGATTAGTTGAGCGCTATCAGACCACTGTACCTAGTGTATTGGATGCCATTGAAGCCATGGAAAACCACATCGGTGACCCCTTGGATCTATCGCAACTGGCGCAGCTCACCAACTTAAGTGCACGTCAATTAACCCGATTGTTTAACGCCAAACTTGGCATTAGCACTATGGCTTTTTACCGACAACTGCGCTTGCATAAAGCCAAAAAGTTGTTGCTGCAATCGGCGCTGTCTATTACCGAGATAGCCCTGCTCAGTGGCTTTGCCAGCTCGGCACATTTTTCCAGCTGCTATCATAATCAGTTTTCTGAATCGCCCACGCACAGTAGGTCTGCACGTAGTTAACGCCATAGTGGAGGGTGAGTGCACAGTCGCTGGGGTTGCCTGATATTATGATCCTCAGAATTTGAGTTAATGGCACTGTTACGCCTACGTAAAATGCATCAATACGCGGTAGTAGTAACAGTATATACTCATGACGGAAATCGGGTAATAGCGACCTATTCTGGTATAAATATCGACATACTCGTATGCGCAGTATTAAGATGTTATCTGTCCATCGCAGATTTAATATGGAATTCAAAAACGATATAAATTGGAGAAGATTAAGTAATGGGTATAGATTGACCTAATCCAATGTGTAGCTCTTTGCGGCTGTTTGGTAGCAAAAAATGTTGTCAGCCCAGTTGAATAATCTCTCTCATAATGAGTTAGGTATAGCACTTAACTGGCTTTCTTACTTGGTAATTAAAGCACAATGGAGTATTTCAGATACGGTTAAGACCCGTATTTTAAATACTTGAAAAAAATCGATTATAATGCAAGCGAGCCTGATCGGTATCCGTGGTACAGAGAATGATTAAATGTCACATAACAAAGCTAGGCACGCTGCACTTCGTGCTAGCGGCGTTATAGGGAAAATCCATATGCGTCGAATTATATTTATTAGCCATCCCAACGTAGTTGTTAGCCCGGAGGTTTCAGTTCCACAGTGGCCACTTTCAGAAGTTGGTCTCAAAAGAATGCATGATGCCCTTCAACAACCTTGGGTTTCGCAAATTTCTGCTGTTTATTGTAGCTGCGAACAGAAGGCTATCGATGGCGCAAAAATACTCGCAGAGCATCTTTCTCTGCAATTTGTTTCGCTCGCCAATCTTGGTGAGAATGACCGCTCATCAACAGGCTTCCTGCCATCCGCGGAATTTGAACAGGTTGCTGACGAGTTCTTCGCCAAGCCAGAGTCTTCTGTCCGTGGCTGGGAAACAGCTAGCAACGCCCAAACACGAATAGTCAAAGCCGTCATGTCCATTGCCGATTCAGATCAATCGTCCGCCTCAATTGCTATCGTTTCACACGGCGCCGTTGGTACGCTGCTCTACTGCTATCTTGCTGGTGAAGTTATTTCGCGGCGCTGGGATCAACCACCGAATAATGGTGGCAACTACTATTTTTTTCAGACTCGACCCAAACGGGTCTTTTCTTGGTGGCAGCCAATAGATAAAATTACCCACTAGTCAGCTAGCCGAGGGTTTTCTAACGCTCAGCTCCCACAACACTCTACATGAGGGTCCGCACAGGGCGTTTCTCAGAAACGTTTAAAATATAATGACCGATTACCCCCTTTATACTCCACTAGTGGTTGCTGACTACTGCTTAATCACCACATTAGCTACCTAATAAGGCGCTAGCAGCATTCATCTATTGGTTGACTCTGGTTGCTACCGTGATCACGCCAACGAAGGGCGCAACCAGCCACATCGGTTTGAGACCGCACACCAATGAATTTACAATAGCCCGTGCGCGCTGCGAACCCAGTGGCAATTCAGAGTTCGCTGATCCTTGCGCTCCAGTAAGTTCATAAAACGCAAACGTCAGCGGTTTTATGTTGCGCCTCTTGCTGCACGGCTTTCTCAGAGCCAAAGATCGCACCAAAAATGCAGCCCTGAGCCTGAGGTGAATACCTATTAAGCATTTTGAACAGGCTCAACCTGACAAAAGTGGTTGCCTGGAAAGTGCGCACTATGCCTTTGGTCGCGATGTGATAAGGCTTTTCAGAGCAATGTCCTCGCCCATAAGCTGTTGGAAAAGAAAGGCTCAAAAAAAATCATCGGCCAAAGCGAGTCGCTAGAAAATTCTGCCAATTTGCGCCGCAAAACGGCTCATACAATAACTCTACCCGCCCGATTTCGAATACTTGTATCGGATTGCTGTCACAACTAAGTCGCACGGTACTTTTACTAGCGAAGCCTTAGATAGATTTCGCTAACAACTCCGATGCCTACAAACAAGTATTATGCGAATCATTGACGTTTCGTCAAAATAAATATTTTATAGCTTTACATTTCTTTACAGCAAGACTATCTTTGACGAATCGTCAATATAAAAGATAATAACATGAGCCCTAAATTATTTAGCCCAGAAGAAAAAGCTGCCCGCGAACAGGAAATGCTAGATCGCGCGAAGCAAATGATTCGTGAAGAAGGCGTTGCCGCTTTAACAATAGATAAACTGGTTAAACAACTTCCCTATTCCAAAGGTACTGTATACAACCACTTTGGCAGCAAAGAAGACATCATGTTGGCCATCTGTACTGAGCATATGCAATCTACCGCAAGTGTGCTAACCAGAGCTCTATCCTTTAACGGTAATAGCCGTGAAAAAGCACTCGCTATTCATGTTGGTTCACTGCTCAATGCACAGGCGAACCCGCACGATTTCATGATCGGTGTCACCGTAAAATCTGCAGGATGCACTTCTAAAGCCTCAGAAAATCGTCAACAAAAACACCAACAAATTGAAGTCACTTTACTGGGTCCTATATTTGCGCATTTTCGTGCAGCAGTGGAGGCTGGTGAATGCGTGCTTCCACAGGGCATGTGCATAGAACAAATGACATTTAGTTGTTGGAGTGCCGATTTTGGCACGCAAATTTTGTTAATGGGCGATATCGATGCCTGCAGCGTGCGTGCTCAGATGAACGTCGAAACAGAGTTACTTAACACCATAAACCTTATTCACGATGGCATGTGCTGGCAACCCCTAGCCAAAGACTTTGACTGGCGTGCTAGTGTCGAGCGAATCAAAAAAGAAATTTTCTCAGCGGAAGTTGAGAAAATTGCCCACTTAAAATCTATTCAACCTACTATTTCAAACCTATAACATACTGGAGAACCCATGAGAGAACGCATCTATCAATTTGCACTCAACCGGCCTTGGATCGTTTTACTATTATCAATAGTATTGATCTTTGGCATGGCATACGGTGCTAAAAACCTCGTTTTTAAAGGCGACTACAAAGTCTTTTTTAGTGAAGAAAACCCGCAGTTGACCGATTTTGAAGCAATGCAGGAAATCTACTCCAAAAGTGACAATGCCGTGTTTATTTTGGAACCTAAAAACGGCGATGTTTTCACCCCAGAAAACCTCAGCGCCATCTACCAGCTAACCACTGAAGCTTGGCAGATCCCCTACTCGACTCGCGTCGATTCAATTGCCAACTTTCAGCACACTATTGCCGAGGAAGACGATTTAATCGTTGAAGATTTAGTGCTGGACCCTGAAATTTTAACCGCTGCCGATATGCCTCGCATTAAAGCGGTGGCGACTAATGATCCCATTTTACTTAATAAAGTGGTCTCTAAGTCGGGTCATATCACCATTGTCAACGTGACATTACAGTTGCCCGGCATTGACCCAATCACCGAAATCCCAGAAGTCGCCAGTAAAGTACGTGAAATTCAGGCAAAGTTCCAAGCTGAAAATCCAAATTTTAATGTGCAGCTCACTGGCATGGTCATGATGAACACCGCGTTCTCAGAAACTTCTCTGTCGGATAGCTCGACCTTAGTACCTGCCATGTTTGGTATCGTACTGTTAACCATGATCCTATTACTGCGCAGTTTTACTGGTACTTTTGCGACACTCATCGTGATCATCTTCAGTATCGCCGGTACTATGGGCGCTGCAGGATGGATGGGGTTTTTCCTCACCGGTCCATCGGTCAGTGCTCCCACCATGATCATGACCTTGGCCGTAGCTGACTGTATTCATATACTGACCAGTTTTTACTATGAAATGCGTCAAGGCAAAGCCAAGAAAGATGCACTGCAGGAAAGTTTGCGCATCAACTTTAAGCCTATCTTACTGACCAGTCTTACCACTGCAATTGGCTTTATGAGCATGAATTTCTCTGATTCACCACCGTTCCGCGATTTAGGTAACATGGTGGCTATCGGGGTAATGCTAGCATTCTTCTTTGCTATCACTGTTTTCCCAGCCCTACTGATGATCCTACCGGTTAAGGCTAGCAAAATTTCCCCTGAAGCTAACCATGGTGTGATGGAGAAATTTGCCGAATTTGTGGTCCAAAAACGCAAAGTACTACTACCTGTCTCGGCGGTTATCATTGTCACCATCGCCTCATTCTTACCGCAAAATAAGCTCGACGATAACTTTGTCGAATACTTTGATACCACTGTGCCATTTAGAAACGCGACTGATTTTATGGAAGCGAACCTTTCCGGACTATCGCTCATTGAGGTATCGATTGACAGTAAAGTCAGCAGCGGTATTAACGATCCTCAATTCCTCAAAGCGGTTGGCGATTTCAGTGAATGGATGCGCGCCCTACCTGAGACGGATCACGTTAGCACTATCTCGGATGTCTTGAAGCGCTTGAATAAAAACATGCACGCGGACAATGAAGAGTACTACCGCCTACCTCAAGAACGCGATTTATCTGCGCAGTATTTATTACTGTATGAAATGTCACTACCGTACGGCTTAGATTTAAACAACCAGCTAAACGTTGATAAATCTTCGACCCGTATCATCGGTACTTTCAAAAACTTGAGCTCTGCTGAGCAAATAACGATCGAAGAGAACATGTACCAGTGGTTTGCAGAGCATGCACCGCAATACAAGATTGATATCGCCAGCCCAACACTGATGTTTGCCCATATCGGTCAGCGCAATATCAATAGCATGCTGATTGGTACAACTGTCGCGCTTATCTTAATCTCGCTGTTGCTAGCGTTTGCCTTGCGCTCTGTGCGCTACGGCATCATCAGCTTACTGCCTAACTTGATCCCAGCCTCTGTAGGTTTCGGTCTATGGTACTTTATGGACGGGCAAGTAGGATTAGCACTGTCTGTGGTAACAGGGATGACGCTGGGCATCGTGGTTGACGATACCGTGCACTTTCTCTCAAAATACAAGCACGCTATTGATCACTATGGAAAAAGCAGCGAAGAAGCCGTTAAATATGCCTTTAGCAGTGTCGGCCGTGCCCTTTGGGTGACAACCTTAGTACTCGTCGCTGGCTTCATGGTATTGGCACAATCAAGCTTTAAGCTGAACGGTGATATGGGCCTACTAACAGCAGTTACTATCGCAGTTGCCTTAATCGTTGACTTCATATTCTTACCGCCGCTACTGATGATGTTAGATGGCAAGAAACAAGAAAAAGCAGCAAACTCAATCGATCAATCAGCAAACTTAAACCTTGCTAAAGGAAATGCAGAATGAAAATAAATAAATTTGCCACGTCACTGATCGCTGGATCTGTGTTAACACTTAGCACTGTATCCCTATTCGCTCAGACCGCAGAAGAGCAAGGCCTGGCTATCTCTCAAGAAAGCATCAAGAGAGATAACGGCTGGGTCGACATGCTAGCCTCTATGAATATGGTATTGCGCAACAAACAAGGTCAAGAAAGCGTGCGAGAAATTCGCATGAAAACCTTAGAAGTTGATGGCGACGGCGATAAGTCTCTGAGTATTTTTGACAAGCCAAGAGATGTAAAAGGGACTGCCTTTTTGAGCTTCTCACACAATGTTGGCGCCGATGATCAATGGTTATACCTACCTGCGCTAAAGCGTGTTAAGCGTATTGCATCGCGTAATAAGTCGGGTCCATTTATGGGATCTGAGTTCTCTTTTGAAGATCTTGCCTCTTTTGAAATTGAAAAGTATCAGTACAAGTTCATCAAAGAAGAGGCTTGTGACATAGGCACTTGTTTTGTGGTCGAGCAGTACCCTACCGATAAAAACTCTGGCTACACCAAGCGCATTGCCTGGATCGACAAAGCGGAATACCGCATGCTAAAAACAGAGTTTTACGACCGCAAAGGCAGCTTGCTTAAAACCCTAACCAGTCATGATTTCAACCAGTACAACGGCAAATTTTGGCGCGCTGACTTAATGAAAATGGTTAACCACCAAAACCATAAAAGCACTGATTTAAAGTGGAATGACTATAAGTTCGGCAATGGTCTATCAGATTCTGATTTCAACAAAAACACTCTAAAAAGAGCACGTTAACATGAAAAAGATCGCTTTATTAGCGATCGGCTCCGGGCTGCTTACGCAGCCCGTTATCGCCGATGAGCTATTTTTTGAAGCCACCGGTAAGCTTAGTACAGAGTTCACTTACTACCCCAGTGAAGGGCAGTTTAGCCAGCAAGATTACCATTCAAACTTCTCCGCCGCGCTCTCCCCTGAATTCTACTGGGAGTGGAATGATGGCCAGGACAACCTCACCTTCAAACCTTTTCTGCGTAAAGACCAACGCGATTCTGAGCGCTCGCATGCAGACATTCGGGAGTTAAATTGGGTACACTTGGCTGACAACTGGGAGTTGCGCAGCGGTCTTCGCAAAGTATTCTGGGGGGTTACCGAATTTCAAAACCTCGTCGATGTTATCAACCAAAAAGACAGCGTTGAAGGGCTAGATAATGAGCACAAACTCGGCCAGCCGATGATTAACTTATCTCTGGTTAAAGACTGGGGCATCGTCGATCTTTTTGCTCTCACTGGATTTCGCGAACAGACTTACCCCTCTGTCGATGGACGTCTAAGAGCAGGACTGACTGTCGACGACTCCCTTACTAGTTATGAATCTAGCCGCAAAGAAAAGCACATAGATTTAGCCGCTCGTTGGAGTCACAGTATTGATGTCTATGATATAGGCGCACACTGGTATAAAGGAACAGATCGCTCCCCTCAGTATCAAGCTGTTAGCAACAATGGTGACACTGTCCTCAAAGCGCACTATCAGCAAATCGAACAAGTTGGTCTAGACGTGCAAGCCACTATTGATAACTGGTTGTATAAAGGTGAAGTGATTTATCAAGACAATCCGACTGATCATTATTGGGCGAGTCAGATAGGTGCTGAATATACTTTTTATGGCATCCAGGAGAGCGCCACCGACTTGGGCATATTAGTGGAATACGGATACGATCAAAGGGGCACAAATGCCAGCGCTAACATGCAAAACGATATAGGTTTTGGCGCCCGCTTGGCTTTTAATGATGCTCAAAGTTCATCACTGCTAGCCGGAGTCATCCATGATTTAGACTATCACGGCACCAGTTTTTCAGTGGAAGCTGATCGCCGCTTTGGCGATAACTGGAAAGCTTCACTTGAAGCACGTGCCTTCTCGCCCGGGAAAGATACCGACCCCAGTAGCATTTTTGCCAAAGATGACTACATCAAACTAACCTTAGATCGCTACTTTTAAAAATCAAGTAGCCAAAGCTTGGTGACTTCCCCCGCCATCAAACTTTCAGCATTTTATTCACTATTAATTTTCCAGATTTTTCACTGAGTGCAACGCCACTCAGTGACTTTTTTCTATCATCACCCTACAGTCGCCTCTAAGGTACTGCTATAATCCGCATTTTTTTAGGATTATAATAATGCCGGTTAATGTCGTCTGTAACACAGCTTCGAATAAACTGAATTCACTGCTCAAGGCGGTAGTTGCCTGCTCAATCATTGCTCTGGCGGGATGTGCTGCAAAACCTGGCATCTCTCACGCTGTTAACTGGAGCAAGCTGTCGGGTTGGGATAAAGAAAAACACAGTCAGTTAATCGCACCACTGCTCGCACAGTGCCCTAAACTTGAAAAAAAGCAACCACACTGGAAAGATCTTTGCAGCCAAGCTGAAAAGCTCATAGATAGCAGCGACGCCCAAGTTAAACGTTTTTTCCAAACTCAATTCACACCGCACCAAATAAACGGCCTAGAAAACAGCAAGACGGGTTTAATCACCGGTTATTACGAACCTCTTCTACAAGGCAGCTATACACGCAGCGCCCGCTTTCACTACCCTCTATACCAGAAACCTGCCGACCTTATTAAAACCGCCCCAAGCCAAAACCTTTTAAAAGTAAAAGATCACCGCGCTCGTGGACGCAAACACTTAGGAGAAATTATCCCCTACTACTCCCGAGCACAAATAGACGGTCCAACTTCGCCACTGCAAGGTAATGAGCTACTCTGGGTAGATAACAGCGACGACGCCTTCTTTTTACACATTCAAGGCTCAGGTTTAGTGCAATTGGAAGATGACTCCATTGTCAGCGTTGGTTATGCCGGCCAAAACGGTCACCCCTATCGCGCCATTGGCCGTGATTTAATCGAAATGAAAGCGATCGACAAAGCTGATATTTCGCTGCAGAGCATCAAAGCCTGGCTAACCGACCACCCAGATCAAGCCCAACCGTTAAAAAACAAAAATCCGAGCTATATATTCTTCACCTTAAGAACAAAAGTAGAGCTCGGCCCCAGAGGCTCGCTCAATGTAGCACTAACCCCCGAGCGCTCAGTCGCAGTTGATAGAAGTATTATTCAACTGGGTAGCCCTCTTTGGCTAGACACTAAATTACCGGATAGTGAACGACCTTATCAACGGTTGGTGTTTGCACAAGATACTGGGGGCGCTATTAATGGCCCAGTGCGAGCCGATATGTTTTTTGGCCGTGGGGCACGTGCAAAAGCGCTAGCCGGAACCATGAAACAGCAAGGCACAATATTCATTCTATTACCCAAGAAATCAGGCTAATTAAGCTGATAGCACAACGCCTGATTTTAGCCAAGCATTAGGCATTAGGCATTAGCTAAATCATCAAAGATGCATCCTCTACAGCGACAACTTATCTCCCTTAAGCATAGCTATCTTGTGAAGTTATGCAGAAGAGGGAGGCTGAATTCCATCACAAAAGTATCACTAAAATGTTTGCTCTGTTACCCAACCGGGGATGGAATCGTTGGTGGCTGCGGTACTCGAGTATTCCAAGCTACTTGATGGTGATAGGCATTCAACCGCAATGGTGTATGTTGCTACTGTGCGGCATCGTTGTTGTTGCATCTCTCAAACGATAAACTCAGACAATGTGTCTCTCGTTAATAAACACAGTGCTCAATACCTACCTGAGCCCCCCCTTTCAAAGCTAAAGCTATCTATACCGTCGACCTTATTAGCGGCTTGATTTTTTCTCCCTCCTCTAGTCTAAATCCCCTCGAGCAATACATCCTTGTTATTAGGCCTGACATTCTGTCTTTATCACGCATCTGTACTATGCTTTAATCAGTTTAAACAGAGCCTTATTAAGCTTATATTTAAATCTGCACAAAAAGGATATACCTATGCAAAATCTTTTTCTACTCAGTTTATTTAGTATCAGTTTAAATACCGCTGCTGCAGGCACCCCAGAAAAAATAATGCTCTATAGCTACCATAACCACCCGCCCTTCGTCACTGCTAAAAACCAAGGTTTAACTTACGATCTTGCAGAGCAACTCAATACCCTTGCAGCAGGTAGATATAATTTTGAAGTAAAAATTGTACCGCGCAGCCGCTTAAATTATTTTATTAGCGGCTGGATCAACGGCAAATGCCCAAACATCGAATGCGATAATAACTGGCTAGTCCCCTGGGTAAATCCAAAGTGGGGATTTAGCACCACCAACGCCAATAACTACCTTTGGCATCCGCTATTTATCGATAGCAATGTGATTGTATCCAACACTAGTAACCACTTTGAATACACTGGCCCAGAATCGTTAAAAGGCGGAGTATTGGCAGGCATGCGCGGCCATCGTTATGTCGGCATTGACGAGCTTGTCAACAGCGGAGAGGTCACTCGCATTGATGGCAACAGGGAGCGCGATAATTTATTAAAAGTACTAAAAAACCGAGTAACAGCGACATTACTACCTCAATCTACCATGCAGTATTTTCTGAAAGAGGATCCTGAAATACAAAAACAGAAAAACCAGTTAAAAGTTGCCAAAAAAGTCCACCAACAATACCAGCGTTTTATCATGCTACCTAGCGGGCGTGAAAAAGTACTATCACTGCTGCAGTCGGCCCCAGTAACCACTATTATCAATACAGTAGCGCAATAAATGGATTATCAAAAAGTTCCCATCACTCATTCAATAGGTGTTGAGTTACTGAAGAAAATATTTGGTGTCTACTGCATTGCGGCGCTGCTGATCACTCTATTTCAGGGCTGGCTTGAATACAGCCAAACCAAAGAGCGCGTAATGCAACTGATGATAGAGCACCAACCACTGGTTGAAGAAGGGTTGGCGAATGCACTTTGGCACTTAGATAAACCATTATTAGACAGCCTATTAAAAGGCCTGATCTCTCAGCGCATTATTGTTGGCGTGCAAGTGTTTATTGATGATGGCACATTACTCGCAGAAGCCGGATTAATCCCCAAAGACAATGTTGCGTCACCCCCATCAGAAAGTAGTGGCGCCCTGGCAAAAAACCGACAAAAGAGCAGTTATCGCTACCCATTTACATTATCTGACCCTACCGATCTGACAGCACAAAGCATTGGCTTTGCTGTTTTTCACTCTAACAACGAGGTAGTGATTGAGGAAGTACAGCCGCGCCTGATCTCACTGTTAGCCGCTGCCATTATAAAAACAACCATCCTTTGGTTAGTCTTTATCTATTTTGGGCAAAAACTGTTAAGTAAACCACTGATGAATTTAATGGCAAGAGTCAGAAAACTACCGCTAGAGGATAGTCAACGCACAACAACGCACCATCAGCATAAGCTAAATGAACTGCAACTATTTGAAATTGCGCTAATAGATACAACTGACAAGCTAGCGCTTAGCTTACAGTCCCTGCGATCCAGTAACGACAAACTCAGCCAGGTGAATACCCATTTACTCAGAGCTGTCGAGCAAAGCCCGACGCTATCCGTCATTTTAACGCCATCCGGAAAAGTGGCATACACAACCCCTAGCTTACTCAGCTTAACCGGTCACACTACTGAGCAGATACAGCAATTATTTGACTCGCAACTGCTCAGAGAAACGAATTTTCAACGCTTTAAACAGCAGCGACATGAGCAAAGCCCTGCTGCGCCGAGCGTTAATTATGAAGTTTCTATCATTGATAAAAACCAACAAAAGATCTATTTAAGCGCCAATCTTAGCGCTGTTTTCTCAGAACAGGGGGTTGCTGATAGTTTCTTGTTTTCAGCGACCAACATCAGTAAAAACAAAAAATTACAACTCGAATTAAAACAAAAAAACCTAGAGCAGAAAAACACAATAGCCCGTTTAAAAGAGACCAAAAGCCAACTATTACATTCCGAAAAGATGGCCTCTATCGGTTTATTAGCCGCAGGGGTGGCCCATGAAATCAATAACCCTATTGCCTTTATAAATTCAAACACCCACTCACTGGGTAAAAATAGCCACCAGATTTTCCAGCTTATTGATTATTACAAAGCGCAATTTGGTCATCAATTGGATAAAAGTAGTGAGATCTATCAATTCGAACAAGACATAAATTATGAGTATTTAAAACAAGATACTCCTGAAATGATTAGCGAATCACTGGAAGGGCTAGATAGAATCAAAAAAATAGTTGCCGATCTACTGTGTTTTTCTCGATCTGATGCTGAAAATCTGGAACAGTTCGATCTTCACCAAGGCTTAGAAAGCACTTTAGGCATTGCCTGGTATCAACTTAAAAATAATACTGATATCAAGCGAGAATATACCGACATTCCCAATATTGAATGCATACCATCACAAATAAACCAAGTTTTTCTCAATTTATTGATTAATGCCTCACAGGCCTTTGCCGATAAAGGCGTCATAACGATCAGAACCAAAGCAACGGCCGATTCAGTGATTGTTGATATTGAAGATAATGGCTCAGGGATCGAAGAGCAGCACTTAAAGCAATTGTTTGATCCTTTTTTTACCACCAAAGCAGTCGGTGACGGTACCGGCCTTGGCTTATCGGTTTCCTACGGCATCATTAAGCAACACCAAGGTGAAATTACTGTGACAAGTACGCTTGGCAAAGGCACCTGTTTCACTTTAGTGTTACCTATTACTCAGCCAGCACAACAGAGCGAAGCTGTCACGCTGGCTGCCAATTAAAGTTAGTTTAATGCATCAGGGAAACACTAAATATTCATATGAGTTACGCTAAATGGCATAATGATGCCTTGCTACTGTTACTCGAACAAGGGATTCACAGTCGCTAATTTCTATAGGGTTACTAATCAAACAACTCAATGTCCAAACCATTAAGGAGTGAAAGCGCTTCTAAACGGCTGAATTTAGCACCTTTAATAATATTGAATTGTATATCAATGGCGTAATTGCTCGCCTCGCAAAAATTCACTTCACTTAACACCGTACTATTGAATAGGCAGCCTTCGAAGTTGGAATAACTGAAATCCCCTGCTGCAAAATTACCTTCTCTAAAATCCACATCCAGTACTCGACAATCAACCAGCTTAAGTCCTTTTAAGATGACGCTATGAAAACTACTATCATTTAGAATGCACTCATCAAAGCTCACTAAGTTTTCCAACACAATGTTGGGCCAGCTAACTTTACTCCATTGCACACCGAGTATTTTGCATTTTTTAAAACGCGTATCATTAAACCGACATCCGCTTAATTGCACCGAACTTAAATTACAGCCGGAAAAATCGCAATCGAGAAAGCGGCAACTGGCAAAGCTTGCCTCACTAAAATCACAAGCGCTAAAATCGCAAGCCTCGAAACTAATCTCGCTATAAATTTGCCCGCGTCCATCGATACTTTTAAAAGACTGCTCAAAATAGTCTTTATCACTGAATGTTTTTGCCATGCCTACTAATGCCTCTAATACAGTCACATAATGTTCAAATGACGGCTAATTATCGTTAGTATATAGAGAGACCTCTGGTTCATGATTACACTCGATAAAACTGCGTTATAAACCCGCTCAATATGCTGATGCACATCAGTACTACCCAGAAAGAGGATCACACTGACTCCGCTATTTCACAGGTTTTTGCCTTGCCTCATCTTCGCTTGTGAGCTTTACAGAGGCCACATAGGTTCAATTGCCGACTCTAATATTAAATATAATTTGCAGGCACTCTTACCCATCCTTCCATAAGTACTCTGGCACTTCTTCCCATCATCACTTTATCCGCCTGCCACACGCCATTAGTGATACTGGCTTGAGCACCGACCAACAGCGTCCCTGAGGGATGACCAAACACTACTTCGCTGCCCGCTGATTTTCCAGTGGCCAAGTTAACCAAAGTACCATCAATGGCGGCGGCGGTCCCTATGGCCACGGCCGCCGTGCCCATCATTGCATGGTGCAATTTACCCATCGAAAATGCGCGCACGGTTAGATCAATATCTTGCTTACTAATGTTTTTCCCCGAAGAACTGACATAGTCTTGCGCCTCTCCAACAAATGCAACCTTGGGAGTATGTTGTCGAGTTTTTGCCTCATCGAGGTGACTAATCAAACCCATTTTGAGTGCGCCATAACTGCGAATGAGCTCAAATTGATCCAACACTTTTTGATCGCTATTAATTTGCCCTTGCAACTCTGTGCCCTTAAAACCTACCTCAGACGCTTTAACAAATATAGTGGGGATACCCGCAGTAATCATAGTTGCTGATAAAGTCCCTACCCCTGGTACGGCTAACTGATCCACTAAGTTACCCGTTGGAAACATCGCTCCATCGCCCGCGGGGTCTAAAAACTCTATCGCGACTTTAGCCGCTGCAAAGGTCACGCCATCTAACTCGAAATCGCCGCTTTCTTGTACTAGCCCAGCGGTGATCGGTATGTGCGCGATAATGGTTTTTTTGATATTTAGCTGCCAAATGCGCACTGTAAAAATGCCATTTTCCGGTAACCGTTGCGGATCAATCAATCCACTACTGATCGCAAACGCACCCACCGCTGCAGTTAAATTGCCACAATTGCCGCTCCAGTCGACAAAAGGCTTGTCGATGGAAACTTGACCAAATAGATAATCTACATCGTGATCTTCTCTAGAACTTTTATCGAGTATTACCGTTTTACTGGTACTCGAGGTCGCCCCACCCATGCCATCCGTTTGCTTCTGATAAGGATCGGGGCTACCGATCACTCTGAGCAGTAATGCATCGCGATTAGCACCTGCTACACGGGCGGCCTCGGGTAAATCTTGCAATCGAAAAAAAACACCTTTACTGGTTCCGCCACGCATATAAGTGGCGGGAATTTTAATTTGCTGGGGATGTGCCATTGGGGTTACCTTATTCGTTATCTCTCACCCCAAAACCAATACCGGATACGGAAAATGTGTTCAAGGGTGAGTTAATGGTTATTTTTTAGCGATTAATTAGTGGCGAGAAAATCTTGTGCAAAGCGTTGCAATACACCACCTGCTTGGTAAATTGACAGCTCTTCTGCCGTATCCAAGCGACAGGTGACAGTCGCCTGCACAGACTCGCCATTGTGACGGGTAATCTCAATGCTAAGGTCCCCTCTTGGGCTTGGTGAGCCTTTTACATCATAAGTTTCACTGCCATCAAGGTTCAGAGAGGTCCGGTTCTGACCCTTTTTAAACTCTAGTGGCAAGACCCCCATCCCGACTAAATTAGTGCGGTGTATGCGCTCAAATCCCTCGGCGAGAATCACTTCAACCCCAGCTAAGCGAACCCCTTTTGCCGCCCAGTCTCGTGAACTACCCTGACCATAATCGGCACCAGCGACAATAATCAGCGGTTGTTTGCGCTCCATGTAAGTCTCGATAGCTTCCCACATACGCGATATCTTCCCCTCCGGCTCGATGCGTGCAAGTGAACCTTGTACAACTTCACCACGCTCAACCACCATTTCATTAAACAGCTTAGGATTGGCAAATGTAGCGCGCTGGGCGGTTAAGTGATCTCCTCTATGTGTTGCATAGGAGTTAAAATCTACTTCCGGCAAACCCATTTTATCAAGGTAGGCGCCTGCTGCGCTGTCGAGCATGATGGCGTTAGAAGGCGATAAGTGATCCGTGGTAATATTATCCCCCAAAATCGCCAGCGGACGCATGCCTTTGAGGCTGCGCTCACCTGCAAGGGCCCCTTCCCAATACGGAGGGCGTCTAATATAGGTGCTCTGTTCGCGCCAGTTATACTGTGGGTTCACTTGTTTTTTACGTTTGTCAGACAGATCAAACATCGGAATATAAACACTGCGGAACTGCTCCGGTTTAACACTTGACTTTAATACGGCATTTATCTGCGCATCCGTCGGCCATAAATCTTTCAGCCTGATATCTTTACCTGTTGCGTCAGTACCTAAGACATCTTTTTCAATATCAAATCTAATCGTACCGGCCAGTGCATAGGCAACGACTAAAGGAGGAGAGGCTAAAAAAGCTTCACTGGCGTGCGGGTGTATGCGCCCATCGAAATTACGGTTACCCGATAATACAGCTGTTGCATATAAATCTCTGTCAATAATTTCCTGCTTGATTTGCGGATCTAAAGCGCCACTCATTCCATTACAAGAAGTACAGGCAAAAGCCACCACACCAAAACCCAACTGCTCTAAATCCGACAGTAGACCCGCTTCTTCTAAGTACAAGCTGACGGCCTTAGAACCCGGTGCTAGAGAGCTCTTCACCCAGGGCTTGCGCACCAGACCTAGCGCATTGGCATTTTTAGCCAGCAGTCCTGCCGCGATCATATTGCGCGGGTTACTGGTATTAGTGCAGCTGGTAATGGCGGCAATAATAACAGCCCCATCCGGCATTAAATCGCCTTGTGTATCAACTTTTGCCGTCAGACCGCGCTCGGCAAGTTGCGAAACAGGCACCACATTATGCGGATTTGATGGGCCCGCTATACTGCGACAGACACTGGATAAATCAAATTCTAAGACACGCTGATACTGCGCCTCTTGCATTTCTTCAGCCCATAAGCCTGTGAGTTTGGCATAGCGCTCAACCAGTGCGACTTGCTCATCTTCTCGCCCGGTCAGCTTTAGATAATCGATAGTATTTTCATCAATGTAGAACATTGCGGCGGTGGCACCAAACTCAGGTGTCATATTGGAAATAGTCGCTCTATCACCCAGTGTTAGCTTAGCGGCTCCCTCGCCAAAAAATTCCAAATAAGTAGAGACAACTTTAGCCTCACGTAAAAATTTGGTTAAGGCTAACACGGTATCCGTTGCGGTAATCCCCTCATTGGGTGCACCTGTTAACTTCACCCCTACTATTTCAGGGAGGCGCATATATGACGCGCGCCCCAACATCACACTTTCCGCCTCTAAACCGCCAACACCGATCGCGATAACACCCAGCGCATCCACCATCGGAGTATGACTATCGGTCCCGACCAAAGTATCTGGAAAAGCGACGCCCTCACGCGATTGAATAACGGGAGACATCCGCTCTAAATTAATCTGATGTAAAATGCCGTTACCAGGCGGGATCACGTCAACGTTATCAAAGGCTTCTTTAGTCCAGTTGATAAAATGGAAGCGATCGTCGTTACGTCTATCTTCTATCGCCCTATTTTTTGCAAAAGCATCTTCTTCAAAGCCGGCATGCTCTACCGCCAACGAGTGATCGACAACCAACTGCGTGGGGACCACTGGATTGACTTTGGCAGGGTCTCCACCTTTAAGCGCGATGGCATCACGCAGCCCCGCTAAATCCACCAGCGCCGTTTGCCCTAAAATATCGTGACAAACCACTCTTGCCGGATACCAGGGGAAATCAACCTCACTTTTACTGTCGATTATTTGTCTCAGCGATACTTCTAGCTGCGCTGGATCACAGCGGCGCACTAGGTTTTCAGCCAGCACTTTGGCTGTGTAAGATAATTTCTTATAAGCGCCTGCTGATAAATTTTCTATTGCTGAGCGCGTATCATAATAATCGAGATGGCTGCCCGGCAAGGGCTTGCGGTATAAGCTGTTCATTGTCATATCCAATCGTTATTTTAAGGTGCGACTTTGCAGCACCTTTTATTTTTATGAGATCGATGCATAACGATTACGCTTAATTATGTTGTATAAGAAAAGCTCAAAATACGTATTTATATGGATAAAATCGCATTGAAGATATGTTTCCTACACTTAGCATTGCGCGATACGTTTACAAAAGCCTCTTTATCATGCTGTTTAGATTAATGCAGAAACCTGCGGACTTAGCATTGATATACTACCATCAGCCAAGCCCGATAGGATCCAGTACCTCTAGATTTCTAGGACGTTACCCGCGCTGATCAATTGGCAGCCAAGTGGCGCTTTCTGGTCCCGTATAATCGGCGCTTGGTCTGATGATACGGTTATTTTCACGCTGCTCCATGACGTGCGCAGTCCAGCCTGAGACTCTTGAACAGACGAAGATCGGGGTAAACAGTTTTGTCGGTATTTGCATGAAGTTATAAGCGGAAGCATGAAAGAAGTCGGCGTTGCAAAAGAGCTTCTTCTCACGCCACATAACCGCTTCAACTCGTGCTGAAATATCATATAAAACAGCGTTATCCGCATCTTTTGAGAGCTTTTCAGACCACTGTTTGATAATCGCATTGCGCGGATCACTAGTGCGGTATATCGCGTGCCCAAAGCCCATAATTTTATCTTTGCGTGCCAGCATCGCCAAAATTTGCTGCTCGGCATGCTCAGCATCATGCATTTTTTCGATCAGCTCCATAGCCGCTTCATTGGCACCGCCATGTAATGGTCCTCGCAGCGAGCCAATCGCTGCACTGACACAAGAGTGGATATCAGACAGTGTTGATGCGCAAACTCTAGCGGTGAAGGTCGATGCATTAAACTCATGTTCTGCATAGAGAATCAAAGAAGCATTCATGACTTGCTCGTGCAGCGCACTCGGTTTTTTGTCATGCAATAAACTTAAAAAATGCCCGCCGATAGAATCGATATCACTCGCGCTGGTATCAATACGCACACCATCATGAGTGTAGCGATACCAATAGCAAATGATTGACGGAAACACTGCTAACATACGTTCGATATGCGCCGTTTGCGTGGAAAAATCTAGCTCTGTTTCTAGATTGCCAAGCATGGAACAGCCTGTGCGTAAGACATCCATCGGATGTGCTTCTTTAGGAATATTTTCTAATACTGTTTTAAGTGCATCCGGTAAAACACGCTGTGCTTTTAAGCGCTCGATGTAAGCCGAAAGCTGCTCTTGAGTCGGTAAAGTACCGTAGGCTAATAGGTAGGCTACTTCCTCAAATTGTGCTTTTTGGGCCAGTTCAGCCATATCATAGCCACGATAAGTAAGCCCTGCGCCTGTTGTGCCTACCGTACAAAGTGCCGTTTGACCAGCAGATTGTCCGCGCAAACCCGCCCCTGTCAGTGTTTTAGAATCAGCCATTATTTGCTCCCATCATTAACTTTTACCATTATTTTCGTCGAGCCAAGACACACTTTTGTGCGGCTGCGAATTTTTATTTTTATTGCTGCTTTTCACGTGCGAAAAGAGCGTCAAGCTTTTGCTCAAAATCGTGATAGTTTAGAAAATCATACAACTCCATTCGGGTTTGCATAGTCTCTACTACCGCTTTTTGATCACCATCACTTAACAGCGTTTCGTAGACATTGAGTGCTGCTTTATTAGCCGCTCTAAAGGCCGATAACGGATAGAGCACCATCGTCGCGCCATGCGCTGCCAATTCTTCTTTGTTAAAGAGTGGTGTCGCACCAAATTCAGTGATATTGGCTAACAAATGATTGCCATCAATCCCTTTAGAGAAAGCCGCGTAATCATCTAATGTATGTACCGCTTCGGCAAAAATGCCATCTGCACCAGCCTCTAAACATGCCTGAGCTCTGTCGACGGCGGCGTTTAGCCCTTCCATTTGAAAGGCATCGGTTCTTGCCATAATAAAGAAGTCATCAGAGGTTTTAGCATCGACTGCCGCTTTGACACGATCAACCATTTCACTCAAGCTGACGATTTCTTTATTGGGGCGATGTCCACAGCGTTTTTGCGCGACTTGGTCCTCTAAATGCACCGCTGCTGCTCCGGCTTTTTGCATCTCTTTGATCGTGCGAGATATATTAAAAGCGCCACCCCAGCCTGTATCAATGTCCACCATCAGAGGAGTTTCAACCGCACTGCTTATACGGCGTACATCTTCCAGTACGTCGTTCATCGATGTCATGCCTAAATCAGGTAAACCGAATGAAGCATTCGCCACACCTCCACCGGACAAATAAACA
>Ga0209395_1002246_pt1 | contig 25765 bp, 25 predicted proteins | sample GOMGulsemesocosm_3_FD_184635 | JGI IMG/M metagenome (GOLD analysis project Ga0209395, IMG submission 184635) | Methane-oxidizing microbial communities from mesocosms in the Gulf of Mexico - GOM9D Gulf of Mexico (SPAdes) (version 2) | ecosystem: Environmental > Aquatic > Marine > Cold seeps... | reverse complement strand
TTTAAAATCATTATTGATTAATTCCCCCAAATAAAGAAAAGAATCCCCCAAGCCTATATACTAAAAGTTAACGGTATTGCTTCCCACTCATTTTTTAAATTTCCCCTAACAAATAATTAATCTAATCAATTTAAAATTTAGTACCATGAAAAAACTATGTGTTGGCTTTTTAGCCGTTGTGTTAGCATTCAGTTTTACATCTTGTTCAACGAATGAAACAGATTTAGAAATTCCCCAAGAATCATTATTAAAGAAAGCTCAATTAAAAAGAGATGCTTCAGGTGCATATTCTGTTGAATTTGTAGTCGCAGATAAAACAGTTTCTGATAGCTATACAGATATTAATTCGTTATCCAATGAGTTTCATTTATCTAAAGTGGGGTATGATACCAAAGACCAATACAGAGAAGATTTAACATTAAATGACAATAAATTACGCATTGGATTTTTTGACAAGGAGACTGGAAAAAGTATTAAATTGACAATTAGTGATGAAAACATTACTTTTGCAAAAGGAACTTCTACAAAATTTTTAAAAAATTATGGGTTGGAAACAAATGCAGATGGTACTATTCAATTGGAATTTGAGGTGAATGACAATGTTGTTACTGAGTTTGTGTATAACGAAGAATTAGGAATACATGAAGTGCATTTGAGAAAAGGAACAAGTACAGATAAAAAATATTCAAGATCATTGACAATTCCTGATTCGGGAGTGTTAAAATTAGATTTTGTAAATCATAAATTCCTGGGAAAAAGTACTTCTTTAGAAGTTACTGATAGAAAACCTGAAATTATATGGGAAGATAATTTGGCGACATATTAATTAATATAACTTAGATGAGTCTAAAATATAAATGGATTATTTTTTTTTGGATATTTTTATTTGTACAAATAAAATTGTTCGCTAATCCGTTAATCAAAGGAGAAACTACGTTTAATTTAGTTTCTCCTTTGTTGATCTTACAGGAAAAAGATTCATTAGAAATAAAATATGATAAAGTAAAAAAGCTTTATTCTAAAGAGGAATATTCACAATCTCTAGAAAAATCATTAATTCTTTTAGATAAGGCCATAAAAAATGAAAATTTTGAGTTAGAGTTTTTATGTGTGTTTTTAATTGGAGAAATTTATTCTAAGCTAAATAAACAAAAGAAAGCAATACTATATTTTGATAAATCATTAGTTCTTCTTAAAAAGAAAGAATCGTTAATTGATTTAAGCTTGTATGATGAAGATTTTAATAGATTAAATTCAAGAGCAAAGACTTTTTTAAAACTAGGAACCGAATATGCCAAACTTCAAAAAATTGACAGTGCTAAATACTTCTATAAAAAGGTAATTGAAATAGAAACATTTGATACAGAATTTTTATCAATTAAAGCATCAGCGTATAATAACCTGAGTGGTGTCGCGATAAGAGATTCTTTATATGGATTAGCAAAAGACTATTCTGTAAAAGCGATAGCAATAAGAAGAAAAACAAAAAACAAAATTAAAGAAGCTGCAGCTTTAGGTAATTTAGCAAGTATCTATCTGTCAGAGAAAGATTACAAGACGGCTAAAAGTATTTATAAAGAAGCGCTAAGTTTAATTGAAAAAGATAATAGTAGTACAGCCTTTAGATATAAAAAATCGTTATATTTTAATTTAGCCTGGACTTTGTATAATCTTGAAGATTTTACAGCATATGATTATCAGGAGAAATCATATATTATTAAAGATAGTCTTAGAAATGCTGAATTTGAACATATTGTTCAACAGGTTTATGAGAAATACCAGTTTGATATTGCGAAAAAGCAAGCGAATAAAGCTGAATCCAATGTTAAATTAAAAGAATTAGAAGAAAAACGAACCACCATATTTTTTATAATATTAATTGTTTTGCTTGTTGTTATTTCGGGTGTTATCTTATACAACTACAAACTCCGTCAAAACAACTTAAAGCTAAAGCTTTCGCAAACTCAGTTTGCTCAAAAAAGTAAACTAGAAAAATTAAAATCAGAGTCTCAGGTGCGTATTTTAAATGCTACTTTAGACGGTAAGGAAACAGAACGTAAGCAAATTGCAGAAACGCTACACGATAGTGTCAGTTCTTTATTGTCGTCCGCTAATTTGCACTTACAGGCAACGAAAATGCAGTTCAATGGAGATTCTCCCATTGAGATTGACAAGACCCAAAAAATAATTATCGAAGCTTCGCAAACCATTAGAGACTTGTCGCATACCTTGGTGTCATCGGTATTGTTAAAATTTGGATTGAAATATGCTATTAAAGACATGGCAGAAAAATATTCGAATTCGCAGATGCAGATAAATACAGATATTAAAAACCTACGCCGCTACCATCAGAATTTTGAAATAAAAGTAAACAACATCATTCAAGAGTTTGTAAACAATACTTTAAAGCACAGTAAAGCCTCAAAAGCCATTGTAAGAATAGAAGATACAGACGGCAAACTAATTATTAACATTCAAGACAACGGTGTTGGTTTTGATAAAAAAGAAATTCCTGAAAAGGATGGTCTGGGAATCAACCAAATAGATGCCCGCATACAAATGATGAAAGGGGAGTTTAATATAGATTCCAATTCAGATAATGGTACGAAAATAGCTATTGTATTGCCTATTTTAGAAAAGGAAATTCCTATCCGCGTGTAGCCAATTCAATAATTTCTAAGTCTTTTATTTCTGCTTTATCGATGGTAAAACGCAGCATAGTTCTTATGTTGTGAAATCCATGGTTCCCCGCTGCACCAGGGTTTAAATGCAATAAATTCAGTTTTTTGTCGTACTGCACCTTTAAAATATGAGAATGCCCACTTATAAATATTTTAGGTGAGTTTAATTTGATATCCTCTCTAATTCGTTGATTGTATTTATTGGGGTAGCCACCAATATGTGTGATCCAAACAGAAACCTCCTCTATGGTAAATTTATTATCTAAAGGAAATTCTAAACGGGCAAGGTTGTCATCAATATTACCATATACGGCTCTTAGTGGCTTTAGATTCTTAATGGTATCGGTAACCTTCAAATCACCTATATCTCCAGCATGCCAAACTTCATCAGCTTGTTTTACATATTTTAATATTTGTGCATCAATATAGCTATGTGTATCAGAAAGTAGGAGAATCTTTTTCACGTATTGTTAAGGTTTAAACTCAATTAATTTATGTAATTTTGAGTCTTACAAAAGTACTAGTTTTTTGAGATATTTTATAGAAATTTCATACCAAGGTAAAAAGTATCACGGCTGGCAATCTCAGCCAGATGCCACCTCGGTTCAAGAGGAAATAAACAAGGCAATTAGTGTTGTTTTACAAGAAGACATTATTGTACTTGGTGCGGGTAGAACAGATACTGGTGTACATGCAGAGCAAATGTTTGCGCATTTTGATACAGAAAATGAATTGGTCACCAATGATGTGTTTAAGTTCAATTCTGTATTGCCAGAAGACATTGTTATTCATGCAATAGAAAAAGTAAAGGAGGATGCTCATGCACGATTTGATGCTTTATCTAGAAGTTATCAATATAAAATTTGGCTTGGAAGAAATCCCTTTTTATTGGACGGTACCTGGCAAATTCATTATCAAAAGTTAGATGTACATGCCATGAATGAAGCGGCAAGGCTTCTTTTAGAGTATGAGAATTTTCAAGCATTTTCTAAAGTGAAAACCGAAGTGAAAACATTTAATTGTGATGTTACAGAAGCAATATGGGTGCAAAATGGAAACGAACTAACGTTTCACATCTCTGCAAATCGGTTTTTAAGAAACATGGTAAGAGCCATTGTTGGTACCTTGGTAGCTGTGGGTAGACATAAAATATCAACAGAAGAATTTAGAGATATAATTGTTAGTAGAGATCGTTCAAAAGCGGGCTTATCTGTGCCAGCAAAAGGATTGTACTTAACAGAAATCACCTATTAAGAATGAGTAAAAAAGAGGCAGGAAAAGCATTTGACGCAAAAATATTTATGAGGATTTTAAGTTTTGCAAAAAACTATAGAACTCATTTTATCACAGCTACCTTGGCGGTGGTACTCACGGCACTGTTATCTGCTTATAGGCCTTATTTACTAAAAGAAGCGGTGAATGATTTTACCATTCATAAAAACGAAGCAACACTATTAGATTATACCTTGTTAATGTTTGCTGTGTTGTTGGCAGAAGTACTGTTACAGGTGCTGTTTATTTATTTTGCGAACTGGATTGGGCAGCACATTATTAGAGACATTAGAGCAAAGATTTTTCGTCATATTTTACAGTTTAAAATGACTTATTTTGATACTACTTCTGTCGGGAAATTGGTAACAAGGGTGGTCTCGGATATCGAAACGATTGCCAGTTCTTTTAGTCAAGGACTGTTTATGATTATTAGCGATATTTTAAAAATGTTGGTGGTCACTGTGGTGATGCTATGTATCAATTGGAAATTGGCCTTGATTGCCTTGGCGGTTTTGCCCATCTTAATATATGCTACAAAACTTTTTCAAATAGCCATTAAAGCAACCTTTCAAGAAGTAAGAACGCAGGTGGCAAATCTAAATGGATTTGTCCAAGAGCGTGTAACCGGAATGAAAATTGTGCAATTGTTTGGTAGAGAGAAAATAGAGTATGATAATTTTATGGAGATTAATGACAAACACAAAAAAGCACATGTAAAAGCGGTTTGGTATTATTCTATCTTTTTCCCCATTGCAGAAGTTTTATCATCCATAGCAATTGGATTATTGGTATGGTTTGGAGGGATACAATCTGTTAATAATGTAGATGTACAGCCGGGTGATATTATGAGTTTTATTATGATGACTCAAATGTTGTTTAGACCCTTGCGTCAAATTGCAGATAAGTTCAATACATTGCAAATGGGAATTGTTTCAGGAGAGCGTGTTTTTGGGATTATGGATACAGAAAGTAGTATTGATCAGCAAGGAGAAGCCATCGCAGAAAAGTTATCAGGAGATATTGAATTTAAGGATGTCCGATTTAGCTATATTGAAGATGAAGAAGTATTGAAAGGGATTTCTTTTCAGGTAGAAAAAGGGCAAACAGTTGCCATAGTTGGTGCAACTGGAGCTGGTAAATCGACGATTATAAACCTGATAAATCGTTTTTATGAGATCGATTCGGGGCAAATTTGTGTAGATGGAGTTTCTGTGAAAGAATACAATTTACATTCGTTAAGAAATCAAATTGCAGTTGTTTTACAAGATGTATTTTTGTTCTCAGATTCAATCCTGAATAACATTACCTTAAAAGACCAACGCATTAGTTTGGAGGAAGTTAAAGAAGCAGCAAAACAAATTGGTATTCATGATTTTATTATGAGTTTACCAAATGGATATGATTACAATGTAAAAGAAAGAGGAGCGATGTTGTCTTCTGGCCAACGTCAGCTAATCGCTTTTTTAAGAGCCTATGTAAGCAAACCTAGCATCTTAATCTTAGATGAAGCAACCTCTTCTGTAGATTCTCATGCAGAGCAAATGATTCAGTATGCTACAGACACAATTACGAAGGGAAGAACTTCAATTGTGATTGCCCATAGATTAGCCACCATTAAAAAGGCCGATAAAATTATAGTGATGGACAAAGGTGTAATTGTCGAAGAAGGTTCTCATAAAGAATTGCTTGCGAAAGAAAACGGGTACTACAAAAACTTGTACGACAAGCAGTTTAGTTTAGAGCTAGCTTCATAAAAAGAAATCTTTTTTTCGTCTTTTAAAAGGCTGTCAGGTACTTTAATACTGTCTGTGGGGATGACTTTTTGAATACTGTCTTTTTTCTGCACTGGCTTAAACTGTTTGAGAGATTCTGGGCCAAGAACTACAAACATTCCAATAACCGCTATGATGGACGAGACGATATAGATGGCAGAACCTATAAATAGAAAATATAAAAATTTGATGATAAACTGGATAAAGTTCAGTTTAAACAAACGAATTAAGACATAGGCATTGTAAAAAAGAGATAAACCGCTAATCATAAGTGAAGCTACGTTTGTAGCGCCTTGACTTATAAAATAGAGTGGGGTGGTAATGATAAAGTTTAGGATGGAGACTTGGGCCGTTGCGTACAAGTAAATTACAATGTGTTCGAAATAATTATACTTTTTCTTATTTAAGAAGACCAGCCAAGAAATAAACCCGTAAATAGGAATAATTAGTGCGGTAATGAAAGACTGGTAGTCAAAAACATAGCGCACAATATCTTTTTGGAAATCTTTGTTTTCTAAAAAAGGATTGCCAGTTGAAGTACCTGTAGTGGTATTCTCTACGGCTTGCAACGCAAAATCTTTTAACAAATAAAACGAAATTCCTGCTAATGTAATAGAAATTAACAGGTAACTAAACGGGTTGAAATATCGTTTTCTAACCCCTTTAATATAATCGTCAATTACATGGTGTGGTTTAGAAAATAGGTGCAAAAATGTTTTTAAAAGCTTATTATCTACGCTTAATACTTTATCTAATATTTCTTTAAAAAGAAATTTAAATGTAATTCTTTCGTCAATAACTCTTGCTCCGCAACCCGAACAAAAACCATCTTTATCTTTTAGGTTACTGCTACAATTTTTACAATCCATCAATTTCTTTTATTGAATGTCGTTTTTAATTTTCTCTTTAAGTTCGTTGTAATCTACGTACAATTCAAAAGCCCCATCTTTAATATATGAAATCTCTCCAGTTTCTTCAGAGACTAATAAACACAAGGCATCTGTTTTTTCAGTCACGCCAATTGCAGCTTTATGTCTAAGCCCAAAACGTGCAGGAATTTTTTCATTTGATAATGGCAGCACAACTCTCGTAGCAACAATGTAATTATCTCTAATAATGGTAGCGCCATCATGTAATGGACTGTTCTTATAAAAGATACTTTCTAGAATGGCTTCATTTAAAAAGGCATTCATAGAGTCTCCAGAATTGATTAAGAAGTCTAGATTATTTGTGCGCTCCAATACAATTAGAGCACCTGTTTTAGTCTTGGCCAATTTAATACAAGAATTCACCAAGGTATCCACATCGTTTTCAGATTCAATTTCAGATTGTAAAAACTTTAATTGTTTAAGAAAACTGCGTTTTGATGAGAAATTTGTGGTTCCAATCATCAATAAGAATTTTCTGATTTCTTGCTGAAATACAATAATTAAAGCAATCACTCCACCACTTAATAAATAGCCAAGGATTCCACTCAACATTTCCATTCGTAAGGCTTGTGTCACTTTCCAAATTAAGAAAATAAAAGCGATTCCAATAAAAATATTAATGGCAACCGTTCCTTTTAATAATTTATAGATGTAGTATAGTAAGACAGCAACTAGCAGAATGTCTAGAATATCTAAAAATGAAAAATCGATAAAGTCTAACATAGATTTTTTTTGCTGATGTTGTAAATGTACAGAAAATTTAAGACAGTTGTCCAACAATTTTTATGGCTTCCATCGCTTCTTTTACATCATGTACGCGTAAAATGTTTGCGCCATTTAATAAGGCAATAGTATTTGCAGAAGTTGTAGCATTCAATGCAGTTTTAGGCGTCAGTTCTAATGGTTTGTATAGCATGGATTTTCTAGAAATTCCGACTAAAATAGGAGCATCTAAACTTTTAAACAAGGCTAAGTTTTTTAACAGCTCATAATTGTGTTCAACCGTTTTTCCAAAACCAAAACCAACATCAATAAGTACATCGTTTACTTTTAATTGATGCAACTTGAATAACTGCTCTGCAAAAAAAGAAGTCACTTCTTTAGTAACAGCATCATATTGCGGATTTTGTTGCATATTTTGTGGAGTTCCTAACATGTGCATAATGATATACGGAACTTGTAGTGCTGCAACAGTTGTAAACATGTTTACATCCATGGTACCACCAGAAATATCATTGATGATTGCTGCGCCAGCTTCTATAGATTTTTTGGCAACCATGCTTCTAAAAGTATCTACAGAAATTAGAATGTCAGGAAAATGAGTGACCAATAATTTGATGATTGGCACAATGCGTTGCAATTCCTCTTTTTCAGAAATATGTGTTGCTCCAGGTCTAGAAGAATACGCACCAATATCTATAAAAGTGGCCCCTTCTGAGCGCATTTTTTCAACCTGTTGTAGTATTTCTGATTCGTTTTTATAAGCACCACCATCAAAAAATGAATCGGGTGTAATATTTAAAATTCCCATCACTCTGGGTGTAGCGAAATCAATCAGTTTTCCGTTGCAATTAATTGTCATCATTAGCGTACAACTTTATTTATTACATGCGATTTTTCGGGAGCTGTATAGTTCATCATTTGCTGCATTAACCCATCAACAGAGTCCGCCACTAGAAGTAAATCTCTATTGTATTGCTTTAAATAGCCTTCTGCAACCATTACATCCAATTGTTTGAGGGTGTAGTCAAAAAAGCCGTTTATGTTTAACAAACCAACGGGCTTTTGTTCTATGTGTAATTGATTTAAAGTCAATGCTTCAAACAATTCATCCAAGGTGCCAAATCCGCCAGGTAAGGTAATGTAGCCATCAATAAGTTTGCTCATGATTACTTTACGATCACTCATTTTTTTAGTAATAATCAACTCAGAAACTTCCCTGTGAACCACTTCTTCTTTTTCTAATAACTTCGGAATTACACCAATAACTTCTCCTTTTTTGGCAAGAATGGTGTCGGCAATAACGCCCATCATTCCAATCTTTCCACCTCCATAAACCATGGCAATATTGTTGTTTGCAAAATAATTTCCCAATTCAATGGCCGCTTCTTTATAAACCGCATTGAATCCGACACTTGAACCACAAAAAACTACTACTTTTTTCATACCAGATATATTTCTAAATTTCTTTTGTAAAAATAAATGAAAAGCTTTTAGTTTTACTATTTTTGAAAGATAAGTTTTAAATGAAGAAAATGCAGAACACATCCCAACAATATAATGCCGTTGTAGAAGAATGTAGAAGTTTATTTATCAAAAAGATGAGTGATTATGGAAGTGCTTGGAGAATTTTGCGTTTGCCATCGTTAACAGATCAAATTTTTATCAAAGCACAGCGTATTAGACAATTACAAGAGAATGCTGTTCGAAAGGTAGATGAAGGAGAGAAGTCAGAATTTATCGGAATTATCAATTATTCCATTATGGCCTTAATTCAGTTGGAGTTGGGATTTGTAGAAACGCCAGATTTATCTACCAAAGAAGCTACCGAATTGTATGATAAACACAGTGCTATTACCAAGCAGTTGATGGAAAATAAGAACCATGATTATGGAGAGGCTTGGCGTGATATGCGTATTTCTTCCTTAACAGATTTAATTTTACAAAAACTATTACGCGTAAAGCAAATAGAAGATAATAAAGGCAAAACAATAGTGTCTGAAGGGATTGATGCCAACTACCAAGACATGATTAATTATGCGGTGTTTGCTATGATTCATTTGGGAGCCTAAGTTGCAAAGTTGTCTATGAGGCAAAATAGCAGAGTGGTAAAGTGTCAGAGTAACAAAGACGTAAAGTTTAAATGTTGTTGCCACTTCGAGTGAATTTATGAGGAACGAATAAATTTGTATCGAGAAGTCATTAGAATAAAAAAGTGTTATTTCGAAGCATTGCTAGGAATTGCCTCAGATATAAAAAAATAAACTATGAAATTACTAGTACAATTATCAAGAATTTTTGTTGGAGCGATGTTTATCTTTTCTGGCTTTGTAAAGCTGGTAGATCCCATAGGTTCTCAGTTTAAGTTTGAAGAATACTTTAGTAAAAGTGTCTTAGATATGGAATACCTAGTTCCCTATGCTTTGGCATTTTCGATTGTATTAATTTTAGCAGAAATTATGCTTGGAGTTGTATTGTTGCTGGGGTATAAAGCAAAAGCAACCTTATGGAGTTTACTGGCGATAACAACTGTTTTCTTATTCTTAACTTGGTATTCTGCCTACTATAACAAAGTAACAGATTGTGGCTGTTTTGGAGATGCTATTAAATTAACACCTTGGGAAACCTTCTATAAAAACATCCTTCTTATTGTACTTATTTTATTCATGTTGTTGAAAGTAAAAGACATTAAAAATATCTTTCCAGCTAGAGTTTTACAAGCGATTATATTGTTGTCTTTCTTTTCATTTTTATACCTTACCTATCATGTGTTATTGCATTTGCCAATAATAGATTTTAGACCTTATGCTGTAGGAAACAGCATCCAAGAAGGTATGAAATATAAAGGTGATGGAGAAATTCCAAAAATTCATGACTTCTATTTAGAAGATGCACAAAGCGATTTAGCTCCAGAGATTTTAGAAAAAGAAAAGGTCTTGTTGGTGATTGTTTATGATTTGCAAAAAGCAGATGTAAACGGATTCAAATCAATCAAAGAAATTACAGAAAAAGCAATCAAAGAAGGCTATACCGTGTACGGAGCATCGGCTTCTTTTACAGACGAGTTAATTTTAGCCAAAGAGAAATATAACTTGCCGTTTGATTTTTTATTCTGTGACGGAACGACCTTAAAAACCATGGTAAGGGCAAATCCAGGTTTAATGATGTTACACAAAGGAACCATTACAGGGAAATGGAATTGGTCGGACATAGATCAAATTAAATTCTAAAACGAATAGGATATACAAATGAAACAACTACTCTTGGTTTTTATTGGCGGTGGATTTGGAAGCGTTTTGCGGTATGTGATAGGGAAATACTTGAATAACCCAGAAACTGGAATTCCGTATGGGACCTTCGCTGCAAATATTTTAGGGAGTTTGTTAATAGGAATTATCTTAGGGTATGCTTCAAAAAGCAATACCCTTACAGAGAGCCACACCTTAATTTTGGCAACTGGTTTTTGTGGTGGTTTTACCACTTTTTCAACTTTTGCCTATGAAAATCATGTGTTTTTAAAGTCAGGAGATTTTACAAGCTTTGCGTTTTACACCATAGCCAGTTTTGTGGTAGGGTTTTTAGCTGTTTTTGCTGGGATGTATATTATAAAATAACACAATTGTCATTTTGAATTAGGCACGATTGAGAAATCTGTAAAAGTGTATCGAGAACAAATAAATACGATAGAATATGAACGAAGTTGTACAATATGCAAGTGAAGAAAAGCACGCCTTAATTACCATTACTAACGGAAAAGCAAATGCTATTTCTCATGAAGTAATTGCCGGATTAAATACCGCATTAGACAAGGCCTTGAAGGAAGACAAAGTTGTAATCTTAACTGGCCAGTCAGGGATTTTTTCGGCTGGATTTGATTTAAAAGTAATGACCAAAAGTGCTGAGTCAGCAAAAGAATTGGTGACAAAAGGCTCTCAATTATCGTTGAAAATGTTGTCATTCCCAAAACCAATAATTATTGCTTGTTCGGGCCATGCCATTGCGAAAGGAGGCTTTTTATTATTATCTGCAGATTATAGAATTGGGGTTGAAGGAGATTTTAAAATAGGCTTAAACGAAGTGCTAATTGGAATGACAATGCATCATGCAGGAATTGCAATAGCAAAAGGGCGTTTGTCAGAAGTTTATGTAAATAGGAGTGTGAATAATTCAGAAATATACAATCCGGTAGCAGCGGAAAAAGCAGGGTTTTTAGACAGGGTGGTTCCAGAAAGCCAATTGCTTTCAACTGCAATTAAAGTAGCTGAAATGTTTTCTAAGGTACACAGAAAAGCACATGCAGAAACCAAATTAAAAGTGAGGAGATCTCATTTAGAATCCCTTTCAATAGCCATTCAATTAGATTTAAATGAAGAGATTTCTATAAACGCTTAATGTTTTTTATACACTTTTACACCTGCTTTTAAAGCAATATTCACGGTGTTTTCTTTTGGTGTTAAAGGACAAGAATAGTTTCTGTTATAGGCACAATACGGATTGTATGATTTATTGAAATCAATGGTGATTGTTCCATCTTTATTTTCATCGGTAGTCAATACATCCAAATAACGACCACCACCATAAGATTCTTCACCACTCGTTTTATCAGTAAAAGGTAAAAACAAATAATCGTTGTATTGTGGGTCTCTACCAAAATCTTTGTTTTGGTAAATAGTTAAGGATTGCTTTTTGCCATCAATAGTAAAGGTCAATCGGCCATATTTTATATACAATGGCCTTCTATTCGTGGTGGTTTCCATTTCAAAAATAACAGGGTCTTTCTCTTTGACTAGTTGTGCTGTTACTTTAAATTTTTTATCAATTTTAAAAAAACTCAGGGCACTAAATGTTTTTATATCCTTTGCAGACAAAGGAGAAGTGTCTTTGTTATGGAACTTTAAATTCTGCTCGTACTGATAGGTCATAATTTCTTTGGTATATGCATCTTGTGCATTCATTCCAAATGCCATAAATAAGAAAAGAAGGAAGACTGAATTTTTCATAAAACATAATTTAAAAAAATAAAAGTACAACATTCCAATTATTTTTATAGCTTTGTTGAATCAAAAAAGAAAAAATGAGGATAGTCTATACATATACATGTCAGAAGTCGATTAAAAATCGAACCGGTCGCATATCCTATGTATTGTAATTATATCTAAATAAAATATAACTATTACTAAGAGTCCGACTTCACAGTCGGACTCTTTATTTTTACATGAAACTTAAAATATATAGGTATGTAATGTAAATAAAATAATATCCAATCAACAACCAATAAATAAAAACAGGCATGAAAAAATTATACTTTAACTATCTCGATACCTTTAAAGGACTCTCTAAAGAAGTATGGTGGTTGGCGCTAATTACCTTAATAAATAGAGCTGGTACTATGGTACTACCATTTTTATCAATTTACCTTACCGATAGTTTAAATTTTACAATTCAAAATGTAGCTTGGATAATGTCTTTTTTTGGATTAGGTTCTGTTGCAGGATCATGGATTGGAGGAAGGCTAACAGATAAGATGGGTGCATTTAAAGTAATGAAGATAAGTTTATTTCTTACTGGAATAGCATTTGTGTTACTTCAACTAGCTACTACCTTTTCTGAGTTTTGTTTCGGAATATTTTTAGTAATGTTAATTGCTGATATGTTTAGACCGGCTATGTTTGTAGCGTTGAGTGCTTATAGTAAACCTGAAAACAAAACGCGCTCAGTAACATTAATACGTTTGGCTATTAATCTTGGTTTTTCAGCAGGTCCGGCTGTTGGAGGATTGATTATTACATATATAAGTTATAATGGGTTATTTTGGGTAGACGGAGTTACGTGTGTATTAGCAGCTATATTACTTTCTATTGTGCTTCATCCTAAAAAATCGAAGGTATTAGATGAAGTTAAAGTAGCAAATCCAAGGTCAATTTTTTCAGATAAATCTTTTTGGGTGTTTTTTGTTGCAATGGTAATTTTTGGAGTAACATTTTTGCAATATTTCTCGTCAATGCCATTATATTATAAAGATGTACATGCCTTATCTGAATTACAAATAGGATTATTGTTGGGTTTCAATGGTTTCTTAATTTTTATGTTAGAAATGCCTTTAATTAAATGGTTAGACGAAAGTAAGTATTCAAAAGAATTTTTAATGCTATTTGGTTTGTTTTTGACAGGTGCAAGCTTTTTGGTTTTAAATTTATTTTCTTGGACAGGGATTTTAATTGTTGGGATGTTTTTAATGACAATAGGAGAAATGATTGCATTTCCTTTTTCAAATGCATTTGTAATGGAAAGAGCAAAAAGAGGAAATCAAGGAGAGTATATGGGATATTATAGTATCGCTTTTTCAATTGCTCATGTTTTTGGACACAACTCTGGATTGCAAATGATTAATGCTTTGGGTTTTGATAAGACATGGTTTATTATTTCAATATTATCAGTAATTGGAATGTTATTTTTATTTGTATTAATGCGAATGATTAAAAAAGAAAAACAAACAGTATGAGATTAAATCAATTAACGATTCCGTCATTAGACGTAAAAAAATCAGTTGAATTTTATGAGAAATTAGGGCTGCATCTTATTGTAGATGCCTTGCCTAGGTATGTTCGGTTCGAATTGCCCGATGGAGAAGCCACTTTTTCGATTCATTTAGTAGAGAAATTACCAACGGGCGATGGAATAACCATCTATTTTGAAGATGATAATTTAGATGAGCTGGTATCACAATTACAAGCAAAAGGAATTTCTTTTACACAATTGCCAGTAGATCAACGATGGTTGTGGAGAGAAGCACATGTAATGGATCCAGATGGAAATAAAATTATTCTGTTTTTTGGGGGTAAAGATCGTAAGAATCCGCCTTGGAGAATTTAACGTTTTAGTGCTAAACAACAGTCCAAGACCAACGCGTATAAAAAAAGCACTACAATTTGTAGTGCTTTTTGTTGGTCGATTATTTATCTTTTATAAGGTTTTCTTTTTTGAAAAGACCTTTTTCCAGTAGTTGGTCATGGTTTGTCGTAAATGATAAGAAGTGTTTCCTCCTCTAATGCCATGATCTCTATTGGGGTAGGCCATCATATCAAACATCTTATTGTGCTTAATTAATTCGTTTGCCATTCTTTCAAAACTTTGGTAGTGCACATTGTCATCTCCAGTTCCATGAATGATCATTAAATCGCCTTGTAATTTTTTTGCATGTGTAATCGGAGAGCCCTCAATATAATTGGCTTTATTTTCTGATAACAAGCCCATATATCTTTCTTGGTAAATATTGTCATACAAACGTTGGTCAGCAACAAAAGCAACTGCCAAACCAGCGGTGTATACATCTGGATATCTGAATAAGCAATTCATGGTCATTTGACCTCCGCCACTCCAACCCCAAATACCAACGTTATTGGTGTCGATAAATGAGTAGGTTTTAAAGAGTTGTTTAGCCGCTGCTGCTTGGTCATGGGCTGCTAAAATCCCGATTTGTCCATACACCGATTTACGCCAATCTCTTCCTCTTGGCGTGTTTGTTCCTCTATTATCAATACTCATAACCACATAGCCTTGTTGTGCTAAATAGTGATGCCATAAATCACCGCCAGCCCAATTGTCTTGTACCGTAGATCCCCAAGGTTCGCCATACACATAAAATACTATCGGGTACTTTTTACTCGGATTAAAATTGGTTGGTTTGATCATCCATGCATCTAAAATGACATCGCCAATATTCACTTTTAAAAATTCTTTTGCTGTTAAATTCAATTTCAGAACTTGCTGTTTTATGGCTGTATTCGCTTCTAAAACACGCAGTGTTTTGTGTTTTTGTAAGTTGATTAGAGAAATCGTATTTGGTGTAGATGCATTCTGAAATCCATGAATAGCAAATGTTGCATTTGCAGATATTTGATACGAATGTTGCCCCGACTGATGCCTTGGACTAACTCTTTCGGGGGTTGATCTACCATTAATTTTGCTTCTATACAAATAGCGTTGCGTATAGTTTTCTGGAGACGCAGTATAATATACATAACCACTTTTTGGGTCGATGCAATTGATTCTCACAACATCAATATCTCCAGTAGTAATTGTTGTCATTTTTTTTCCATCTCTAGAAACTTTATATAAATGCAAGTACCCATCTTTTTCGCTAGTCCATGTAAAATATTTTTCATTTTCTAACCACATAATATTGTCGTGAATATCTAGCCAAGCTTCTTCTTTATCAACTAAAATAGTATGTAAAGACATGGTTTTTGTATTCCCAATTCTAACCGTATTGGTATTTTGTTTTCTATTTAATTGCTGAATAAATACCTCATTTGAATTCGGAATAAAATCCATTCTAGCCAAATAATTATTACGAGGGTCTCCAGGAATATCAAACCATTTTGTATCACCTCCGTTAGCACTAACTACGCCAATTTTAACGGCAGAATTTGTAGTCCCAACTTTAGGGTATGGTAACGGAATTGGTTTTGAGTAAATAGAATCCGTATTGTTAATCATATAAAAAGTACCAACACCTTTGGTGTCTGATTGCCAATAGGATATTTGTGTTCCGTCTGGACTCCATCTAAAACCATCCCTACACGACAACTCTTCTTCGTATACCCAATCAAAAGTTCCGTTAATGATAGTCGTATTACCATCAAAAGTAATTTGACGACTCTTTCCTGAAGCAATATCTTCTACATAAATATTATTTTTACTTACAAATCCTACGCGAGTTGCATCAGGAGAAAATTTTGCAAACATCATAGTGGTCCGTTCAATCGATTTTCCGAGTTGCGTTAGTTTTCCAGATTTCATATTTAGCACCCAATAATCCCCACGGGTATGGTACCGCCAAACTTTGCGTGTATTTGTGAAAATTAGCAATTTAGAATTGTCAGAAGACCATTCGTAATTAGAAATGGATAACGGTTTAGACTGTCCACTTGGAATCAATTGTTTTGCAGAAATTAGTACTTTTCTTTTGCCAGATTTGGCTTCATACCTAATAATGTCTCTTCCGCCAACGTCAGTGTTTCTTTCTACTGTAGAATACCCTTTGTTGTCTTTCATCCACCGAACTGGTCCATATCCCTTAGAGCGGTAAGCCCCATCTTTAAAGATATCTTTTAATGTAAGTGATTCTTGGGAGAAAGTAACAGTTGAAAATAGTAAGGCAACACCAAACAGAATTATTTTTTTCATGAATACAAAATTAGTTATGCATGCAATTTAATCATTTCTGATTGTACAAATTATCCAAGTATTGATGCTTTTTATTCCTATAAGAACTAATTATTCTTGACTGTTAGCAATCAGATTTCGAACCCAATCATTCGGTATCATATCGATTGTTAAGTTTACCCGTTCTGTATTTCCATCATTAATAACGCTATGAGGGTCAGATAATCGCATATACCAACATTCTCCTGGTTTCATATCTACAATGCTATTATTTAGATAAAAGGCAATATGCTCTTTATTTAATATAGGAATCGTTAATCTAATCACAGATTTTTCTATTTCCAATCCTAAGGTAACATCTTGATGTTCTTTAACAACAGAATTGGGTGCTAAACGTAACAAACGAACCAGGGTTACATTGGTATGTTTTTGAAACTGTGCTACAATACTTTTTAGATATGGCGAGTTCTCTAATTCTGTGGTGTGTAGCCAATCACACCAAGAACCATCTGCATAATCTTTAGCAGGAGGAGGGAACGGAATTGTAGCATCCACTAAATGAGATGGGGATCGCAACGGAATTACATTATAGTATTCAAATTTGCCTAATTTTAAAGCTTCAAATTCGGCGAGCATCTTTTCTACATCAAATAATAACGGGAGTTTTACGCGGTCTTTATAGGTTGTTTCTGTTGAGATCATAAACAAGGGATTTATATCCAATAAAAATAAAAAATCAACATTTTATATCCTCAAAATAGGGAGGCTATTTTATGTAATTGAGCTAAAATCGGGTATTTATACCTAACGGTTTCGAGCAGAGTTCCTTGATGTAGATTTTTACAAGACCAACAACCCTAATTCTTTGATGTTTTGGACAGGCTTTGAATACCAGAACAATTCGAAATCTTCAAAGTGAGTTTCAAAATCGGTTTTCAATTGTTTAAAAGAGGTTTGTTTTTCTGAAGTTGGGATTAAGGTTTCTAATACATCTAAAAACCATGCCCCAGTTTCTTTTTCCAACACCAATTCTATACAAGCTGTTTTTGTGTGAAAGGCTAATTGCAACAAATGCCTTGTTTGTCCTCTTTTGGTTTTTGTGAATTCTGAAACCAATGGCATATTTCCTAGCCAAACAATTTTAGCCGTAGGTTTGGTCTTAAAAATAGTTTCCGTAGCCAAACTATCGTTGATAAAATCAGGATCTATTGTGGTGGCTGGAACCTTAAAATCAAACCAGTCTCGAATTGGAATTTCAAAACCAATTCCGTGCATAAAGTTAAAGAGTGATTTCTTTAGGCCAAAGCTAAATTTTGTATGATCAATGCCTGTAGCATCTACAAAATCGACATCATTGTTGGCAAAGGAAATGTCGTTGTAGCTAGGTGTAATTCCATACTCTTCAGGATTCATACCAATAGGACTATGCGCTGTCATTGCAAATTGATGCCAAAATCCAGATTGTAAAATACCCAATTCAAATAGTTGACGCACCATTTCTAAACTATCAACCGTTTCTTGGACTGTTTGCGTTGGGTAGCCATACATTAAGTAAGAATGCACCATAATATTGGCTTCGGTAAAATTGCGGGTTACTTGTGCTACTTGTTCCACGGTTACCCCTTTGTCTATTAGTTTTAACAAACGATCAGAAGCAACTTCCAATCCGCCAGAAACCGCAATACAACCTGATGCCTTTAAGAGCAAACATAAATCTCTGGTGAAATTTTTCTCAAACCGAATGTTCGTCCACCAAGTAACAGTCAGCTTCCGTTTTAAGATTTCTAAGGCCAAGGCTTTCATCAATGCCGGAGGAGCAGCTTCGTCTACAAAATGAAACCCATTCTCACCCGTTTGAGCAATTAATTCTTCCATTCTATCTACCAAAGTTTTGGCAGCAATGGGTTCGTAAATTTTTATATAGTCTAAAGATATGTCACAGAAGGTGCATTTTCCCCAATAACAACCATGTGCCATGGTCAATTTATTCCACCTGCCGTCGCTCCATAAACTATGCATCGGGTTGGCAATCTCAATGACAGAAATATACTTATCTAATACTAAATCTGAATAGTCTGGTGTGCCAACTTCAGCTTGTTTATAGTCTTTTAGAGTTGCGTCATTGTTGTAAACTACAGCATTGTTTTCTAGTACAAAAGTCCTTTTGAATTGTGTTTCTTCAGTATTTGAAGTAATATGTTTGTATAACAATTCAATAGGTAATTCTCCATCATCTAAGGTAATGAAATCGAAAAATTCAAAGACTCTCACATCTTTTAAAGAACGCAATTCAGTATTTGGAAATCCACCACCCATAGAAATTTTAATAGTAGGGAAGTGTTCTTTTAGGTATTGTGCACAACGAAAAGCACTGTATAAGTTGCCTGGAAAAGGAACAGAAATACAGACCAATTTAGGTTGTGTTTGTAGGAGGTGTTTTTCTAAGATTGATAGTGTTATGGCATCAATAAAAGTACTGTCTAATTGTAAGTGTTTATACAATTCATCAAAAGAATTTGCACTTTGTCCTAAGCGCTCTGCATACCTGCTAAATCCAAAATTTTCATCGATACATTCAATGATAAAATCAGATAAGTCTTCTAAATACAAAGTCGCTAGATGCTTTGCCTTGTCTTGCATTCCCATAGAACCAAATGCCCAATCTAGATCATCTAACTGTTCAAAACGAGATGCTTGAGGTAAGAAGTTGTCGGTACAAATTTGTCTGGCTAAGGTTTGGTTTTTTCCTTGTAAAAAAAGGATTACTTCGTTTAGTGGCTGTAAATACGCATCTCTTAGTGTATAAATTCGTTGACAGTTTTCTGAAATAATAGTGTCATTTTCAAAAGCAATATCAAACAACTCTTTAAACGTATCTTGGGTAAACAGCTCTAAAATTACTTCAATCCCTAAATCCATTTGAAAAGAAGATATCTCTTTGGTGTTTAAAAAACCTTTGAGATAGGCTGTTGCTGGATAAGGTGTGTTTAGTTGGGTAAACGGTGGAGTGATTAATAATAGGTCTTTCAATGTGCTGCTTGCTTAGGTAGCAAAGATAGTTGAAATTGCTTGATGTTGATAAGAGAAAAAAGGCAATGTTTTAAAGCGCTGCTACACCTGCTTGTGTCACGATAAAGTCATTCTCAAGAGTACTTCCACTAATGCCGATGGCACCCATAATACTTCCTTGGTTGTTTTTAATAGGCATTCCTCCTGCAAAAGTAATCAACCCATTGTTTGAATGTTCATTGCCAAATAAAGACATTCCAGGTTGTGATTTTTTCCCTAAAAGCTCTGTGCTTTTCTGAAACAAACTTGCAGTTTTTGCTTTTTTTAGCGCAATGTCTATTACATCCAATAAACGACATCCATTCTAGAGAAAGCAATTAAATGAGCTCCTGAATCTACCACAGCAATGTTCATGTTGGTGTTTATTTCTGTTGCTTTTTGTGTGGCAGATTCAATTATTTTTGCTGCTTCTAGATTGGTAATATTCATAAGAGCTGAGGTTTTCTAATTGGAAGGTTTTTTTAAGTGTTTGTGCCAAAAGTACTTTCTAATAATTCTGGGTTTAGCCATTTGATAATAATAAATGCTGCTACTAGTAGTATTGCTGCTATTATTATGAGTAGGATAAAAACGATTATGAATACTACAATGAATCGTAAAAGTTTTAAAATGGTTGTTTTGAATGAATGTTTGTATAGTTTGCTAAAGGCAAAAAGATAGTACAGGATGTAAACAAGCATACTAAGTGTGTATACCAATGGGTGGCTTACCATGGCAATAAAAAATGTAATAATAGAAATATACATTGTGGTACCTTGTAAATAGGCGTTCATAACAATATGTTCACCATAATTATATGGTTTTCTATACGTCCATTTACTGATTAATGCGTACACAGGAAGGAATAAGAAAGTGATTAAATTGAGGTATTTAAGCAATAATTTAGTCCATTGAACTTGAAATTGCAATTGGAGTTGAGCTGTTTGTTGTTGTTGTTTTAGCTGCTGTAACTCTACATCAGAAATGTTTGAAATCGAAGATAAGTCCCTATTTGCTATGTGTTGTAATTTGGTAATATTTTCTTTATTTACACTTGATTGAATCTCGATGAAATCATCGGCGAAATAATTGAAAACAAGCAACGATAAAGCGGCCCCAACGGCTAAGTATGCAAAAGGATTTATATAGCGTTTTCTAACTCCATTTATGTATTCATTCAATACTTCTTGTGGTGCAAGAAACATTTTTTTTAGTGTATTGAAATACAAGCTTTCAATTCCTATGGCAAAAAATATTTCAGAAACCAGAAATTTAAAGGTAATGCGGTTTGTAATTATTTTTGCACCACAATTATCACAAAATTGAGCGTCTTTTTCTAAAGGATCTTGACAATTTTTACAATTCATTTTATTGGCTTATGAGTTCTCGACAAATAGCTTAAAATTTAGCAACCATTTTTGACTTTGTTTTTTAAAGAAATTTGAAGCAATATACAGCATTACTTTCACTATAAAACCTCTGAAAGCAGTGTAGTGAATTTCTGCATCATACCCTGTTTCGTTTTCACTCAATGTGGTAAACGTACTGCTCATGGTATTGTCAGTAAATGTATGATGATACTGGGCTATAAATTCATTTGGTAAATCGTTTTTTAAGATAGTTTCTGTCAATTCCATTTCTCTTTTACCCTGTTTGTAATACATTTTTGAAATGCAATTCACCTGTCCTTGTTCACCAAAAATCAATTCCTTTCTCAAAAAACCATCTTGGTATTCTTTTAAATATTTTGGATTGGAAAAATAGGCTGCAACTTTTTCATTTGGAGCATTTATGGTTACAGCGCAGGTGAATTGCATAATTTCTATTTTTTAGTAGCACTTGCAAAAGCTGCAGTTCCTCCAACAACCGGAATGGTGATTGAGGTTCCGTTTAAATCAACGGTCAATTCAGTCCCAGGTTTTGGTAATAATGTATAGTTGTTATCACTAGAGAAAATCATCAGTCCAATTTGTTGCCCTTTTTTAATAATTTGATCATCTGGCTGTAAGTCAAAAGTCATTTTGTAAAACTTCCCAGGTTGTAGCGGTTTACTTTTTCTAAGTGATTTATAATTTTGTAAATCGGCCCAACCACGGGTAATAATATTGTCTGTGATTTTTACCTTGTTACCCTTGTTCCAAGGCAAAGAAACCATCCAAACAGATAAATTTGCTGAAGGTTTGTTACTTGCAATGTTTACGGTGATAGCCGTCAATCCAGAAATATGAAGGTCTTCTTTCAGAATCGGAGTCACATAAAGTAATCTGTGATTTGTATTGGCCGCTTGTGCCAGTGTTTCACCCGAGAAAGAGTAGTTGTCAACCAATGTTTCACTTGGTTTAGTCCCAGATTTTACCGTTGTTAAACTTCCAACTTCTGGAGCACCTGGATTCAAGTAAAAAGTTACTGGTTTTGCTGCGGGATTTGGGTAATCTTTATACGATGTAGGATTTTTTTGTTTGTCGTTTTCTCGTACCACCCATGCTTTGGCATCTTTTTCAACGCCATTTTGAATGCCATGTAAATATCGGGTAAACCAACGGTTCATCATTTTCATTGGTGGAGGGCCACCATGTCCGTTTTGATGGTAGTAAATCTGTGTTGGAAGCCCCATTTCTTTGGCACGTTTATAAATACGGTAACTATGCTCTGGCATTACATTCCAATCATTAAAACCATGCGACATTAATAAGGCTGCTTTCATAGGTTTCATCTGATTTAAATAATCACGTCCAGCCCAGAAATCATTATAATCTCCCGTTGCTCTATCTATTCCATTTGCCATTTCTGTATCTCGAACTTTGGCATTGTTATAGTCTCTTTTTCTGATAAATTTCTTAGCCCCTTTACTATCTTTAATGTACTTAGGATTCGGAATTAAATCTTCGCCACCACTGTGAATAAAATCATACAATACATCAATATCTTCTCCTAAATAGCCTCCTGGAGAACGTACCAATCCGTTAGAACGGTAATAGTGGTAGTAAGACGTATTTGGAGCCACTGGGATGATTGCTTCCAATCCTTTAACGCCTGTCGTTGCTGCTGCCAACGGAATGGTTCCGTTGTACGAAGTTCCTGTCATACCTACTTTACCTGTAGACCAATATGCTTTTACAGTTTCCTTTCCGGTTCTACTTTTAAATCCTTTTGCCCTGCCATTTAACCAATCAATTACAGCTTTCGGTGCTAGTGATTCGTTTTTTCCTCCAACTGTTGGCGATCCATCAGACAAACCAGTTCCCGGCGATGAAGAGTGTACTACAATGTATCCCCTAGGAACCCAGGTTCTAATTTGTGAATTGGAAATAATAGGTCTCTTTCCTCTGCGTGTCACTTCAACCCGAGTTCGTTGTTTTGGCGTTGCACCTAATTCGTGTTTTACATCCCAAAATAAGCCATTTACAAAAGCTGCGGTACCGGCATAATACGGACTTGATTCATAGACAATTGGTAACTTTAATCCTTCTGTATCTGTTTGTTTGGGTCTGGTTATAGCAACGTGCATTCTATCTAGTTTTCCATCTCCATCAGTGTCAAAAGTAGTTTCTACCCATAAATCATGTCGAATCCAATTTTTAGGGTCTTTAAATGCTTCTACAACTTGTGCTTCTCCATCTTTAAATACTGGAGTGGTTTTTTCTTGGGCTTCAATAGTTCCTAAAGCAACAAAAAGTGCTAGGAATTGAATTTTAATATTTTTCATACTTGATTATTGTTTATCTCCTGGATGATAGGTTCTTTTTGCTCTTTTTAAAACATCTTCTTTATAGTAAGCAACTTCTTTAAATTGCTTGTCTGCATATCGTTGCGATTGATCTGAGAAGTGTGGTGAAGCGACATCGCTGCTTTGCCCACCGGCTAACATTGTTTTTGCCGATACTTTGTCTCCAAATTCTACTACGGCAACAAAACTATTTCCAGAAGTTCCGTATTGTCTTTTGGTGTCTTTTCCAAAACGCGTTCCAAATGAAGCCAAGGCTCCCCATCTTCCAGAAGCCATTCCAACGGGTAAACTAGGCTTAGCATCATTGAAATCTTGTCTGATTTCTGCATCATTTCTTTGGTAACGATTAAACTCGCCCCAAGGTGTTTTCCACGTCCCGAAATCAGCTGTTAATTTTTGTAAGGCCATTTCAAAAACGTCTACACGCTCTTTAGCTGATGCTGTTTTGCTCATGTATTCAAAACGAGCATTTCTATTCATTCTTTTATTTCCGTTGGTTCTAGGTATTTTTCTAGAAGCATAATAACTATTTAAATAAAACTGCGCTAAGGTCATTTCTACTGAATTGACAGCAACCCTGAAATCCCACTTTTTTAACAATGTTAAGGCTTCTTTAGCTTCTTTTGTTTTTACTATTGATTTTTTAGATGCTTCTATTAATCCAGAAATTAACAGGTCTACACCTGGTAAATACGTATCATATGCCAAGTCTATTAACGAGTCTAAGGTTAAGTTTTCTGCTTTTGTTAATAACGGAATGGCATGTATTCCTCTAAAATTTTCAGGAAAAGAATGCATGTATGCAGGATAGTCTTCTTTTTTAGGACTGTATTCTAAGGCACTTGTAAAGGGCGTAGAATTACAATTCTGAATCCAACCATTGGGTGGATTTAATACCAAGATATTATCTTTTAATGCATGCAATCCGTTCCAATCTGTTTTTGGATTGCTTCCATCTACGGGTTTTGTATAATCAAAACTCACATCTCTTTTCGGAATAAAGTTTCCATGGTAATAGGCAATCGTTCCATCAGCATCAGCATAGACCGTGTTATTAGAAGAATTGGTTCTAATATCCATCATTTCATAAAATTCTTTATGATTTGATTTTTTTGTTCTTGTAAAGGATTGGATCAATGCTTTTACGGGACTCCACATTAAAGCGGTTGTTATCCATTTATCTCCATTTGAGTGGGTAATTGGACCATGATGGGTTCTGTAGGTCATAAAAGATTTTTCTTGTACACCAGTTGCAGATTTGTATTTTAAATTCACCTTTATAGAATCCAATGTTCTGGTTTCTTGGCCATATTTGTACGAAGTTTTTGAACCCTCTTTTACAATCGTTTCTTCAAATTCGTCTATAATATCTGTACCTGTTGAGGTATGCATCCAACCTGTTTTGCTATTGAATCCTTGGTATACAAAAAACTGTCCCCAAGTTACGGCCCCGTAAGCATTCAATCCTTCTTCACTGACTACATGTACTTCTCCTCTAAAAAAGAACGAGGTATGTGGATTGATTAATAACATGGCGTTTCCAGATTTGGTTTTTGACCCTGCAATTGCAAATCCGTTTGACCCTCTTGGTTCGTCATCTTTTAATCTGATTAATCCATCAGAAATGACCGTTTTTTTACTGGATGAATCGTAGAAATTTTTAATTTTTCTGGTAGACACTCTTTCAATATCTCCGCCAATAGACCCTTCGCTAAAATACATAGGCATCCAAGGTTCGAAATGGGTAATTAATTTCGGAGTTACTTCTGGATGTGTTTTTAAATAGTAATTCAAACCATCGGCAAAGGCTATACATAGTTTTTGCAACCATTTTGGACTTTCATCATAGTGTTTTTGTGCCTCTTCTTTGGTCATATATAAACGCGCACGTAAATCACTATACAACGATTTTTCTCCTTCAACCTCAGCCAATCTTCCAATTGCCCAGATGTAATTGCGTTCTACGCGATTAAAATCATCTTCTGCTTGTGCATATAACAATCCAAATACAGCATCGGCATCTGTTTTACCATAGATATGAGGAACTCCAAAATCATCTCTAATAATTTCTGTGTTTTTTGCATGTTGCTCCATGCGTTCTTGCTCTGTTAATTCAGTGCTTGTAGTGCAGCTTACAAAAGCAACAATACCTAAAATCAATAGTTTTTTCATTTCTTATTTTTTTAAAACAGAGAATTCGATACTAGAATCTGTAAATACCGTATGGGTTTGGGTTTTGAAATCTTTTTCGTCTGCCTTATAGATATTGTCTACATAGGTTTGCGGATTTAAATCTATTAAAGGGAACCAAGTACTTTGTACTTGAATCTGTAATTTGTGTCCTTTTTTAAAGGTGTGATGTACATCTTGTAGTTTGATGTTTACGTTTGTTTTTTTGTTGGGTGTAAAAGGTTCTGGTGTAGAGAAACTATTTCTAAAACGACCTCT
>Ga0209395_1002245_pt1 | contig 25769 bp, 18 predicted proteins | sample GOMGulsemesocosm_3_FD_184635 | JGI IMG/M metagenome (GOLD analysis project Ga0209395, IMG submission 184635) | Methane-oxidizing microbial communities from mesocosms in the Gulf of Mexico - GOM9D Gulf of Mexico (SPAdes) (version 2) | ecosystem: Environmental > Aquatic > Marine > Cold seeps... | reverse complement strand
AGTAGATAATGAATCAATAATGGTTGAAAATTTATCACCATCAACTTCGCCATGAATGTCGTCGCCAATTCTAATGGCCGGAGAACAAGCACAATTACCAAGGCAGTAAACCGGCTCAAGGCTGTAGCGCTGATCTTTGCTCGTTTGATGATAGTCGATGCCAAGTTTTTGCTTAACCTGTAGCTCTAACTCTCGTGACCCCATCGCTTGGCAAGATTCACCGCGGCATACTTCAATAACATGAACCCCAGGTTTACTGGTTCTAAAATGGTGGTAAAAGCTAATAACGCCATGTACTTCTGCGCGCGACAAATTGAGTGCGGTCGCTATTTCATTCATGGCTATTTCTGGTATGTAACCGATTTTATCCTGAATACCATGCAGTATCGGCAACATTGCTCCTGGCAATGTCTGATGTTGTTTTATTATGGCGATGACCTGTTGGCGATCCTCGTTACTAACACTCATAGTATTCCTCACACGCTTTGACTTAACTTAGGTATTTACCCTTAACCTGCAATAATCGGTGATATATTTTGTTATCGCATACCCAAAAAAGACAGTCTCTTATCTGATTGAGACATCGGTAGAATATTTGACCATTTAGCAAAGTTAAATTATTGTTACAAAATGTCGTTTATTGACACGTCGCCGTCGTTAATTGGAAGCACCAAAAACAGTTTACTTTTATTGTTGTCACAAGTTAATTGTGGGTATTATTTGGGAGAATAGAAGCTTGCAATAAACATTTGAAAAAACACGATTAATCCAAAAAATATTGGATAATCTACTTATTAGATAAAGAATCAGGAATGGCCCAGTTTTTGGGTCGTAAAACCCGATCTAAGCCATAGTCGAGGTGTGTGATGTCTCCACAGCAATTTGTTAGCAATAATGCCGAACCATCCTGTTTTCATATTGGATTTTTACTCCAGCCAAATTTTACCATGCTGGCTCTTTCATCAGCGATTGAGCCCCTAAGAATGGCAAATCAGCTATCTGGGAAAGAGCTGTATCGCTGGACCACTATCAGCGAAGATGGGCGTAGCGTTACTGCCAGTGACGGTTTAACACTCTCGGTCGACAGCAGCATTGGTTATTTTGATAAGTATGATAGCGTAATGGTTTGTGGTGGCGTTGGTATTAAAAAAACCGTAACACGCAATATCTTGAGTTGGCTTTGTCAATTGTCACGTTGTCAAATTCCGCTTGGCGGTATTTGTACTGGCAGTTATTTACTGGCTAAAGCCGGTTTATTAGACGGTTATCATTGTACTATTCACTGGGAACAATTAGCGGGCTGGCAAGAAGAGTTCCCTTATATCCATAGCAGTAATCAGTTGTTTATTAATGACCGCGATCGCATGACGTGTTCAGGTGGTACTGCGCCGATGGATATGATGCTGCAAGTGATCCGCAAAACTCATGGTAAAGGCTTATCGGCTGCGATATCTGATATGTTCACCCACGAGCACATGAGAGACGAGTCGGATCAACAGCGGGTGCCATTGCAACATGTGGTGGGTGCTACCCAATCAAAATTACAAGATGTCGTTGGTTTAATGGAAGCGAACATTGAAGAGATCTTGTGCCTTGATGAATTGGCGCAATATGTCAGTTTGTCGCGCCGACAGCTGGAGCGTTTATTCCAAAAATATCTCCACTGTTCGCCGTATCGATACTACCTGCAGTTACGCTTAACCAGAGCGCGCCAATTGCTTAAGCAAACGAATATGTCGATTATTGAAGTGGCTATTGCGTGTGGTTTTGTGTCAACGCCGCATTTTAGTAAATGTTATCGCAATTCTTTTAATTTGCCGCCGCGTGATGAGCGAAACAATGCTTATGGCGACAACTTGCTGCCAGGGGCGATGGGTGAATCGAGTTTTGGCTCTGCGCCCGTAGCGCGTCATTAATTTCTAGCGGTAGGCCTACGTTCGTTGGGCCTACTCTTATTTTTAAGCCAGTCGCTATATCGTCCTACTCTTTTTGCCCCTGCTAAACCTATCGACTAAACCTCTCTAATAAAATCAGTCTGTTATAAATATTAGCTAATGACAATAATCCGCCAAGCCCTTTAACGCTGCGACTAATTTCATGACTTGTTACTAAGGGATTGCGACATTTACGACCACCACGACGTTTTTGGCAATATACGTGTCGTATTCACCCAAACTGCCTAGATTAGCGGTGCTAGACTGATTTCAGTTTCAATATCCCTGTGGCCATAACTTCGTTTGTTAGCGAATTTAATGGTCAATAAAGTGCTTGATGAATGAGGTCAGTGAATGAATAGCCAACTAATGGACAACGCGCAAGCGTTACATCGCAGCTCAACAATTATCGATGGTTTGGTGATCGCCAAATGGAACCGTGACCTGTTTGAAGACATGGCCCGCGGCGGCTTAACTGCAGCCAACTGCACCGTGTCGGTGTGGGAAGGTTTTCAGGCAACCATTGATAATATTGCCCAATTTAACCAATTTTATCGTGATAACAGCGATTTAATTATGCCTGTTCATACCACTGCCGATATCGCTCGTGCTAAAGAACTGGGTAAAACAGGGATCATTTTAGGCTTTCAAAATGCTAACGCTTTTGAAGATCAAATCGGTTATGTCGAAATCTTTAAAAAGCTGGGGGTTGGCGTGGTGCAAATGGCCTACAACACCCAAAATTTAGTCGGCACTGGTTGTTATGAACGTGACGGTGGTTTGTCGGGCTTTGGGCGTGAAATAGTCGCCGAAATGAATAAAGTTGGCGTGATGTGTGACCTGTCACATGTTGGACCAACGACCTCAACAGAAGTTATTTTAGCCTCAGAAAAACCCGTCTGTTATTCACATTGTTTACCATATGGCTTAAAAGAACATCCGCGTAATAAGAAAGATCAAGAGTTACGTTTTATCGCCGAACACGGTGGTTTTATTGGCGTGACCATGTTTGCACCGTTTTTAAAAAATGGCATTAATTCAACGGTTCACGATTATGTTGAAGCAATAGATTACGTGATTAATATTGCCGGTGAAGACTGTGTTGGCATTGGTACTGATTTTACCCAAGGCCATGATCAGGCATTTTTCGACATGCTGACTCACGATAAAGGTTATGCCCGCCGTTTAACCGATTTTGGCACCATCATTAACCCAGAAGGTATTCGAACCTTGGGTGAATTTCCTAATCTGACTTATGCGATGCTAGAAGCTGGCTGGTCAGAATCTAAAGTTAAAAAAATTATGGGCGAGAACTGGGTTCGTGTCCTAAAAGATGTCTGGGGAGAATAGACAATGACAACAGCTACCACTACAAAATCACACAGCCCTGCGCGCTCACATAGCCCTGAAATGCCAATTGAAGTCGACAGCGAAACCGGCGTATGGACCACCGACGCCTTGCCAATGCTTTATGTACCACGCCATTTCTTTGTTAATAACCACATCGGCATTGAAGAAGAGCTCGGCGCTGAGCGTTATGCCCAAGTGTTATACAAAGCCGGTTACAAATCAGCGTATTACTGGTGTGAAAAAGAAGCACAAGAGCATGGTATCAGCGGCGCTGAAGTGTTTGAACATTACATGAAACGATTGTCACAACGTGGCTGGGGTTTCTTTATTACCGAACAACTTGATCTCGAAAAAGGCACGGCACGAGTTCGCTTAGAAAATTCAGCATTCGTTTATCAATACGGACAGGTTAATCGCAAGGTCGATTACATGTTTACCGGTTGGTTTGCTGGCGCGATGGATCAAATTGCTAACAGTCTGGGTTATGACGTTAAAACAGTGGCAGTGCAAACGCAATGTGCGGCGGAAGACGGTTGTGATTTTGGTCTATTCGAAGTTAAAGCTTTGTAATTAAAAACAGAAATAAAAATAATAAAATAGCAATGTGTTAATTGGGGGTGGGTTTAGTGCTTAGCTTGGCCACCGCCAATATAAATAATAATAAGTACATCAGGAGCTCGTCATGGCGCAGTTTGACGCATTATTTCAGCCATTAAAAATCAATAACCTGACCATTCGCAATCGCGTGGTTAGCACGGCGCACGCCGAAGTTTATGCTACCGAAGGCGGCATGACGACCGAACGTTACGTTAAATACTACGAAGAAAAAGCCAAAGGCGGTGTTGGCCTTTCAATTTGTGGTGGCTCGAGTGTGGTCTCTATTGATAGCCCTCAAGGCTGGTGGAAATCGGTCAACTTATCAACCGACCGAATTATTCCGCACTTTCAAAATTTAGCCGACGCAGTGCATAAGCACGGCGGCAAAATTATGATCCAAATTACCCACATGGGACGACGTTCTCGTTGGGATGGCGGCAATTGGAGCACCTTGGTCAGCCCAAGTGGTATCCGTGAGCCGGTTCACCGCGCGACCTGTAAAACGATTGAAGTTGAAGAAATGCGCCGGATTATTGGTGACTACGCCAAAGCCGCAGGTCGTGCTAAAGCGGGTGGTCTTGATGGTGTCGAGTTGTCTGCGGTACACCAGCATTTGATCGATCAGTTCTGGAGCCCACGGGTAAACCAGCGTGACGACGAATATGGCGGTAGCTTCGAAAATCGGATGCGTTTTGGCATGGAAGTGCTCAAAGCAGTGCGTGAAGAAGTTGGGCGCGATTTTGTGGTTGGTTTACGTATTTGTGGCGATGAATTCCACCCTGATGGTCTTAACCATGACGACATGAAAAAAATCGCAGCGTATTACGACGAGACCGGCTTAATTGATTTCTTTAGTGTGATTGGATCAGGTTGTGATACTCATAATACGTTAGCTAACGTTATTCCGAACATGAGCTACCCACCTGAACCTTTCTTACACTTAGCGGCAGGGATCAAAGAAGTAGTTAATGTGCCAGTAATGCATGCGCAAAATATCAAAGATCCTACCCAGGCTCAGCGAATTTTAGAAAGTGGTTATGTTGATTTTGTTGGGATGACCCGCGCGCATATCGCCGATCCTCATTTGATCACTAAGATCAAACTCAATCAAGTGGATCAAATTAAGCAATGTGTTGGCGCCAACTATTGTATTGATCGTCAGTATCAAGGTTTGGACGTATTATGTATTCAAAACGCGGCAACCTCGCGCGAATCAACCATGCCACACATTATTGATAAAACCACTGGCCCAGTACGTAAAGTCGTAATTGTGGGTGGTGGCCCTGCGGGCATGGAAGCGGCTCGGGTATGTGCCGAACGTGGCCATGACGTTATTTTAATTGAAAAAAATTCAGAGCTTGGTGGCCAAATTACCATTGCCTCTAAAGCACCACAGCGCGACCAAATTGCCGGGATTACCCGTTGGTTTGCAATGGAACTAAACCGTTTAGGCATTGATTTACGCCTTGATACTGCAGCTGATGAAGCAATGATCCGTGACCTTAAGCCCGATGTCGTTATTTTAGCGGTGGGTGGCCAACCATTTTTAGGTCAAAACCCGCACTGGGGCGTTGAAGAAGGGCTGGTTGTTAGTACGTGGGACATTCTTAGTGGCACGGTTGCGCCGGGTAAAAACGTGCTGGTTTATGACACTATCTGTGAATTTAGTGGCCTGTCGGCGGCTGATTTCTTAGCCCAGAATGGCTCACTAGTTGAAATGGTTACTGATGATATTAAGCCGGGCGCTGCCGTTGGTGGTACGACTTTCCCGACTTACTATCGCAGCCTGTACGAAAAAGATGTGATCATGACATCTGACATGATCCTCGAAAAAGTTTATCGCGAAGGTGACAAGTTAGTCGCAGTACTCGAGAACGAATATACCGGTCAACAAGAAGAGCGCGTGGTTGATCAAGTTGTGATCGAAAATGGCGTGCGTCCTGACGAGCAAATATACCTGCAGCTTAAGCAAGACTCACGCAACAAAGGCCAGATCGACATTGAAGCCTTGTATGCAGCGCAGCCACAGCCAGCGTTGAGTGAAGCGGGTGACGGCTACTTGTTATATCGCATTGGTGATTGCGTATCACAACGTAATACGCATGCCGCGATTTACGATGCGTTGCGTTTGTGTAAAGACTTTTAAACCGGAGCCATTTGGAAACTCAATCCAGATCTAGGCCGGTTAATACCAATTACATTATTAATGTAATTGGTATTAATACTTGGTGTTACTACGTCATGTAGTAACACCCGTTCGATATTAATAATTAGGATTTGTTATGTCCTCTTCCGAATTTCTTGGCCAATTTATCCCAGTACTCCTTGCGCTTGCGTTACTGCTGACGATTGTTGGTGCGTTGCGCCGAGCAGCACTGTGGCGACAGGGGCAGCCATCACCAGTACATTGGGCTGGCTTGCTCACCATTCCGCGTCGTTACCTTACTGATTTACACCATGTCGTTGCACGCGACAAATATATGTCTAATACCCATGTTGCGACCGCTGGCGGCTTCGTATTGTCATCAATTTTAATCATCTTGGTTTATTTGTTTAAAGTGGAGCTGCAACTGCTGAGCTGGGCATTATTGTTGTCGTCATTGCTGATGTTTGTTGGCAGTATTTTTGTGATGATCCGCCGCCGCAACCCACCCGCTAATCTGTCGTTGGGCAAATGGCAGCGTTTGCCAAAAAGCATCATGGCTTTTGCCGCGACCTTTTTTGTTTTGACTCTGCCAGCTACCGGTATTTTACCGAGCGACAGTGGCAGTTGGTTACTGACCTTAGTATTAGTGGCAGGCATTATCTGGGGCGTTGGCGAAATGTTTTTCGGCATGACCTGGGGCGGGCCGATGAAGCACGCCTTTGCTGGCGCATTGCACCTTGGTTTGCATCGTCGCCAAGATCGTTTTGACGGTGGCCGCTCTACGGGCTTAAAGGCGATTGATTTATCAGCTGATAAATTAGGGGTTGAAAAACCCGAAGATTTTAAATGGAACCAGTTACTGGGTTTTGATGCCTGTGTTGAATGTGGCCGTTGTGAAAAAGCGTGTCCAGCATTTGCTGCTGGTCAGCCACTTAACCCTAAAAAGCTGATCCAAGACATGGTGGTTGGTTTGGCGGGTGGCACTGATGCTAACTTTGCAGGCAGTCCTTATCCAGGCATTGACGTTGGCAGCCATAAAGGTGGGGCGATCATTCCGATCGTCAATAGCTTGGTTGAGCCTGAAACATTATGGTCTTGTACGACCTGTCGTGCTTGTGTTCAAGAATGCCCGATGATGATTGAACATGTCGACGCTATTGTTGATATGCGCCGATTCGAAACCTTAGAAAAAGGTCAAACGCCGGGCAAGGGCAGTGAAATTCTGGAAAACTTTAGCGCGACTGATAACCCCAATGGGTTTGCACCGTCGAGTAGAATGCACTGGGCGGCGGATCAAAACTTACGGGTATTTGGTCAGGGCTCTTCTTCACCCGAGATAGTGATGCAAGCCGATGTCTTGTTGTGGGTGGGTGAAGCGGCTTTTGATATGCGCAATCAGCGCACATTGCGGGCGATGATCAAATTGCTGCGCGCCGCTAATGTTGATTTTGCGGTGCTCGGTGACAGCGAATGTGACAGTGGTGATCTCGCGCGCCGCTTAGGTGATGAAGCCACCTTTCAGCGCTTGGCTAAAACCAATATTGCGACGATGGCGGCCTTTGAATTTAAGTCGATTATCACAGCTGATCCTCATGCTTTTCACTGTCTTAAAAATGAATATCAAGAATTTGGTGGTGATTATCAGGTGTTCCATCACACGGGTTTCTTTGCCGAATTAGTGAAAGAGGGCAAGTTACAGCTTGATCCAACTAAGGATCTATCGCTGACTTATCATGATCCTTGTTACCTTGGGCGCTATAACGGCGAGTATGACGCACCGCGTTATCTGCTGGAACAAATGGGGATCAAGATCAAAGAAATGGATCGCAGCCAGTCAACCGCACGTTGTTGTGGTGGTGGCGGCGGCGCACCCGTGACAGATATTCCTGGCAAGCAGCGGATCCCCGATATGCGAATGGAAGACGCCAAAGCAACCAGCGCTGAAATTGTCGCGGTTGCTTGTCCGCAGTGTAGCTTAATGCTCGAAGGTGTGGTTGAGCCAAGGCCACAGGTTAAAGACATTGCTGAGTTGTTGCTTGATGCCTTAATTGAAACACCTTTGGTTGACGGCAAAATGATTGAGGCAACTGTTGCATCAGCAAGTACTGAACTGGCTAAGGAGATTGTCTAATGAGTGAACTTTTTAGGCGCGATCCTCGGGCGCAGTGGATTGCCCGAAATCGCTTACACCCACTGCATCAAGCAATAGCAGCTGGGCCTGTTTATGGCCCGAGCGGTTTATTACGCAAAAATGTCCATGGCTTAGGGTTTATTGGTCCTAATGGTCTTAAACGTATTGATCGTTCTGGCAACTCAAGTGGCGACGCTAGCGGTCGCCGCGGCAGTGGGCCAGCGCAGGCGGCCGTGGTATTGCCGTTGCATCAGGTGAGTAAGCCAGACTTTACGATTGTAGTGGCACTAGATCTGGTTTCTGGTCGTCTTAATGGTCACGACAAAGATACCCTTGGTTTGGCCCAGCAATTGGCCAATCGCAATGGTGCTAATGGTGTGGTGATAGCCGTCGCTTTTGGTGAGCTAAAGGATGACAGTCTTGATCATGCGGGAGTTGATCGCTTGATCCACTTAAGCGGCAATCAGTATTACGATTATGATCCTGAGCAGCGAAGTCGTGATCTCAGTGTTATTGTTAAGCAATTTAATCCGCAACATATTTTATTACCCGATAGCATTAATGGCGGCGGTGATCTCGGTCGCCGTTTAGCCGCTAAGCTCAAACTTCGCCCTGCTTGTGGGGTTTGGAAGTTAGACCACGACAGCATTGTTTGTCGTGGCAGCGCGGGCAAGACCGACATCACTCGTGCCTTATCTCGCTTGTTATTAGTGATGGAGGAATGCAGCGAGCCGGTCAGTGAAACGCGTCATGAGCAACTCGCGTTGACGGTTGAATCAAACAAGGTTAAATCATTGATCGTTGATCACGGTAATGTTGAGGTTGATCCTAATGCGATCCCACTGGGTGAAGCTGGCTTTATTTTATCGGGCGGTAACGGCATTGCTGATTGGCCCGGCTTCCATCAGGCGGCTACTACCTTGGGCGCAACCGAAGGTGCGAGCCGTGTGGCGGTCGATGACGGCTTTATGCCACGCACCCGCCAAGTTGGGGCAACAGGTAGCTGGGTCACTGCACAGGTTTATATTGCGGTGGGCATTTCTGGCGCAATCCAGCACATGCAGGGCATAGGTCAATGTGACAAGGTGGTCGCGATTAATACCGATGAGGGTTGTGACATGGTTAAACGTGCAGATTTAAGCGCGATTGGCGACAGTAGCGAAATATTAGCGAGTTTGGTCGATTTAGTCTTGCAGCATAAAGCGGGAGAAAATAAAGATGTCGCTTAATCATGAATTATCTATTGTTACGCTGGTTTCGGTCGGTGAGCACCCGGCATCAGGGCGAGCGCGCCGCGCCGAGCAAGATGCTCGCGCTGTAGAGCTTGGATTGAAATTGGTCGGTGACAAACTGCAAACAATCTACGCAGGTTCGGCTAGTGATAAGCAGGCTACAAGCGCGTTACGCAGTTATCTTGGCATGGGCTTGAGTGAAATAACCTTGCTAGATTTACCAGAGCAAGCTGATGCAGTAATTGGCTTGGTTGAGCATTTCAAAAGCAGCCAGTGCCCTGATATTATCTTAACTGGGGTACGAGCTGAAAGCGGAGAATCGTCGGGCATGATGGCGTATTTACTCGCTGAGCAGTTAGGTATGACGGTGGTCGCATCGATTGCCGATATCTTGTCGATTGATGTTAACGCTAAACACGCCGAAATATTACAAGCCTTACCGCGTGGTCAACGCCGCAAGGTTAAGGTCAGTTTACCGCTGGTTGCTAGCGTTGATATGGCAGCAAGCGAACCGCGTCAAAGTGCCTTTGGTCCTGCTATGCGTGGTCAAATCAATGCTGAAACTAGCCACAGTGAAGACGATATCGAGCGCTTGCAATGGCAGACGGCACCCGCCAAAAAACGACCTAAGCGGCTTAAGATCGTAAAAGCCAAAACGGCAGCTGATCGTTTTAAAGCAGCCACAGCAAAAGCCGCTGGCGGCGGTGGCAAAGTGGTTTATGGCACACCAGAGTCGGCGCAGGCTATTTTCGACTTGCTCAAAGAAGAAGGCATGTTATAACTGTTGATAGTTTAAGTCTGTACAAGATTACAGCGCAATTGTTGTGGCTACGTTATCGTTGTGTTGCTACTTTGCTTTCTTTGTTGCTTTGGGGCTCGGCTTTACAGCCTGTTAACATTAACTGTGTTCTATTTCGTCTGTTTTTGCCATTTAATTAACTATGTAACATGTTCGCAACCTGATGTTGCGTTGTCTTGTTCGCCGTATATTTGCACGATTACAGCGTAAGTCGTTACACGTAGATCGTATAGGATCTTGATGATCATATTTGTAACGATAGTGGTAAGTTAAAAAACGCAGCCAAATGGCTGCGTTTTTGTTTATCGATTAATGTTGAGCTTATAAATAACCCGTTACTTCATATCGTTTTGCTTGTCTTTAAAACAAGAGATATTAATGAGCAGCTCGATTATTTATAACATTGAATTAAAATAGTGATTTAAGCGGTTCGATATAATCGTCTGCTTTACGGGTCATGTAATAACCAGAGGCAATATTAACGACCGTATCGTCAAGGGTAAAAGCCGAACGATAGTCATCAATTTTCGGTTGCGGAGATACTTTGATCGTGGTTAATAACGCAATTTCTTCTTTGTAGTCCGCATCATCAATACAGATTTTTTCTAGTGCTTGTAGCACTGATTCAGTACGATTTCCAACATCAAGTAGCAAGTCTTTGGTTTTATAACGCTTCTTTTTTAATGCCACCTTATTGGTTTTTATCATTGCTTTAAAATTGTCCCAGCCCATGTCAACGGTTAGCTTAGGGCTTTCACATGCGACCATTGTTTTTGCTAATTGGGCGGTGATAATTGAGTCTGCATGGCGCATTGCCTTCTTTTCTTTAACACCAGCGACGGCACTGCCGGCTGCTAGGGTAATGACTAGACCAATAAATAATTGTTTTTTCATAATTAAATCCTTTTGTATGTCAGTGTGTATTTTATTTTTGAAGGTTTAGCAGCGATGAATGGTAAACAATGACCTAAAACAACTATTGAAAGAAACCGAATCATGAGCCTTTATCCCTGTGACTTTTTAAGTTTTATTAATCAATTATTAAACACGTTAATCGAATAGTAGATTTTATACTCTAAGTCAACATTGTTCACTATTCAAACTAGTTACTGTCATTTTATAAAAAATGTGACTTTCGTACTTATTAAAAAATAACTCGTTAGCAATTTAGCCTTACAACTGTTTGTGTATATTTATGTTGTTGATATTTAAGTGGTATTAATCGTCTTTATTAAATTGCAATTAGAAGCCTATATTTTGTCACTGATGTTGTTTAGTATGTAATTTGTACACTTAGAGCTACTAACTGTTAGCTAGGACTTATTACAATATTTTATGGAAGAAATATGAAAAAACACTTATTACTATTGATGTTCTTTAGTATCAGCTTTGGTACCTTTGCCGCGAAGAAAATCATCCACCTGCCAAAAATGCTGCCGATTGCTGGCGGCACTATTACGATGTCTACTTGTCCTGAAGGCATTAAGATTTGCCCGGTAAAAGATTATGTCGAGCGCGAAGTCGTTGTAAATAGCTTTGAAATGGGCGAAATTGAAATCACGCTATTAATGTATGATGAATGTGTAAAATACGGCGGCTGTCAAAGTGAAGTCTCTACTTGGGCCTACAAAAATAGAAAAGTAAGACCACCTTGCATTGAAGGCGTACCTTGCCAGCATCCCTTTGATGAACATTGGGGGCGGGGATTGCACCCGGCTATTAATGTCAGTTGGCTCGATGCGCAAATGTACATCAAATGGATCAATAAAGAATCCGGCCGCAGTTATCGCCTGCCAACCTCGCAAGAGTGGGAATATGCGGCAAGAGCGGGGCTCGAAACAACTTACCCTTGGGGTAACTCTGCTGGTCGAGGACACACCAATTGCGCCGATTGCGGTTTGCCTTGGAGTGGTACGGGTACTTTAAAAATTGGTCGGTTTGCGCCGAATCAATTTAGTCTTTATGACATGTTCGGTAATGTCAGCGAATGGACCTCTGACTGTTTTCCTATCCGTAAAAAAGACAGCACCCAATGCATGAAATACATCTATCGTGGAGGCGCTTGGCATTGGACTGGCCAAGAACTTGCCCCTAGTGGCGCAATTAACGCTATTCGAGAGACTAAACGTACTCGGTTTGTCGGGTTTAGATTAGCCAGAAATAAACCATAATTTAATTATTAGTCATTGCTGACTGCGCTTTGGTTAATTTGTGTGCCTCGTGGTGCTGGAAAATATATTAAATCCAGCATCTCGGTTAGCAATGCTGATCCTGAGATGCCATTAGTTGAAACACTGCGTGTGATACTCGGCTACTGAGCATCGACGATAACATTGTCAAGCGTTAGTGATAAATCATTAAAATATCAGAGGTTAAGCTCTAATCCTGATATTGACTATATACTTTTAGAAGTGAGCACCTGTGCTCGTTAAATAAACCCGAATTCATTTTCCTTGAGCACAAACCGATCAAACCTTTAATACCATTAGTATTTTCGGTTGGAGACTAGGTATTTTTCGAACGATCTATTTAGCTTATTGTGTTACCGGCTCAAAGACTACAGACTGATTCATGCCTTTTTCTTTGGCTTGAAGCAGCGCTATATTGGCATTATTAATAATAGAAGTAGCAGAGCTGTCAGATTGCCAGTGAGAGCAGCAACCAATGCTTACCGTAAGCTTATCGATATCTTCAAAGTGACAAGAGTCGATATGAGTACAAATTTTGGTGGCGAGAATCATCAGTTTGTCTTGCTCTATTTCGGGGTATATCACGAGGAACTCATCGCCAGCCCAGCGCCCAACAATATTGTCGTGAGTGCTGCCTTTCTTAAGAAGCTGCGCTACTTTTCTCAAAATATTATCGCCAACTTTATAGCCATAGTTATCGTTTATTGTTTTAAAGCGATCAATGTTTATCAGTAAAATACCTAAACCATGTTGATAGCGTTTTACTTTCTGGGTTTCTTTTTCAAGAATATTGTTTAACTCATGGCGACTGAATAGGTTGGTTAGGTTGTCGAATTTAGCTAAACTTTCTAAGTACTCGCGTTCTTTATTCAGAAACTGTTCGCGTACCTTTCCTTGGACTAATGCCTCTGAGCGTTTGCTTAGTTCAACATTCAAAGCGTTGAAATTTTTGGATAATTGATCAATTTCATCTATTCCGACGGGATCAAGTAGCATTAACTCGTCACTTTTACCTAAGTTAGTGGTGTGTTTAGACAACTTTTCAATCGGTGAGGAAATTTTTCGGGCTAGCGCATGTGATTTCCCAACTAAATACAAAAAGAAACCAGCATAAAAGATTAATATCACGACGATGGCAGCATAACCAATATTATTACTAAGAGTCCGCAGGCCTACTATAGGTTGCAAAATAATGCTGCTGTTGACGAGAGTAAGCATGCGCCAACCTGTTTCCGGAATAATACCCACTTTTAAAATGAAATTTTCACCGTTGAGGTTAAGTTCATAAGTCCCGCCGTCATCGGATAATATCGTCTTAGCTATTTTTTTTATTTCAGGATTGTTTGCATTTAATATATTGTATTCTTCAGGCTTATGAGTCGTTTCTTTTATGTCAGAATCAGAAGCTTGGGTGGTTAATTCTTTCATATCGAGTAATAGTTCAATATTTTCTGTCATCGCTAAAATACCGCCTTCACGGTCAACGATAAAAGAGCTGGAATTCCACGGCAGCTTAATATTTAGTACATCATCGACAAATGTTGAAATCGTTACATCAAGCCCAGCAACCCCCTCAAGCTTGCCATCGTAATAAACGGGGGCAACGGCCGAGACCATCCAACCTAAACCGGCAAGGTCAAGATAGGCTTTAGTCCAGACAGTTTTACGGCTTGGGTTGTGCTTTTGATCGGCAAGATAGTAGAAATTATAATCTTTAAACACGGTTTCTGGGCCGAATTGAGTCGGAGTATCGTTAATAAAAGGATAAATCCGAATCATATTGTCGTGACTGATAAAATAGGATTGAGTGATAATACTATTGGTATCAGCAATATTTTTTAGCAATGGATCGAGCAACTCACTACACTTTGCTTTGTTATTTTGGTCTGCTCCCATTAAGGTACTTTTAGAATAATAGACGCTAGCTCCGCCATTATTGTTTAACTTATAGGAAGCACCATTTTTGTGGACCCCAAATTCTGCTTTGCCATTAGGCTGCTCACAAGAACTGCCTAAGGGAAATAAACTTTGATGATCTAGCTGCATTAGTTTGGTTAATTGAGATACTTCGATAAGTTTTAAATTTAGGTTGGTTGCTTCGCGATCTACAATTTGATTTAAACTGGTGACAGTTTCAGAATATAAAGATTTTTCATGCGCTGAAAACATGTATTGATTGATCGAAAAATACAAGAGCAATAACAGTGCTTCAATGAAAAAATAGGCGCCAGTGCACTCGATAGATAACTTTTAAATATAACCGTTTGCAGATCGAATGTTTTCAAAAAGGTTAGATACTTACTGATTTTCATCTTCTAAAATTCCATTTTTTGATGAATAGTCGGTTCATTCCATGATGACATTTTCATATTGGTAGCGGTTTGTAATATTGAGGAGTGTCGTTTGGTTATTTAACCCACCCCAAATAATTTATTGGATATTAATAACTATATATTTGATATTAAAGACTAGTCAATGGTTGAGTTAGTAACAAAAAGACTGGTATTGAAATAAATTTAATTGTGGCTATTTTAATCATTGTTTTAAATTTAAAAAACAATGGTGTGGCGCGTTAGTAAAAGCACAGCTTGATTCTGTTTTTGCATGCTATTTAAAGCTATTTACAGATGTAACTAGCTGATTATTGGTCTAATCACTGACACTTGGTGTTGCTGTATTATTTAACGCGATAGGTTTGAGGTTATACTTTATTAATATTTGTTGATACTTTGGTGTCGTTAACAACTTTTTTATTTCAATTGAAAATTGATTAGCCAATTGCTTGGCGGATGGTTGGGCTTTTGAAAATGCGAAAAAAGCCGGTGCTACATCAATCGGCGGGTTAATAAATCCTATTTTATCGAATGTTCCAGAGTGTTGAGCATGCATGCTTATAACGGCTTTATTGGCGACCGCCAAATCTATTCTTGCGCGAAGTAACATTCGAAGTAGTTGAGCTTCATCGACAGCGAGTTGTTTATTTAGCCCTTTGGCGTTGTCATAGGTGGCACCATGTGAAGAGGCTCTAACATTACCAAACTTATAATGCTTCAACTTGCTCAGGTCACCGTCAAAATCAATTGCAGCGCCTCTTTTGCTCACTAAATAACTGCTGTCATATATATGGGGAATATCAGTGTAGATGACGTCTGCTTGCCTCGCTGGTGTTTTGAAATATAGAATGACCATATCTATCGTACCTTGGCGCAGATATAGCTGAATGCGTGACCAAGGGTACTGCTCAAACACTAATGTGTGGCCAAAATTGGTTGCAATATGTTGAGCCATTTCTATCACTGCACCGTGCATTACACCATCTTGTTCGAAGTAATAGGGCGGGTAGTAAATGTTGCCGATCCCGACTTTAAGCTCTTTTGCTTGCACTATTAACGACGATGTCACTAGCAAGTTGCACGAGAGCAATAACGCAAATAATTTTGTTGAGACCACGCTCTCCCCCTTATCAATTATGTGACATTAAATCAGTGTCATTGTAGTTAAAGAACTGCGTATCAGCAAAATGGCTAGCACCTCATCCGAAAATTTGGCGAGACATTGCCGATGCCTGACCGGGAAAGAGCTAAGTCAGCTTAGTACATATTAGTAATGGCAATGAAGCGAGCGATTTTGTAACGCGCATAAACGGACTAGATCAATGATTATTTGGTTAGTCCGTTTATATCAGGTGTTTAGTGAAATTTGGTGGGATTAATGCAGTACTTGAGGTTCTTCGTTTAACCATGCTGCGGTTGCTTCTAATGCTTCGAGACAGTTTTCACAAATAGGATAATGTTCGCTAAAATCGAGCAAGGGACTAAGAGTTACCGTTAAGGCGTGCATTAATTTAGCCCGAAATGACGGAGATAAAGATTCATTTTGTAGCGAGGTTAAGGGCCATTGGTGTGCCATGGTCAGGTAGCGTAGCGCTGCCTTGTGCTGATCTTGCACTTCAAATAAAGCAGACAATTTATGCAGGCTATTAATCCATGCCATCATTAGTTGAAAGTCTTCGCGATCATTAGCCCATTCCTGCTCGATTAAATCGATCGCATTAAAATAATATTGTTCGGCATCAAGCCAGCGATATTGCTTACTGCATGCATCGCCATGGTTAATAAAATCTTGCCACATCAGCGGATAGACCTACAAAAGTTAATAGTTAACCTATTTGTAACTGATAATCATTATCAAGTAAAGTTGTTTTTTATAATCAAATAGTAGCACTCGATAATTGTTGTAATTGATAATCATTATCATTAAAATGGTGCGTTTATCAATTCACTGGTGGAAACTATCTTATGCTCAAACGTACAACAATTACTGCTACGGCACTAACGCTATTAGCGTGTAGCTCATGGCTGAATGCGGCCGAATTTACCGTAAAAATGCTAACTTCTGGTGCTAATGGCCAGATAATGGTGATGGAACCTGCTTATCTTAAAATAGCGCCAGGCGACACCGTAAATTTTGTGCCAGCAGATCCTAGTCATAATGCGCAATCGGTATCGACTCCGGCAGGTGCGAGTTCGTTTGCTACGCCTATGGGCAAAGAGAGCAAGGTTACTTTCGGCAAGGAAGGCGTTTATGTCTACAAATGTTTACCGCATGTAACACTTGGCATGGTGGGCATTATTCAGGTTGGCAAGGCGGTTAATCTTGAGCAAACCAAGCAGTTTTTAACTGGCTTTAAGTCAACGATCGCAATGAATAAAGAGCGAGTTGATCAATATATCGCACAGGTTAAATAGCAAGTTGATTAAGAGATCTCATTAAGTAATAACGAGATCTACTCTTCATGATCTGGACATGTTCAGGGTATGATCTAAGGATAAGTTCATCAAAAAAAATGATCAGGCTATCTTGCGGTAGCCTGATCATCTAATAATCTGAGAGCCAGATGTTATCGCTAAGCGACCATACCGTGAGGATCGATCACAAACTTTTTAGCCGCGCCATGATCAAATGCATCATAACCTTCTGGCGCGCCATCAAGCGAAATAACCTGAACATTAACCGCTTTGGCAATGTCGATTTTATCCCACAAAATAGCCTGCATCAAATTGCGATGATACTTCATTACCGGACACTGACCCGTGACCATATAATGAGACTTAGCCCAACCAAGACCAAAATTCATGCTTAGTTGACCGGTTTTAGCCGCTTCTGTTGCTGCACCGGGATCGCCAGTAACATACAAGCCAGGAATACCAATGCCACCACCGGCACGAGTCACTTCCATCATGGTATTAAGCACAATCGCAGGTTGCTCTTTATGGTGGCTACAGCCATGGCTGTGCGCTTCAAAACCAACACAGTCAACGCCGCAATCGACTTCAGGCGTGCCGAGGATCTGTTCGATCATTTCGTGAACCGGCGCATCTTGACGTAAATCGATGGTTTCACAACCAAAGCTGCGTGCCTGAGCTAGGCGATCAGGGTTCATGTCGCCAACGATCACACAAGCCGCGCCCAATAACTGAGCTGAAGCAGCTGATGCCAGACCTACCGGCCCGGCGCCAGCGATATAAACTGTTGATCCCGGCTTAACACCGGCCGTGACTGCACCGTGGTAACCGGTCGGGAAAATGTCAGACAACATGGTAAGATCTTTTATTTTTTCTAATGCTTGATCTTTATCTGGAAATTTCAGCAGATTAAAGTCGGCATAAGGCACCATTACATATTCTGATTGACCGCCAACCCAGCCGCCCATATCAACATAACCAAAAGCAGCGCCAGCGCGACCAGGGTTTACATTAAGACAAATGCCCGTCATGCCTTCTTTACAATTGCGACAACGGCCACAAGCGATATTAAATGGCACAGACACAATGTCGCCCACTTCTAAATATTCAACATCGCGACCTTTCTCGATCACCATGCCAGTAATTTCATGGCCAAGCACTAAACCCGGTTCGGCGGTTGTACGGCCGCGCACCATGTGCTGATCACTACCACAAATATTGGTGGTAACAACTTTTAAGATCACGCCGTGCTGGCAAGATCTGTTGCCGATAGCGAGTTTAGGGTAGGCAATATTTTGTATTTCAACACTGCCAGGGCCGGTATAAACCACGCCACGGTTTCCATGATTTGAACACATATTCAAGCTCTCTTATTATCGCAATGGCACTGCCTACGTTAGAGTACGTTGCCATTGACATTTTAGATGAATTATTACCAGTCACACGGCGGTGAATACGGTAATTTCGAGGTTCTAAACCACCTGTTTTGTAGCGGGTTTGTTCCTGCAAATTTAACAGTTGGCTAACTATCAGATTAACGCGTTGCTGGTTTATTGGGCATGCCTATTCAAGACATCTGCATGCCTTAAAATGACAAACAGGCGTTTTAATTTAGCGGGGAGTGTTTTGAAAATAAGAGTAATAACAAACTTAAAGTGAGTGAGTTATTAAATATTTGTGGCTGGCTTTAATAATCTAAAGTCAGCCACTTTGTAATGGTATCGTTTGGCACCATTAATGGGTTAAACGTTACCTGCTTTAAGGTTGTTTGGAGTTAATTTAGACTGTTGTGATTGTTCTTTTTCTTGGCGCTGAGCATCGGCGAGTTCGGTCTCTGAAATGCTTGGTGAGAATTTTCCTAATGCGGCATAAATTAAGCCGATTAAAGGAGACAACCAGCAGGCAAACGCTAAAGGAATATAGAGTAAATTCTCAACATTACCTTCTGCAATACCTAAGCCTAGTGCAGTAATAACAAAAGCACCGCCGGCATTCCAAGGTATTAATGGCGAAATTAAGGTGCCACCTTCTTCAACGGCGCGAGAAAGATTGAGTTTAGAATATCCTTGTTTGACATAAGCTGGCGCAAACATTCGACCCGGTAATGCAATTGACAGATACGGGTCGCCAGCAATTAAATTTGTTGCAACGGCGGTACCTGTCGCTGCAGCTTGCAGACCAAAAAAGGAGTTAATACGACGTAAAATGGTTTCGACAATGGTATCTAAACACAGAGTTTTTTCTAACGCACCGCCAAAGCCTAACGCAATCATCACCAAAGTAATAACCCAAGTCATTGACTGAATGCCACCGCGATTGAGCAAGCTGTCTATTTCGCTAACACCGGTTTCAATTTTGTAACCCGATTGCATGAAATTAAATACTTCATGTAATGACGCACCTTGAACTGTCATTGCCATTACGGCGCCAACGACAACACCTGCAAATAACGAGGGCAGTGCTGGCATTCTTTTTAGGGCTAAAATAATAACGAGCAATGGCGGTAATACTAACATCCACGACAGAGTGAAATTGTTTTCAAGGCCGCTGGTGATCGCTTCAATTTTAGAAAAGTCGACTTGATTTGAACCAATAATGTTAAAGCCGACGAACAAGTAAATAACTAACGCTATCAACATTGCTGGCACGGTTGTTGGCATCATATTGCGAATGTGGTCAAACAGATTGACCCCCGTTACTGCTGGTGCCAAGTTGGTAGTGTCTGAAAGAGGCGAGATTTTATCACCAAAAAAAGCACCGGATACTACGGCGCCGGCAGTCCAATACATTGGAATATCAAAACCTGCGCCAATGCCCATTAAGGCTAAACCGACGGTACCGACGGTGCCCCATGACGTACCGAGCGAGACTGAAACAACAGCGCAAAGGATCATGCCTGCGGCCAAAAATAGCTCAGGGGTTAATACTTTTAGGCCGTAATAAATCAAGACCGGCACGGTGCCGCTGGCAATCCAAACCCCAACGATCATGCCGACCGTGATTAAAATAGCGATGGAAGGTAGCCCAACTTTAATCACGTGCATCACGCCGCTTTCGATGTCGTCCCACCGATAACCACGAAACCAAGCTAACGTCGCTGTGATTGCTAACCCAATCGCTAACGGAATATGCGGAGTAAAGTCTCCAAAGTAAAATAGTTGAACGGCCAGTACGACTAGTGTCAGCGCAATGGGCAATATAGCCATGCCGAAACTGGGTTTTAAATTTTTGTTATTATTCATTGTTTAGCTCCAGTTAAACCTAGGGAAAATCGTTTACGGGATCAAAAAACCTGAACGACGGCTCACTAAGTCGAGGTTATTTTTTAGCCTGCGCTCAAAACACTACCCACTAGATGTAAATCTACGATTAACAACTTGTAACAATATGTAAACGATGATTGGTTGTTTTTAAGGGCGTGCAGCTAAGATAATCAAGCCTTTTCAAGTCGTTTGAACTTGTGCTAAGTTGGCGCCTAAATATTGTCGATAGACCATGATGTTAAACTCGATGGTTGAGACTAAAAATGCGACAGTGAGGGGGTAATCATGCAGACAGATGCGACTATTTTAGTGGTTGATGATGATCAGCTGACCCGACAGTGCTTGGGAAGTTATTTTGAAAACGCAGGTTACCGGGTTTTTTATGCCCAAACTGCAGAGCAAGCCGAGCAGCTATTAGCGCGTGAATCGGTTGAGCTTATTTTGCTTGATATTCGGATGCCGGGTAAAGATGGCCTGACGCTAACCCGTGAGTTACGAGTAACTAGCGAGGTCGGCATTATTTTAGTCACAGGGAGTCAAGATGAAGTTGATCGCTTAATTGGCCTAGAGTGTGGCGCTGATGAATATGTGACAAAGCCTTTTAATCCGCGTGAAATTTTGGCTCGGGTTAAAAACCTCGTGCGGCGAGTTAGGTTGTGCCGTCAAATTCAATTACAAGATCATAAATTGGGCAGGATCACCGCGTTTGATCGCTGGCAACTTAATCCGCTATTACGACAGCTGATAGATCAAGAAAATAATCAAGTGCAATTGACTGAGGGAGAATTTCAATTGCTTAAGACGTTGATGGATCACGGAGGCAAGATCATGAGCCGCGATCAAATTCTTGATCAAATTCGTAATCGCCAATGGCTACCCAATGATCGAACCGTTGATGTCTTAATTGGTCGCTTACGCCGAAAGCTCGGCGATGATCCTGCCAGTCCTCGTTTGATCTTAACCGTCCATGGTGCAGGATATTTGTTTACTCCTAAGTTGATTGATGTCAAATGAAATACATCGCTGTGTTATGGCTGTGTGGGGTGTTTTTTAGTAGTCAGGCTCGTCAATTAATCGCCTGCGGTCATCCCGATTATCCGCCAGTATCTTGGGCCGAAAAACAGCGATTAGTCGGTGTGGCTCCTACTGTTGTTCGTCAGTTATTTAAAGAGCTTGGTTATGAGATAAAACTTCAAGCGTTAGGCAATTGGAAGCGGTGTTTGTTGGAAGTAAGCAAGGGCCGAGCAGACATCGTCGTGGCGGCTTATCATATAAAAAGTCGCGAACCATTTTTAGATTTTAGCACCCAACCTATTATGGCTGATCCAATCGGGATCTTTGTTAATAGTGACAAAATCGATCACTATCAATCACAAGTCGATCTTAAAGGCAAAACCATTGGTTTATTATTGGGCGATAGTTTTGGCGACCAATTTGATCGTTTTATCAAGCAACACACCAAGATCGAATATGTTTCTCAAGGGCAGCAAAACTTTGAGAAATTGGCACTGGCCAGAATCGACTTTATGCCCATTGGTATTAGTACTGGCGCATTGCAAAGTCAAAAGCTCGGCTATCAACAACAAATTAGTTTGGCCCCTTTAACGATAAATACTGAACATTATTATCTGGCGTTGGGGCGAGGCAGTAAATTGAGTCAGCACTTACCCTACCTCAATCGGCGTTTGGGCGAGCTTGAAGCGAGTGGCGAAATTAAGCGACTAATAACTCAATATAGTCAGCGCTATCTTAAGCTTGATCATCAACCTGAGGTTAACATTGAAGCGAACTAAAGCCACTAAACTGCGTCATTTAACCCAGTACGCTAAAGAGCATCCACTAGGTTATCGGATGATGTTATATGTCATCTTATCGAGTTGTATTTTTATTGTGTTATCGACCGCTTTGCAGGTCGTGGTCGATTATCGCCGCGAAATGCGCAATATCGATCATCAGCTACAACTAGTACGCAGCAGTTATTTGGCCAGCTTGTCGCGCAGTTTGTGGGATCTTGATCAAGGGCAGCTTAATTTGCAGCTAAAGGGTATTAAAGCATTGCCCGACATTGCCTATCTTGAATTAGAGGATCATAGCGCGCAGCGAACAATACGCCTGCCGCGGCAGTTTACATTGGCAGATCACCAAGTGAGGATCCATCGCTTTGATCTTAGCGTGATCAAAGGGGATGGCACACCGCGACATTTGGGGCGACTGGCAATCGCGACTGATTTGTCTGCGATCTATAGTCGAGTGTGGCGCACAGGTTTTAGTATTTTACTTAATCAAACGTTGCTCGTATTAATGATCATGGTGGTGATCATGATCATTTTGCAGCGTCAGATCACCCGCCACCTTGAAGGTATGGCGCGCTATAGTCGCGAGATCGGTGCTGGTGAGTTCGAAGCGCCACTAGTATTACAGCGCAGTCAGCCAAACAAGCCCGACGAATTAGATCAGTTAGCAGCGGCGCTTAATGAGATGCGATTGGCGATTGGCCAAGACATAGATCGGCGAGATCAAGAGCAGCAGGCGTTACGCTATAACCGTGATCAACTCCAACAAATGGTTGATGTACGTACATTAAGCCTGCAACAAGCCAAAGAAGCGGCCGAGCAAGCCAATAATGCTAAATCACAGTTTTTGTCGACCATGAGCCATGAAATACGCACCCCAATGAATGGCATGCTCGGCATGATCCAATTGCTAAGCAATGATCAAATGAGCACGCTGCAACAACAACGAATTGATATTTTGCACGACTCGACCCAAGCATTGCTTGAAACCTTTGATCATGTGTTGCGTTATGGTCAATTGGAAGAGGGCGGTTATGTGTGCGTGAAATCGTACTTTTCGCTCCAGCAACTACTCGATAGTGTCATGGGGCTGATGTTATCCAAAGCGCAGCAAAAGAACTTAAACTTACGGCTTGAGTTTTCGCAGCCATTACTTTCGCAGCCATTGCTTTCGTATTATGGCGCGGCTGGCAGCTTGCGCCAAATTTTGACTAATTTGTTAGCCAATGCGATTAAATTTAGTGAGCAGGGTGAAATCGTTTTGCAAGTCGAGCTGCTTGAAACAACGGCGCAAACACAGTGTTTGTGTTTTACGGTCAAAGATAACGGTATTGGCATTGAGCCAGAGTTATGCCAACAAATATTTGAGCGATTTGTGCAGGCCGACGAGTCAATTACGCGCCGTTTTGGTGGTACCGGATTAGGTTTGTCTATTTGCCGTCAGCTGAGCGAGGCAATGGGCGCAAGCATTGGGGTAGAAAGTAGCCCCGGTCAAGGCAGCCGCTTTTGGTTGCAGACTAATTTTGAGCGGGCTAATGCCAGTGATGTGCTGGCCGATAATCCGCTGCCGCCGCTACCCGACCTTAATATCTTGCTAGTTGAAGATGTTGAAATTAATCAGCAAGTGGTTAAGGGGTTGCTTGAACAGCACAGCTTAACCTTGGCCGAGGATGGTGCAAGCGCGATCAAGTTAGCCTGCCTACAACGTTTTGATATTATTTTGATGGATATGCACCTGCCCGGATTAAGTGGTCTTGATGTTAGCCGAGATATTTGGCAACACCGACAAAGTCACAATCGCGCGACCCCGATTGTTGCCTTAACGGCGAGTGTCCGTCCTGCCGATATTGAGCGTTATCTTAACGCTGGGCTGCAAGGTGTCGTTGCAAAACCGGTTCAGCGCGATGTATTGCTCACTGTGTTGCAAGACGCACTTTCGCAGCGCCCTGCTAATGAATTAAATCAGCAACCGCCGATTGAGGCTAAACCGTCATTTGCCTTGTCCGACCCTGCGACTTTGGCCATGCACATTGAATTTCTTGGTGAGCAGAAACTTAGCCTGTTAATGCAGAGTTTTGTGGTGACAATGCAAGATACTTGGCCCGATTTACAGCATCAGGTTCGCCAAGGCGACCGTCATCAAGTGTTAGAACTCGCCCATAAATTGGCTGGGTGTTGTGACATGTTAGGTTTTGCGCGCGCGAGTCTGCAGTTGCGGCAATTAGAGCAAGCTGCTAAATCGACTTGTTTTGAGTTGTTAGGGCAACAGTTAGAACAACAGCTAGTATCGCTGCAATCAGTTATCGCCCAAAGTATTGAGTTCGCTCAAGCCTATTGCGACTAAATGCTATCGCTAATTTTGATCTTATACATTAAGACGATACAATTGATAATAATGAAATCAACCGCACAAACTAAAGCTTAAGCTCGCGCTTGATCGGGCTAATTAATAGATTGGAATATATGGAACATAAACTACAAGAATTGGCGCAGCGCTTTTTAGGCCAGTCAATTGCCGGGCATTTCGCCGCTGATAATCAGCGCTTTAACCAATTTAGTCTCGACGCTGGTGGCTTGCTGCTCGACTATTCAAAGCAAAACCTCAATGACGAGGTGATAGCACAATTAGTTGACTGGGCTAATGAGCGTGGCTTGACGAGCAAAATTAATGCGATGTTTAATGGCGAAAAAATTAATAATACTGAAGGCCGCGCCGTTTTACATACTATTTTACGGGCGCCAGCAGCAACTCAGCTTAAGGTGTTAGGGGCTCAATTAGCTGCTGAAGTGCAGCAAACCGATCGCAAAATGGCGCAAATTGTTAACCAGTTATTGGCAGGTGAGCGCTGTGGTTTTAGCGGCAAGGTATTTACCGATGTGATAGCTGTTGGCATTGGCGGTTCGTATTACGGGCCTAAAGTTTGCCATGAGGCATTAAAGCCCTATCATCAGCCGCAACTTAATGTTCATTACCTGGCTAATGTCGACGGTACGGCCGTCGCGGGTAAGTTAGCGCAACTTAATCCTGAAACGACCCTAGTGGTGGTTATTTCAAAAACCTTTACCACCCAAGAAACCATGCTCAATGCGAAAGCATTAACAACTTGGCTAAAACAAGCGGGTTGTAGTGAACCGCAGTTGGCGTTGCACTTAATTGCCGTGTCAGCAGCGCCGCTTAAAGCGCAAGAATTTGGTGTGGCGCCTGACAATATTTTACCGATGTGGGACTGGGTTGGCGGCCGATTCTCGTTATGGTCGGCAGTGGGTTTTCCATTAGCTTGTGCGATAGGTTATGACAATTTTGAGCAATTGCGTGCCGGAGCGTATGACATTGACCAACATTTATTAAGCGCACCGTTAAGTCAAAATATGCCGGTGCTGTTGGCGTTAATCGGTATTTGGAACTGTAGTTTTATGGGATATAACAGCTTGGCTGTTTTACCGTATGACCACTTATTACGTGATTTCCCCGGTTATTTACAGCAAGTAGATATGGAAAGCAGCGGTAAGCGAGTTGATGTCGACGGTAACGAGCTAACGCTGGCAGTTGCTCCCATAGTCTTTGGTCAGGAAGGTACCAACGGTCAGCA
>Ga0209395_1002243_pt1 | contig 25774 bp, 18 predicted proteins | sample GOMGulsemesocosm_3_FD_184635 | JGI IMG/M metagenome (GOLD analysis project Ga0209395, IMG submission 184635) | Methane-oxidizing microbial communities from mesocosms in the Gulf of Mexico - GOM9D Gulf of Mexico (SPAdes) (version 2) | ecosystem: Environmental > Aquatic > Marine > Cold seeps... | reverse complement strand
GTAGAATAGACGGCTTTTTATATTCCAACTGATGGTGTATTTTCAAATGTTCGAAGTTAATCCAGTTAAATACAAAGTCGACGATTTACGTCAGCGTTCCGACGTGCTTCGGGGGTATCTTTGACTACGACCAAAATAACGAAAGGTTAATCGAGGTTACTAAAGAACTTGAAGACTCAGCGGTATGGAACGAGCCTGATCGGGCGCAAGCCTTAGGCAAAGAGCGTGCGAATCTTGAAGCAATAGTTAATACCATCGACCGCATGGAAACTGGGCTTGAAGATGTCGAAGGTTTGGTTGAACTGGCGGTTGAAGCCGAAGATCAAGAAACATTCGATGAAGCCGTCTCAGAGCTCGCAAGCTTAGAGCAACAGCTGGAAAAACTCGAATTTCGCCGTATGTTTAGTGGCAGCAATGATGTTAATAATTGCTACATGGATATTCAGTCTGGCTCTGGCGGTACCGAAGCGCAAGATTGGGCTAATATGGTGCTGCGGATGTATTTACGCTGGGGTGAAGCCAAAGGTTTCAAAGTCGAATTAATGGAAGTGTCTGACGGTGACGTTGCAGGCATTAAAGGCGCAACAATTAAGTTTAGTGGTGAATATGCCCACGGCTGGTTACGCACCGAAAGTGGTGTTCATCGTTTAGTGCGCAAGTCGCCGTTTGACTCGGGCTCACGTCGCCATACTTCGTTTTGTTCGGCGTTTGTTTATCCTGAAATTGATGACGATATTGAAATAGACATTAATCCGGCGGATTTACGGGTTGATACTTACCGCGCGTCTGGCGCTGGTGGTCAGCACGTTAATAAGACCGATTCGGCCATCCGAATTACTCACTTGCCGACTAATACCGTGGTGCAGTGTCAGAGCGATCGCTCGCAACACAAAAACCGCGCAGCGGCAATGAAGCAGTTAAAAGGCAAGTTGTACGAGCTGGAAATTGCTAAGCAAAATGAAGACAAGCAAGAACTTGAAGACGGTAAAGCAGACATCGGTTGGGGCAGTCAAATTCGCTCTTACGTGCTTGACGCTTCAAGAATAAAAGATTTACGTACTGGAATAGAAAGTTCCAATACCGGTGCTGTATTAGACGGTGATTTAGACAAATTTATTGAAGCTAGCTTAAAAAGCGGCTTGTAAACAACGAACAACAGTGGAATAAACATGAGCGAACAAAATAGCCCAGAAAATGAAGAAGTGGTAGACGTTAACGAATTGGTCGCACAGCGTCGTGCCAAGTTAGATGCAATGCGTGAGAAAGGTCAGGCATTTCCTAATGATTTCCGTCGTAAAGATATTTCTGACGATCTGCACCTTGCCTATGGCGACAAAGACAAAGAAGAGCTCGAAGCGCTTAATGTTGAAGTTGCAGTGGCTGGCCGCATGATGACGCGCCGCATTATGGGTAAAGCAGCATTTGCTACTATCCAAGACATGGGCACGCGAATTCAGGTTTATGTTGCTCGTGACTTATTAGCTGAAGGCTTTTATAACACCGAATTTAAAAAGTGGGATTTGGGCGATATTATCGCTGCAACTGGTACTTTGTTTAAAACCAAAACTGGTGAACTGTCAATTCGTTGTAACGACGTTCGTTTGCTCACTAAGGCATTACGTCCGTTACCAGATAAATTCCACGGTTTGTCAGATCAAGAAACTTGTTACCGTCAGCGTTATTTAGATTTGATCGCTAACGAAAAATCACGTGAAGTCTTTAAAATTCGTTCTAAAGTTGTTGCCTTTATCCGTAACTACTTAACGCAAAAGAACTTCATGGAAGTAGAAACGCCAATGATGCAGGTGATCCCTGGTGGCGCAACGGCTCGTCCATTCAAGACATTCCACAACGCGTTAGACATGGACATGTACTTACGTATCGCACCAGAGCTTAACCTTAAGCGCTTGGTTGTTGGTGGTTTTGAAAACGTATTTGAAATTAACCGTAGTTTCCGTAACGAAGGTCTTTCAACGCGTCATAACCCTGAATTCACTATGCTTGAGTTTTACTGGGGTTACGCTGACTTCAACATGTTGATGGATTTAACTGAAGACATGTTACGTGAGTTAGCATTAAGCGTTAAAGGCACTACTGAAATTAATTACCAAGGTAATGCATTTGATTTCGGTAAGGCATTTGATCGTTTAACTGTGGTTGAAGCAATCTTAAAGTACACGCCTGGCACGACGGTTGAGCAAGTGAATGATCTTGAGCAAGCCACTGCTATCGCTAAAGGTCTTGGCATTGATGTTAAAGACAGCTGGGGTTTGGGTAAAATTCAAATCGAAATATTTGAAGAAACCGGCGAGCACCAGTTAATGCAGCCGACATTCATTACTGAGTATCCTGCTGAAGTGTCACCATTGGCACGTCGTAATGACGATAACCCGTTTATCACAGACCGTTTCGAGTTTTTCGTTGGTGGCCGTGAAATTGCCAATGGTTTCTCTGAATTAAACGATGCTGAAGATCAAGATCAGCGTTTCCTTGATCAAGTTGCTCAAAAAGATGCCGGCGATGACGAAGCAATGTTCTACGATGCTGATTACATTACCGCGTTAGAATACGGCCTACCACCAACTGCTGGTGAAGGCATTGGTATTGACCGTTTAGTGATGTTATACACGGATTCACCGTCAATCCGCGACGTATTACTGTTCCCACATATGCGTCCTGTTGCTGAATAATTTCAGCATAAGTTGACTCAATCAAAGCCTCGCATTAGCGGGGCTTTGTTGTTTCTGGCAGATGCAATTAATAGGGTTGGTATTTTAAATAGCAATAGCAATGGCTATGTTGTAGTTAAATGTTGCTAGCAATAAGCTTGGTGAATATTTGATGTGCTTTATGTCTTTGCACACTCTTAAGTTTTGGCGCTAGCACACCAGTTACTTTTCTTTGCTTCGCCAAAGAATAAGTAACCAAAAGAAAGGCGACCCGTGTTAGTTGCTGATCTCCCTATAAATACCTGTCTTAACGGAACCGATTTCAATGTGCATCCTGCACGGAAATCTAAAAATTCGTCCCTGAATTTTTCTCCTAACAGGCAATTATAGTGAGGCAACTAAAAGCGGGGGCTTGGTGGGCGTCGATAAGTTTGCTAAACGTATAATTCATTGATATTTAATAAATTAAAAACACAGACACAGTTAACGGGAACATAGCCAATAGCAATGGCTATGTTGTACTAAAGTGTTGCCATTTGAACTGCAAGTCGCCGTAAATTCGTCCATGAAGGCTCTGGCGCAGCATCCATGCTGCACAAGCTTGCTTTATCAAACACCAACACTTTCAATGTATTGCGAAGCTAGCTAGTGTCCATCCAGAAACTGCGAAGCAGGACACTGGCTATGTGGAACAGGGATGTACCAACATTTTCAACTTGTTGAAAATGAAAACGAAGTAAAACCACGTTTTACGGTAGTGCGTCCATAAACAGACAAGGATGTCTGTTTATGGACGATAACTAGCTACATTTAAGGTGAACAGAGCCAATAGCAATCAACATTATGCAGCAGCTTGGTATGCACTTAATTTATCGGCCAAGCTTTGCATTTGCAACCACTCGCTTTTGGTAAAACTATCGCAAGCGACCACATGCGGAATATCACTGGCATCGATGACTTCTTGCTCAATATTAAATTGCTGTTGCTCGTCAGCCAGCTTAGTGCCTTCAAGCAACATCAACGGAAATGCTTTGATGATGACGACATTTCGAGTTTGTAGGTAATCAATACTGGCGCTGAAGCTGTCGAGTGTTTGTCCCGGTAAGCCGTAAATAAGGCTTACCTCAAAGGGTTGCTGCCACTGCTGCAACAGCTTGATAGCTTTGCCGACTTTGTTCATATTGTTCGCCCGTTCGATCGTTTTCGCGACATCTTTATCTATTGTCTGTAAGCCAAATTCTAAATGGACATTAAGCTTGGAGCACAAGCGTAGAAACTCAGCAGTAATTTTTTCAAAACGGACTTGAAAAGACAGTAGTGCCTGTAAATTAATTGAAATTGCATATTCTAAAATCTCGATATGATTGGGTTCGAGATTAAAGATAGGATCAAGTACATTAATTTTTTTGACGTTTTTACTTTTAAACAAATCCAGCTCTTGCTTGATTTTGTCCATCGCTAACAAGTGAACTTTTTTATGGGTTAAATCACGATGGGCGCAAAAATTACATTTAAAAACACAGCCACGGCGTGTTTCCCAGTGGATCATCTCTTGCTCTTGGCTCAAGCTAATTGTGTGGTCCAAATAGGGTGAGGGCAGTGTCGCCATGTCGATGTCTTTTTTTATAAACCGGCTGGTAATTGCCAAATCATCTAAAATAGCTTCTGGCAATGCTGCTTCGGCATAGCCTGCGATATAAAAATCAGCGCTCGGATAAAGCTTGCGGCAACTGTCTTCATGAATTTGATAACCTCCCAAAATCACTTTGCCGCGAAAGCCCATTTGCTTGCACTTTTTGATTAACGGCTCAATTAAACGTGAGCTCCAGACATAACAGGCCAACGCTAAGCGGTCGATATTGGCCAATGACAGTTTATCGTTAATCATCTTGGCGATGTCATCAACCTTAGGTTGTGATTGTGCTGCTAATTGCATTGAAATAGGCAAGTGTTCAATGACAAATTCAGTGTTGTATTGTGGGTGATGGCGACAAGCAGAAATTAGACTGCCCGCGGCAAGGCCTGTCCCCGTTTTTCCTCGCTGGGTAAAATCAAAAGTGACTAATAACGATTTTCTTATTTTTTTCATCGTAATAAATCCATTTAAAAACGACAACAAAATGATATATAGGGTTAATCAAAACGCTCAACGCTTTTTAACCGATAATCAGCGCAGGTGAATTAATTCTTTAGAATCGAGCGGTCTAAGTTGCCTTTATTCGTTATTTTAATCAAGCACCCTTTCAAGCAATTTAGCTAAAAGTTAACTAAATAAAAACTAAATAAAGGGCAGGCATAACTAAATCGTTGATATAAATAATTTCGCGAGGCGACCAAGCTGTTAAAAGTAGATCGGATCAAATTCGCCCTAACGGATTTATCTTTAAGTTTTCGGCTTGAGTGGATTGATCGGAGTTTGGTTCGAATTTGCAAGTGCTGGAGCCTGAAATTTTATCATATGGGTGTTAAATCCGAATCGACGATATCAAATGATACCGTCATTTTTGGAAGGGCTCAGCTTAGAATTGATAATCCATTGCGATGTGCATTGCACGGCCTTTAGCGCTAATGCGCTCGCCAACGGTAAGCTCACTACCTCCAGCGCGATTTAATCCGGCCAGGTGCGGTTGGTATTGCTTGTCTAATAAATTGGTTACACCAAGGGTAAGCGATAAGTCAGTATTGACATCATAACTAGCCTGCCAGTCAACAACGGCATAACCTGCACTGGGTTTTTCGTTATTTAATGATGACACCTTGTTTTGCTTATCAAAAGCATGGAGTGATAATTTACTTTGCCATTGTTCCGCTGCGTAGTTTAACGAAATTTGGCTGTTCAACGGGCTAATGCGATATAAATTATCGTTACTATCATCGTGTTTACCGCGTACGTAGTTAACCAAGCCGCTTAATGAAAATGCTTCGTTGATTGGCGCGTGCCAGCTGACATCTAAGCCATAAATCGTAGCGTCTATATTGCTAAATTGTAACGGCGACGTATCGCCCATCATACTAGCAACCATTATCGCCTTAGGGTTTTGTGCAGCGTCGACAGTCATGCCTTGGATATAATCTTTAATCTTCTGGTAATAGATGTGGGGTTCAACGCTAATGCCGTTTGCCTGGTAATGCGTGCCAATGTCAATTTGATAAGCCGTTTCTGGGTCTAGGTTAACATCACCAATGTAGGTCTTACCGTCAGCTAAGCCACCTGTTGCTTGCATTGGCAGCCATAAATAGCGCTCTTGATAACTTGGAGCACGTTGCTTAACGCCGACACCGGTAATTAAGGTCCAGTCTTGATTAATCATGTATTGGTTGTTGGCCACCAAATCAAAGGTGGTATCAGATACACTTTTATCTTGTTGATTAAAGGCAGTTTGCAATGCCAGAACGGGTGTGCCCGGCATCGCCATTGAGCTAAACACATTAGCGGCATCGGCGTGATTAAACTTAACACGAGCGCCGAGGGTGTAAGTAACCGTTTGTGACTCTTGGCTATATTGGGTAAAGACAGAGTGGCGTGAATCTTTAACGTTGTTGAAGTTAGTGATCTTAAACATCGGGTTATTCGGGTTGGTAATATCAGCATTGTGCTTAGCACTGACACCATCGATCCCAAATAACCATTGCTGATAGGCCACTGTAAGCTGGTAATCGAATGTTTTGGCTTGTGCTGTGGTATAGCGGTGCATTGCCGACATTGGGTTAGTGCGTTGCTGGAAGTTATCCATGCCATGGCTGGCATCTTGATAGCCCATGGTCCAAGTTAGGCGGTAATCATCAGCGGTATACTCACCGTCAATATTAATGCGGTCTGAGTCAATGTAATCAATGTCCATTGGCAACGCTGGGGTGCCAGTTTGATCTGTTTTAGCATAATGCCAAGACGTGCCCAGGGTTAAATTATCTTTGCCATAGCGTAGATCGATGCCTGCTTGAGTTTTGTCATATTGGGTTGATTTTACGGTACGGCTGTCCGCGTCTTGATAATCGTCTGCTTGTTGCTGATTGACATAAATTAGCGCTGCAAAGTTATTGCCGCTGGCCTCGATATTGCCACTTAGCGTTGTTGCATCGTTGTGCTCGTTGTAATTAGCGTGAGCCATACCGTGTATGGCTTGCTCTTCGCTAGGGTGCGCACGTTTTAGCTGCACATCGACCGCGCCACCAATGGTGTCTATGCCACTTGCAACAGGTGCTATACCACGATAAAGCGATAGAGACTCTATCATCACTGGGTTTAAATAGGTCAGTGGTGCGTCCATCGCATTTGGGCCGGCGCTGACAATTGGGTGACCACCAATGTTCTTGGCAACTCGGCTGCCAAACATGCCGCGGTATTGCGCAATCCCCGTAATCGGGCCATTTTTATTAACACTGGCACCCGGAATGGTATTAAGCCAATCGGCAACATCAGGTTCAATATAATTACCATCAGCAAACGAATTATCGTTGACTATACGTGGTGCAGAAATGGTAATAACATCGATCGCATTTGATGACTGATTTAGGGTGTTGGCAAAAACTTGCGGCACAAACAACAGGCTTGATATTAAAGCGCTTAGTGGATTAACTTTCATGACTACAACTCTACATGACTGAATATGCTGGTTATTTTGTATTTTAGTTGATAACAATACAAACCGTTCTGCGCAAGTGCGGCAATATGTCGCAGCTAAAAAATTAAAATTGTCTGTTTAATTAAAAGACAATAAAACCTTTGATTTAACGCATCAAACAACCGGTAAACTAGCAGAAACACTTTATCAGTCATTAGACTAATGACGCTGTTGCATTTATTGCCTGATGTTTTACTCTATTTTTTCAGCATAATCGATTGAGAGAAGCAGGGATGATCGGCAGTTTTGATTTTGATTTAAGATCGCTCGAGATATTTGTTCATACGGTTGAGTCAGGCAACATGACTACGGCCGCCGAGCGTATGGGCACGACCCAGCCGGCTATTTCGCAAGCCTTAACTAATTTAGAAAAATCATTGGAGCTTACCCTGCTCGATCGCACGGTAAGGCCGCTTGAGGTAACCGCTGCGGGACGATTCTTATATGACAGCGCCCGCAATATCCTCGCGCAGGCTCGTAAAACGAACGGCGATATGCGCCAAGCCAATTTCAACCAACTCAATCATGTCAACATCGCGATGGTCGACTCATTAGTGACCGCCTTAGCGCCGGCACTGATAAAAACCGTAGAGCAGCATGTCAGCGGCTGGTCGATTAGTACGGGTTTGTCTCATTTGCATGCCAATGCATTAATGTCACGTCATGTTGATATGATTTTGTCCGACGACGCCCTTGAACAGCATGATAATTTAAGTCGTTACCGCATTTTGCGTGAACCTTTTGTGTTAGTGGTGCCAAAGTCGAAATCTATTGAATTTAAAGATTTAGGTCAGCTGGTGGCGCAATTGGGTTTTATCCGTTACAGCAGTGATTCATTAATCGGTTTAACGGTAGAGCGTTACTTAAAGCGAGCACAGATTGATCCTCCTATGTGTTTAAAGCTCGATAATACCTTCGCTATTCTCTCTTCTGTTGCGGCTGGGTTAGGGTGGACTATCACAACACCCTTATGCTTATTTCAAAATGGCATTAGCAATAAAGACGTCACTTGTTTGCCGCTACCCGGCGATTCGTTGTTTAGAAACTTGGTGCTAGTTAGCCGTGATAACGGGCTATGGCAATTACCAAAAATTATCGCGAGCGACAGTCAGGCTATTTTGGCTGGTGAATTTACCAACTACATTAATCACCATTTAGCCTGGCTAAAAGATCACATTAAAATTGGTTAATGATCTTTATTGCTATTTACGATCAGCAAGTCTGATTTTTAAATGCAGCACTTAACTTCTTTACTAACTGATTTTTAATGCTTTTTAGTTAGTATTAGTTTTACTTATACTAAGGGCGGGCAGCTAACTTATTCTATTTGAAACACCAACTTAGCCGTATTAGTATCGATTTGGGTTGCTTATTCGGTGTCGATAAATTGACCGCGTCGCAACATTCTCATAATAATAATTTAGAGGGAGTTATGCATGTCAGATACAAATAAAGCCTCAACCGTTGGTTACGAAGAGGTCGCAGCAGATTATTTAGAAAACAGGCAACTAAAAAAGGGGGTCGCCGGTTGGGTATTGTTAGCCAGCTTAGGGGTTTCTTATGTTATATCCGGTGACTTTGCCGGTTGGAACTTCGGGTTAGCTCAAGGCGGTTTTGGTGGCATGCTGATTGCGACTATCGCAATGGCGCTGATGTATACGTTTATGGTGTTTGGCTTGGCAGAGATGTCGGCGTCGTTGCCAACCGCTGGCGGTGGTTACAGTTTTGCTCGTCGCGCGATGGGGCCATGGGGTGGATTTTTAACGGGTACCGCGGTGTTATTAGAGTATTCAATTGCACCGGCTGCAATTGCAGTCTTTATCGGTGCTTATGTTAATGAAATATTTGGCTTTAATGGTCCGGCAGTTTATGCCGCTTGTTATATTGTTTTTATTGGCATTCATTTATACGGTGCCGGTGAGGCGCTAAAAATTATGATGGGCATTACCGGTGTTGCGGTGATTGCGCTGTTAGTTTTTGCATTAGGTTTAATCCCACATTTTGACGCCAATAACTTGTTCGATATTGCGGTTAATGAAAGCGCTGTTGGTGCAAGTTCGTTTTTACCCGAGGGATATATTGGGATCTGGAGTGCTATTCCTTTTGCAATTTGGTTATTCCTTGCGGTGGAAGGGGTGCCGTTAGCGGCTGAAGAAACCACCAATCCTGCGAAAGACATGCCGCGCGGTATTATTACTGCGATGGTGATTTTATTAGTCTTTGCGGCTTTGGTTTTGTTTATCGCACCGGGCGTGGCGGGTTCTGACATGATGAAAGATCATGGGGCTCCTTTAGTCGGCGCTCTGCAAGTTGTTTATGGTGAGAACTCTGCCATTGCCACCTTCGTTAATATCGTTGGTTTGTTTGGTTTAGTCGCGAGTTTCTTTTCTATTATCTTTGCTTATTCTCGCCAAGTATTTGCCTTGTCGCGTGCGGGGTATTTACCGCGTTTTCTATCAGTGACTGGCGATCGAAAAGTGCCAGTTATGGCGTTGATCGTACCTGGTATTTTCGGGTTTTTACTGTCGTTAACGGGTGAGGGCGACTTAATGATTACGATGGCGGTATTTGGCGCCACGATTTCATATGCCTTAATGATGTTGTCGCACATTCTTTTACGCATAAAAGAGCCTAATTTAGCGCGTCCTTATCGTACGCCTGGTGGTGTCGTCACTACGGGCATTGCTTTTGTATTAGCGATTGTCGCTTTCATTAGTACCTTTGTTGTTAGTCTGGAAGCTGCCTTATGGTCTGGGGTGTTTTACGCTATTTTGGTCGCTTATTTTGCCCTATATAGCCGTCATCATTTGGTTGGTAAAGTGCCAGAAGAAGAGTTTGCCGCTATTTCACAAGCCGAATCAGAGCTTAATTAAAGTTAATTGGCTGAGGCCGTTGGCCTTGGCCCAATTGCGATAAGGAAAGATTATGTTAGATCCAAGGACTGTTAAAACTGTTGCTGATGCCAAGCATATTATCGAGCAACGTGGTCTCACTCATATTAAGGTAGGTTTGTTCGACGTTGATGGTGTGATGCGTGGTAAATACATGAGCAAAGAGAAGTTTTTCTCGTCGCTGGATAGCGGTTTTGCTTTTTGTGATGTGGTGCTGGGCTGGGACTCTAAAGATCAGTTATACGATAATGTTGCTTATACCGGTTGGCATACTGGCTATCCCGATGCGCCGGTTCGAATTATCCCAAGCAGCTGCCGTTCGGTGCCATTTGAAGGCGATATGTTGCTGTTTATTGCTGAGTTTAGTGATGGAGCTGAAGCTGTTTGTCCGCGTGCAGTCTTGCAAAAAACGCTGGCACGGGCTAAAAATCTAGGTTTCGATGTGACTGCCGCGTTTGAATATGAATTTTTCATGTTTAATGAAACGCCTGACTCAGTACGTGAAAAGGGATTTAGAAACTTAAAGCCGATTACGCCTGATTTTTTTGGTTATTCGATGATCCGTAACTCGGTGCATGCCGATTTGTATCACCAATTACTTAAATTATCTGAAGATATGGATTTCCCGATTGAAGGTTTGCATACCGAAACGGGGCCGGGCGTGCTCGAAGCGGCACTAGCGCATGACAATGCCAGCGATGCCGCAGACAAGGCCGCGTTGTTTAAAACCTTTGTCAAAGTATGGGCCCAGCGTAATGACATGATGGCGACCTTTATGGCGAAGTGGTCGAAAGACTTGCCGGGGCAAAGTGGTCATATTCATATTTCGCTGCGCGACCTTGATGGCAAGTCAGCATTTTATGACGACACTAAAGAACACAACATGAGTGATACTCAGCGTCATTTCTTGGCGGGGCAGCAAAGATTTATGCCGGAGTTTTTAGCGATGGTCGCGCCTACAGTCAATAGCTATAGCCGAATGGTGCCAGGATTATGGGCACCGTTAGACGCCACGTGGGGCGTTGAAAACCGCACCACAGCGTTGCGGGTTATTCCGGGATCTGAAAAATCACAACGGTTGGAATACCGAATTGGCTCGGCTGATGCGAATCCTTATTTAGCCTTGTCGGCAGCGTTGGCCTCTGGCCTTTATGGCATTGAACATCAACTAGAGCCACTGCCTCAGGTTAAAGGCAATGCGTATGAGCAACCACAGCCAGCAGAAATTAACTTGCCAGGCAGTCTGTTTGAAGCGGCGATTATGTTTAAGCACTCAGAAGTTGCCAAAGAGCTCTTTGGTCATGAATTTGTCGCTCATTTTGCCGCGACCCGCGAGTGGGAAGAGCGTGAATATCGTAAACACGTCACCGACTGGGAACTTGAACGCTACTTCGAAATAATTTAATTTTATTTAATGTGCCTATGTCGATGCTTCTGGTGAGCAAGCTAAAGATGCTTAACTCGCCGTGAGCCCATGCATGGAGGCTTGGACTGGCATCCTTGTCAGTAACAGTTGGCTTACTTTAACCTGCTTACCTAGTTCTTTAATTGCAGCTTGAGTAATGCGCACAAGCATATATTTCAATTTAATCAGATGAGTAATGATATGAGCCAAACACAGATCACCCGTTCACCGATTGATGATTCTATTTACGTTGAACGAGCCTTAGCTAACCCGCCGCAAATAGAGCAGGTGCTGACTTTGGCAGAGCAGGCGCAGCGGCAATGGCGTCAGTGTCCGATAGGAGAGCGTCAGGCTATTTGCCACCGGATGGTCGAAGCCTTTATTGCTAACGAAGCAGAAATTTCCGAGCAACTGTGCTGGATGATGGGTCGTCCCATTCAATACGCCAAAGGTGAAGTGGCGGGCATGGTTGAGCGGGCACGCTATATGATTGATGCCGCAGAGCAGGCATTAGCCCCTATTGAGTTAGCGCCAATTAGCGGTATTAGCCGTTATATCAAGCGGGAAGCGCTTGGGGTGGCTTTTGTGGTGGCGCCTTGGAATTATCCGTATTTGACCGCGATTAACGCGATTATTCCGGCCATCATGGCGGGCAATGCAGTTGTGCTGAAGCATTCGGCACAAACGCCGCTGTGCGCAGAACAACTGGCCAGTGCATTTGAGCAAGCTGGTTTGCCGCAGGGCGTTTTTCAATATTTACATTTAAGCCATGGCGCGACCGAAAATATTATTAAAGACTCGCGGATTAATTATGTTGCCTTTACGGGCTCGGTGGCTGGTGGCGCGATGGTTGAACGCGCAAGCAGTGGCCGTTTTATTGGCGTTGGCCTTGAGCTTGGCGGCAAAGATCCGGCTTATGTCAGAGCTGATGCCGACATTAGCCATGCGGTCGAAACGACCATTGATGGTGCCTTTTTTAACTCGGGCCAGTCGTGTTGCGGTATTGAGCGAATTTATGTGCACAGCGCGGTGTTTGACCAGTTTGTCGAGCAGGCGGTAGCGCTCGTTAAGCAATATAAACTCGGCCGCTCGGATGATCCAACGACCACCTTAGGCCCAGTGGTTAAAACCGCTGCGGCTGATTTTGTACGTGGCCAAATTGACGAAGCGGTTAACGCTGGCGCGGTTGCTCATATCGATGGGGCTCATTTTCCGTTAGATCAATCGGGCACGCCTTATTTAGCGCCGCAGTTATTAACGAATGTTGATCACTCCATGCGAGTAATGACTCAAGAGAGTTTTGGTCCGGTGGTTGGCATTATGAAAGTGGCCGATGATAATGAAGCAATTGCATTAATGAACGATTCTGAGTTTGGCTTAACCGCATCGGTATTTACTCAAGATATCGAAGCTGGCATCACGATTGGTGAGCAAGTTGAGACCGGCACGTTTTTTCTTAATCGTTGTGACTACCTTGATCCTGCGCTAGCGTGGACTGGGGTTAAAAATTCAGGGCGAGGTTGTACCTTGTCGAGTTTGGGTTATGAAGCATTGACCCGGCCGAAGTCTTTTCATTTAAAGACTAACTTATAATAGGGAGCTGAGATGGACCTTAATAAATTTAACGCTAATTGGAATTATCCGACTAACATACGTCACGGTATTGGCCGTGTTAAAGAACTTGCTGGCGCCTGTCAGGAGCTGGGCATGAGCGCCCCATTGTTGGTTACCGATCCCGGATTGGCGCAGTTGCCGATGGTCCAGCAAATTTTAGCTGACTGTCGTAAAGGTGGCTTGCGCTGTGATCTTTTTTCGCAGATTAAAAGTAACCCAACGGGCGAAAATGTTACCGATGGTGTTGCTGCATACTGGCGCGGCGAACACGATGGCGTAATTGCATTGGGTGGCGGCTCGGCACTTGACGCTGCTAAAGCGATAGCTTTAATGGTTGGTCAAGAATTGCCACTGTGGGATTTTGAAGATGTTGGTGATAACTGGACGCATGTTCGCACCGAAAGTATGGCGCCGGTCGTGGCTATTCCAACCACTTCAGGCACCGGTTCTGAAGTTGGGCGTGCCTCGGTGATCACTGATACTGAGCAGCAGATTAAACGCATCATATTCCACCCTAATATGTTGCCAGCAATTGTTATTTTAGATCCGCAATTAACGGTTGGTTTGCCAGCGCACATTACCGCTGCTACCGGCATGGACGCATTGTCACATGCATTAGAGGCATACTGCGCGCCATATTTTCATCCGATGGCCGAAGGCATTGCGCTCGAGGCAATTCGTTTGGTCAAAAACTATTTACCACGCGCGACGGCCGATGGCACCGATTTAGAAGCTCGGGCTCAGGTGATGGTAGCGTCGACTATGGGCGCTACCGCATTTCAGCGCGGGTTAGGCGGCATGCATGCGCTAGCTCATCCATTGGGCGCGCTTTATGACTGTCACCACGGTTTGCTCAATGCGGTATTAATGCCTTATGTTCTAAAAGCTAACCGCAGTGCCATTGAATTGCGTATTGAGCGTTTAGCACGTTATTTAGAGCTGGAAGACAGTAGCTTTGCTGGCTTTTTAAATTGGGTACTGACCCTGCGTCAGCAGCTTAACATCCCGCATACTTTGGCCGAAATTGGCATTGATAGCGCGCAGGTCGATAAAGTGGGACAAATGGCTGAACACGATCCCTCTGCAGGTGGTAATCCGATCCAATTTAGCGCCGAGCAATATACGGCGTTGTGTGCCGCGGCAATTAGTGGCGAGCTGTAAATTCAACATGAACCGTACTTGAATAATGGCTGATTTATGGATGGATCAGCCAAATACTAAGATCAAGAGAAAGGCTTCACTAGAACAAAGGAGTAATTATGATACTAGGCATTCTAATATGCGATCAGGTTCAGCCCGCCTTACGTAATGAGTTTGGCGATTATCCACAGATGTTTAGTGATATCTTGGGCCAGATTGAACCGCAAGTAGAAATACGTTATTTTTCAGCAGTAGAGCAACAGTTACCCAGTGACATCGATCAGTGCGATGCGTATATGACTAGCGGTAGTAAGTGTGGCGTTAACGATGATCTCGTGTGGATCCGTGAGCTTGAAGATTTTATTAGGCGGCTTTACCAAGCCAATAAAGCCTTGGTCGGTATTTGTTTTGGTCATCAACTCATTGCAAAAGCGCTAGGTGGTCAGGTTGAAAAATCAGCCAAAGGTTGGGGGATTGGCATTGCTGAAAGTCAGGTGCAGGTTCGTCCTGACTGGATGTCAGTAGCGCCCAACAATGTCAATTTAATTGTTAGTCATCAAGACCAAATTGTTGAATTACCGCCAGCGACGACAGTCTTAATGAGCAGTGACTTTTGTCCATATAGCATGATTCTAGTGGGTCAGTGCTTTATCGGTATTCAGGGGCATCCAGAGTTTAGTCGTCAGTACTCATTGGCGTTGATGAACGCTCGACGCGATCGCATTCCTGCTGCGGTTATTGAAACCGGTGCAAGCTCGCTCAATGGTAAGGTAGATGATCTCGCCGTAATGAAATGGTTAGTTAAGTTTTTAGATCAAGTCTAAATACATTTTTGCCAGAAAAAGTATCAATAAAAACCGCAAGAAACACCGTAGGATAAAGCATATCCTGCGGTGCTAATCTGCAGTCAGACTAATCTAACTCTAATTCAATCGTAGTGCAGCCCTTTGTGCAACGGATGCTTGCGACCTTATTTGCGGCAGGGATTAATGCCAGCGGCTGTTGGCAATGTTGGCACAATACCTTATCACCGCGGCAGACTTTTTTGATCAAATTTCGTTGTTGTTGAAACGAGTTAGCAGCCTGTTTGTTCAACGCTGAAAAATCTAATTTAGGCATAGGAAACTACATTATTATTGATTATTACTAAAGCTAGCATCATACCTGTTTCTAATGGCGACAACCAGCCGTTACCCCTTGCGTTATCTACCAGCCATAGTGGCGACAAAGCCACTCTTTATGCTGTTAATTCAAGCAAACTTAGTTCGTTGTACTTAGTGGTTCGATCGGGCTTATTATTATTTCTGCTAAATTTTGAGTTTTATTAAATCATCGACTAGAGTACTAAACCTTAGGCAGCCAAAGGGCTAGCGGGATGTTTGTTACAATTTAACTAGTTGATTTTTAATCCTGCTAGCCGACTAAATGTTGGCTTTATTGTCTTAATTGATAGTAATGCGCAATATGTATTGGGCCAAGTTAGGTCTAAACTTTAGTGTAGTAACTAGAAAACTTCTTATACCAATGAAGCTTACTGCATTGGATTATTCGTTAGGGTGTTGATGATTGGCTGGAGAGTTGAGTGATTGAACAAAAGCAAGAGTACCGGGAAATACTCAAACTTAGGCAAATAAAACGACTCATGTTATGCAAAATTTTATTATGCATTAGCATTGTCTTTTTATTGGTTTTTGGTCTGTTATCAATTCAAAGTTTCTCATATGTGTTTGGTGCTATGCTGCTCGCTTGCATGGTTGTCGGCTGCATTAGTTTGTATTTGTTACATTATAAAAGTGATCTTAAGTTACCCGTTTTATTACTCAATATTGAATTTTTTTTACTCGCGATTGTTTTATTGGTCACCGGTGGTGTTGAGGATACCGGCATGTTGTGGCTGTACCCGCTGCTCGCATTTAATATTTTTGTTAATCGATTTTGGCCTGCCGCTTTGCTTTATGGCTCATTCTTGGTACTAAGCACTTTGCTGTTATTTACCCCATTGTCTGGGCTGCTACTGACCAGCTATTCCTTGATTGAATCTATTCGCTTTGAGTGTACTTTGTTGGCGCTTTATTTGGTTTGTCTAGCGGCGTTAAAATCAGAAGAGAGCGGTTACGATAGTTTGCTACAAATTTATAATGATGATGTGCAACACCTGGCGTTTTTTGATTCGTTAACTGAATTGCCAAATCGTCGTAGTTTTACGCTCAATTTGGACACTGCCTTGCAACAGGCACAAAAAGATCATCACAACTTAGCCCTTTTGTATATTGATCTCGATAATTTCAAGCAGATCAATGACATCTATGGGCATGACGTTGGCGATAGATTATTGTTAGCTTTTGCGCGGCAGTTAAAGGAGGTGGTACGAGCTACTGATATCGATAATGCTGAGACCATGCATGGCATTGCTCGAATTGGTGGTGATGAATTTGTGGTGATGTTAAAAAATATTGAATCACCGGCTATTGCTAAGGTGGTTGGTGAGCGCATTCTCAATATCTTTGAGCGCGGGGTGGTGGTCGCAGGCACCAAAAAACCCGTTTATGCCAGCATTGGCATTGCGATTTACCCCAGTGATACGACATCGTCAGATGAGTTACTGCATCATGCCGATTTGGCGATGTGCGAGGCTAAAAACAAAGGGCGCAATCGACTGGAGTTTTATACCGAACAAATTAATCAACAGATCCATCATCGGCAATACATTGAAGACGCCTTAAAACTAGCGCTTGAGCAAGATTTGTTATCGCTGGTGTTTATGCCGATATTTAACAGTAGCAGCTTAGAGATCGCCGCGATTGAAGTGCTGGTTCGTTGTCAAAACTTAGCGGCGCAAGACATTGGTCCCGAGCAGTTTATTCCGATAGCTGAAAAGAGCGATTTAATTCAAAAGATTGATTTATGGGTATTAGAAAATAGCTTTATTAATATTGCCAAACTGCAACAACAAACTAATTTTAAAGGCCGGTTTTCTATTAATATCTCGGGGGTCGAATTACTTAGCGAGTCATTCCCGCTTAAGGTTCAGGCATTATTAACTCGCTATGATATCGCACCATCAACCATTGAGTTAGAAATTACTGAAACAGCGTTGGTGTTAGATGATAAAAAGGGCATAGCGATGCTTAAGCAATTACGGGTGCTTGGCTTGTCGTTGGCGTTGGATGATTTTGGTACTGGATATACCGCGTTTAATCAGCTGCTGCGTTATCCAGTTGATTGCCTTAAAATAGATCGCTCATTTGTGGCCGATCTCAGTAGTGAGCATCATGCGCGCAATAAAATGGTCGCTTTTATTAATAGCCTGGCTAATTTATATCAGCTGAGAGTAGTGGCTGAAGGCGTCGAAACACAACAACAGTTAGAGTATCTGCAGCAAATTCAATGTGAATTAGTACAAGGCTGCTATTTGTCACAACCAGTTGTTTTTGAACGACTGGTTGAGTTACTAGGGAGCGAGCGGCATCACTCTCTCGGTTAATATCGGCAGTTTATAAAATTTCAGCAATCGACTGTCTAATGCTGGCCACGACTGTTCTGACACATTGCATGCGTGAATAATTGGGACGAATGACTAAAGAAATCGCGCGAGTTGGTTGCGGTGCCTCAAATGGGGTATAACACATGCCATCATTGTTAAAGCGTTCTAGCGTTGACAGTGCTGGCAACATCGTAATGCCCATGCCACTTGCCACCATGTGACGTAACGTTTCTAAACTGGTTGCTTCAAAGCTGGTATCTTCGTCTGCTCCGGCACTAAAACAATATTCCATGGTTTGACCTTTAAGACAGTGGCCATCTTCTAACGTCAGAATCTTTTGTTGATAAAGATCATCAAGAGTGAGGTTGCTTTTGTTGGCGAGGGAGTGTCCGACCGGAGATGCTAATAGCAATGGTTCATCGAATAGTTCAAAGCTATCGAATTTGGTCATGTGGTCTAAATAAGGAAGAATTAGTAGGTCTAATTTACCTTGGTCGAGCTGCTGCAATAAATTTTCTGTTTGATCTTCATGCAAAAAGAAATTAATTTTTGGTAATTGTTTGGTCAGATCAGCCATGACATGCGGCAACAAATAAGGTGCTAAGGTAGGAATGAGTCCGACATGCAAGTCACCAGCGAATGGATCGAGCAAGGCTTTAGCCGCTAATTCAAATTCATTGGCCGCTTGTAACACCTTTCTTGCTTCGACAACCAGTTGCTCGCCTGCCGGCGTTAACATAACGTTATGGCGATGGCGTTCAATTAATTGTAACCCTAGTTGCTGTTCTAGTTTTATTAATTGGCCACTTAACGTCGGTTGACTGACAAAACAAGCGGCGGCCGCGCGGCCAAAATGTTTATGTTGTTCGATTGCCGTTAGGTATTGCAGATCGCGCAAAGTAGTCGCCATGTCGCTGTTCCTATAAAAATTGTAGTTATGCCAAGATGATGATAGCGACCTAAGTCGCCATCATCTGATTAGCCCTTTAATGACTGATTAATGCTACAGCCCTGCTTCGACAAATGCTGCACTAACAATGGTTTTGGCTTCACTGATAATTAATGCGAGGTGTTGCTGATCGATAAAGCTCTCGGCATAAATTTTGTAAATGTCTTCAGTGCCAGAAGGGCGTGCGGCGAACCAACCATTTTCGGTAACCACTTTAATCCCGCCAATCGCGGCATTGTTACCAGGGGCATGGCTAAGAATGTGTAAGATTGGTTCATTAGCTAGGGTCTTTGAACTAATGTTGTCACTGGTTAAGGCTGATAGCGCCTTTTTTTGCGCTAAGCTAGCAGGTGCATCAATTCGGCCATAACAAGGTTCACCTAGCAACTTGGCGAGCTCAAGGTAGTGCTGTTGAGGATCTTTACCGGTCACGGCGATAATTTCTGCGGCTAATAACGCCATAATAAAGCCGTCTTTGTCGGTAGTCCAACAGCTGCCGTCACGGGCTAAAAATGCCGCACCAGCACTTTCTTCGCCACCAAAGGCATAACTTGAATCATGCAGGCCATCAACAAACCATTTGAATCCTACTGGTACTTCAGCCAGCGGGCGATCGATATGCTGAGCGACGCGATCGATAATCGAGCTTGATACCAGTGTTTTACCGATTTTAGCCTGAGCTGGCCATTGACGGTGAGTCATTAGGTAATTAATCGCGACAGCTAGGTAGTGATTGGTATTCATTAAGCCGCCAGTGGGTGTGACTATGCCGTGGCGATCAAAATCGGGATCGTTGCCAACCGAAATATCATACTGATCCTTCATCGCAATAAGCCCAGCCATTGCATAAGGTGACGAGCAGTCCATCCGGATTTTGCCGTCTTTGTCTAATGGCATAAAAGCAAAACTAGCATCGACAACTTGATTAACGACGTCGAGTTCAAGGCCGTATTTTTTAGCGATGACTGGCCAGTAATCGATGCCTGAACCACCAAGCGGATCAACACCTATTCTAACCCCAGCTTTGGAGATAGCGGCCATATCTATTACTTGGTCAAGCTGACTAACGTATTGCTCGATAAAGTCTTGGTGGCTTAATAAATCACAAGCCATCGCTTGTTCAAGTGATACGCGTTTAATCTCACCTTGATGATTGGCAATAATCTCGTTGGCTCGTTGCTCTATTTGTTGAGTCAGTTCACCTTGAGCCGGTCCGCCGTGGGGTGGATTATATTTGATGCCGCCATCACTGGGTGGATTATGCGAAGGCGTAATAATTAGGCCGTCGGCTTGTTGTTGGTGAACTCTGTTATGACTGATGATCAGGCGCGAGATAACGGGGGTTGGGGTAAACCCTTGATCTTGTTGAATGATAACGGGCACGTTATTGGCAACCAAAACACAAATTGCGCTAGTAAAAGCGGGTTCAGACAAGGCATGAGTATCTTTACCTAAAAACAATGGTCCAGTAATCCCCTGACGCAGACGAAGCTCGGCAATTGCCTGACAAATGGCTTCGATATGCAGTTGATTAAAGCTGGTGTTGTTAGCATTGCCACGGTGGCCTGAAGTACCAAAACTAACCCGCTGTTCAATTATGCTAACATCAGGTGTTTTGGTATAATAATCACTGACTAAACGACTAATGTTAACTCTGTCCTGTGGTCTAGCTGGCTTACCGGCATGGTGATGAATGCTCATTGTGTTCCCTTTGATTGTCTTTATATCGCTATTTACATATGATCTTTAAATATGACTGCGCGCTAAATTATACGGGGTCGTCAAATTTTATCATGGTTAATTGTTAAGTTTGGTCGATAAGTTACTGAAATTGGTGATTGAATCAATAGTTGTTACGCGTTAACGTGTCGCTCGATTGTATTACAGTTTCGTTATGTTTTTTACCCGCAAATGCGGTAACGTCATAATTGTGTCATAAAGTTTGTCAATAATAGTAACTTTGTAATGGACTAACATTGAGTAAGTTAATATGAGTGCCAAAATTTTAATCGTAGAAGATGAAGCGGCCATTCGTGAAATGTTATGCTTTGTGCTGGATCAGCACGGCTTTGATGTCATTGAAGCCGCTGACTTTAATAGTGCGACCGAAAAATTAGTTGAACCCTATCCCGATCTTATTTTGCTCGATTGGATGTTTCCTGGTGGCGGCGGCATAAGCCTCGCGAAGGAAGTTCGACGTCAAGAGCATACCCAAGCTATTCCCATTATTATGCTGACGGCCCGTGGTGAAGAAGAAGATAAATTACGTGGGCTGGACGTGGGCGCCGACGATTATATGACCAAGCCATTTTCGCCGAAAGAATTAATGGCTCGAATTAAAGCTGTGCTACGCCGCAGTAAACCAACTGCACTTGAAGAAGTTATTGATGCTAAAGGCTTGGCGCTTGATCCGGTCAGCCATCGCGTTACATTACATGAGCAGCCGCTTAGTATTGGCCCGACCGAATTTAAGTTATTGCACTTTTTTATGGCGCATCCAGAGCGCGTATATAGCAGAGAACAATTGCTTGATCATGTTTGGGGCACTAATGTTTATGTTGAAGATCGGACGGTCGATGTTCACATTAGGCGCCTGCGTAAAGCAATTGGTGGCCATGGTCACGAAGAGTTTGTGCAAACGGTTCGCGGTTCGGGTTACCGTTTTTCAACTAAGGTATAGTCTTTAATGCCAGATCACCGCTTACTCAAGTCTATGCTAATTAAGTTGATTGCTTATTATTGGCTATTAATGATTATTGGGCTTTATTTTGAAAAAATAGTCGATACCTTATTTGTTGGATCCTTGGTTATTATTTTAATCAACCTTAAAGAGTTTATTACCTTAGTGCATTGGATCTGGCACTCGCCGCACAAACAAGCAGTAAAAAATAACTCTTACTGGGGCTATATCTATCGCGGCATTGATAAGTCGATTAAAGCTAATCGCCAGCGCCGTAAACAGCTTATTTCGGCGCTGAGTCAGTTTCGCGAGGGAGCAGACGCCTTGCCCGATGGCATTGTGGTGTTTAATCAAGACAATGCTATTTTATGGTGTAATAGCGCGGCGCGTAAATTTTTAGGATTAAGTTGGCCCGGCGATCGCGGTCAGTTGCTCAATAACTTAATTCGCCATCAACAATTTAGGCAATATATTATTCGTGGTGATTTTAGCCAAAGGTTAGAATTACCATCGCCACACAATGATGCTGTATTGCTTGAGCATCGTGTAACGAGTTATGGCAGTGACTTGTTTGTATTAATGTCACGTGACGTAACTGTGTTAACTCAGCTGGAACAGATGCGGCGAAAGTTTGTGGCCGATGTATCGCATGAATTAAAAACCCCTTTAACCGTATTACACGGTTACTTAGAGTTAATTGATGACGAAGACAACATTGATCCCTTAATGTGGCGCAAGGCGACCACGGCAATGAAAACACAGGCGCATCGGATGCAATCGTTGGTTGAGCAGCTATTAGCCTTATCTAAAATTGAAACCAGTCAGCAGCCAGACAACGAGAAAATTAAACTCAATGAACTGATGGCGTTGGTTAAAGATGATGCAATGGTCTTAATTGGCGAGCGGCCTGTTAGCATTGAGTTTGAGCTTGATGACAACTTTACGATTGACGGTAATGAAGCGCAACTGCTTAGCGCCTGTACCAACTTGGTCAGCAATGCTATTCGATATTCTCCTGACGGTTCAAATATCAAAGTCGCGTGGCGTCAGCAACACAATGGCATTGAATTTTCGGTGGCCGATGATGGTTTAGGTATTGCACCACATCATTTGACGAGGTTAACTGAGCGTTTTTATCGTGTTGATCAATCGCGCTCAAACCAAACCGGCGGTACGGGTTTGGGCTTGTCGATTGTTAAACATGTCTTGGTTAATCACCAAAGCACGCTGGAGATCGCCAGTGTCGAAGGGCAAGGCAGTCGCTTTAGTTTTGTTATCGACCAGCGATTACTATTAACTGCAGGTACTGTTAGTTAAAATTAAGGCCTCGTTGTTATTAACAGCGAGGCCTTAATTTTATAACAAAGCTGATGGCATTACAGCTCGGCTATTTGGCGGCGAATATCGGCCATTTTTCCGTTCATTACTTTTTCTAAGTGCTCAATTTCACTCAGCAAAACCTTTTTCTTATCGTCAGCCGATAATACTTTGTTAACCTGTGGTTCGTGCTTGTCTAATTGTTCTAGTTCGGCAATCGCTTGCAGAAAAAATTCTGATGATTTTGTCGTTGCTCTATAAGGAACCAAACTACCTTCGGTGCGCACGCTAGTATGGGTACGTTTGAACTTAAACTTTTTGCTTTTAGCTACCCACTCACCTTGATGGCGACGAAGATATATTTTTAACACATCGACATCATTTTCGTTGCGCGTGGAAAAACTCTTAATCTCTTCGAGGTTATCAAACCCCATTTCTTTTAGTACCGCAAACTCTTTGGTGGGCATTTAGCTCACTCCCTCATGAAATACAACTGCTCAGGCGTGAAACTGAACAATCAAACAAAACAACAATAAACCAACATATGTAACAAGCGGCGGAATAATAGGCGTCTGCACTGAGTTAAGCAAGCGCAAAATACCATTGTGATGCAATCCTTTTTAAGCAGGAAAAATAATGCAGTAGAGGGCGAACTTTAACGCGGTTTCTTCGATTTAAGATCAGTAAATAGATCTATCTAGGCAAGAGCGAATAACGTTAGGTTTGTCGCTATAAATATTGACCAGAAACGATCAGCTAGTAAATGTTGTCACTGAGTTTATCTTGCTTAATTGGTAGTACCAATTGAGTTGTTAATTAGCAGCTAAACTTTCTTTTACCAAAATATCAGTGTGTTAGTTGTTTTGTTGTGAATTGTTTTTGGACAATTGATGGCTTTATAAATTATGGTAGCGTCACCTAGCAGTAACCATTAATTTAAATAAACTTATTGTGAAATCATCTGTCATTGCAAAAAAAATAGAAAGCATGATTATTGCTGGCCAACTTACTGAGGGACAAAAGCTGCCTGCTGAGCGTAAGTTGTGCCACAGCCTCTCGGTATCAAGAAATTGCTTAAGGGAAGCTTTAAAAGAGCTCAATGCGCGAGGGGTGATTGCCACTAAACAAGGCAGCGGTAGTCAAGTGGCTTTATTTAAACGAACGTCAGCTAATGATTCGTTAATTGATCTCTTGGCTAAAGATACTAAGACGCTAACTGATTTATTCGCGGTGCGGCTGTTACTTGAAGCGCATGCTACGTATTTGGCAGCGTTGCATGCGACAGCGCAAGACAAAGCAGACATTAGCGCTGCTTTTCATCAGCTTAAATCTTTAGCCTATCCACAAGATGCGGCGGTATTTGCCGAAAAAGATATGGCATTTCACCGCTGTATTTATTTGGCTGCCAATAATCAAGTGATGTTACTCGCCTTAAACAGTGTGCGAGAGCTAATGACAAACTGCATGATGGAGTCAGCCAAAAAAGTATACCCCTTTGCGTGCAATCATAAGGCGTTAATTAAGCAACATGAAAAAATATATCTAGCCATTATTGCGGGAGATGCTGGTGGCGCTAAAAAGGCAGCCAAAGCACATCTTAATGCGGTACAACATTATTTAACATTGTAGTAAACATACGAGGAACGTTTATGAGCTATCTTGATAAGTGTTTTAATATTAATGATTTAAACAAACAAGCGAAGAGAAACCTGCCTGCGGCTATGTACAACTATATTGCTGGTGGCGCCGACGATGAATGGAGTCTAAAACGTAACCATAGTGCTTTTTCAGATTACCAACTGATGCCAAATCAACTCAACGATGTCGCAAACGTCGATATATCAACGACAGTTTTAGGTTGTGAGCTACAGATGCCCTTTTTCTTAGCACCGACCGGGATGAGTCGACTATTTCATCATGACAAAGAGTTTGCTGTCGCCAAAGCGGCTGAAAAAATGGGGACCTTGTATAGCTTGTCGACCATGGCAACAACGAGTATCGAAGATATCAGTGGTGCGATTAGTTCTGACAAAATGTTTCAAATTTACATCTTTAAAGATCGAGAGTTAACGCGTGAATATGTCAAACGTGCTAAAGCTGCGGGTTATAAAGCGCTGTGTTTAACGGTTGATACCGCGATTGCTGGTAATCGAGAACGCGATCACTACTACGGCATGAGCATGCCGCCACGACTGACAGCCAAGAGCCTGCTGAGCTATATGACTCATTGGCAGTGGGCGTTTAATTTATTACGTAATGCCGATTTCCAATTGGCTAATGTCGCTCATCGCGACAACTCTTTAAATCAAGGAACAATGAGCATCATTGAGTACGTCAATAGTCAGTTTGACCGTTCGGTCACTTGGGACGATGTCGCGTGGTTATGTGACCAATGGGATGGCCCTTTTGTGGTTAAGGGCAGTCAATCGGTAGTTGATGCGAAAAAAATTGTTGAAGTGGGCGCTAGTGCCATGATGGTGTCTAATCACGGTGGCCGTCAGCTAGACTTCGCGCCTGCACCCATTGACTGCATTGCGCCCATTCGTGATGCGATTGATGATTCATTAGAGTTAATCGTTGATGGTGGCATTCGTCGTGGTAGCGACATTGTTAAAGCGTTGGCGTTAGGCGCTAATGCCTGTTCAATCGGTCGCCCTTATTTATATGGCTTAGCGGCTGGTGGCCAAGCCGGAGTAGAAAAAGCAATAACGCTATTGGCGAGCGAAGTCGAGCGCACCACAGCGTTGCTGGGCTGTCGTTCTATTAAAGAGATTAACCAACGGCACTTGTGGCAAAAATAAGTAGCGGCCAGCTGTAATAAAACGCAGGGGCAGCATTTTTTGTAACTTAGTTTGCTTATTATTTAGACGCGACATAAAAGCTTCACATTTTAGTCACTGAACTGTCATCTTGCTAATCCAAACTCATTGGCGTCAACAAAATAACTGAATATAAATGTGGAGTACACAATGAAATTATCAAATTTAGTCACTGCATTAGGCT
>Ga0209395_1002242_pt1 | contig 25776 bp, 19 predicted proteins | sample GOMGulsemesocosm_3_FD_184635 | JGI IMG/M metagenome (GOLD analysis project Ga0209395, IMG submission 184635) | Methane-oxidizing microbial communities from mesocosms in the Gulf of Mexico - GOM9D Gulf of Mexico (SPAdes) (version 2) | ecosystem: Environmental > Aquatic > Marine > Cold seeps... | reverse complement strand
TTTTTGATTCACTTGGTATTGATTCTATTACAACAACAAAAACGGGTAACAGATCTACTAGTAAACAGGTGTTAAACAAACTCAAAGGTCAGCACCCAATCATACCTTTGGTTCTTAAATATAAATCGCTTTCTAGTTTGAAATCTTCATTTATGGGATCGCTCATTGCTAAGATACATCCTGTAACTGGCCGCGTGCACACTTCTTTTCGTCAGGCTACTGTTGTTACAGGACGTTTAAGTTCATCTAATCCTAACCTTCAAAACATTCCAAAGACTGAGGGTCTGGGAAAACAAATTCGTAAAGCATTTGTTCCACGTGATGAGAATCACGTACTGATTGCTGCGGATTATTCTCAAATTGAACTACGTATTATGGCGCATTTTTCAAAAGATGTTGCTATGATTAATGCATTTAATAACGGCATAGATATTCATCTTGCTACGGCATCTAAAATATTTGATAAACCAGTTGATAAAATAGATAAAGAAGGACCATACCGTAAAATTGCTAAGACTGTCAATTTTGGTCTAAATTACCTAATGACCGCTAAAAGTCTAGCTGACCGAATTTCTGAAGCGACCGGTAAAGAAGTATCCGTTGGTACTGCGCAGGACTATATGGACAAATACTTTGAAGAGTTTAAAGGCGTTGAGCGATTTCAAGATGATGCTTACTTCTTTGCTGTTGAGAAAGGTTATGCGCAAACCATGTTTGGGAGAAGGCGTACTGTTAATAATATTAATTCCTCTTCTGCTTACAAGAGAATGGCCGCAAGAAGAGTAGCTGTAAACACACCGATTCAGGGTACTGCTGCCGATATTATCAAAATGGCAATGGTTAAATTGCACAAGGAACTTCTTGTCAGAGGACTACAATCAAAAATCATTTTACAGATTCATGATGAGTTAGTACTTGATGTACCTAAAGCTGAAGTCGATATTGTATTACCTTTAATTACTGATGTTATGGAAAAGATAGTTAAGCTGGATGTTCCTCTTGTAGTGGACATTAATATAGGGAACAATTGGCTTGAAGCACATTAAGTATGTTATAACATTTAATTTATTAAACATTAAACTTTTCACGGCTACATCTCCCAACTGACAGGTCACTCAGGGCATTCGTGAAAACATGATGCTAACTTTTAATTTTCTATAGTGATAGTGTTCTACCCAACCCCAATTATCTAATCCTAATTAAACTTACTACTCTTTTCAGCTGATTATTCGTTTTTAACTTATATACTCGAGCTAAAAACCATGGTAACAATAGATAACAAACATTTACTTATATCCATTGAATCTGAAGACCCTAATAAGTTATTAATAGATATACGCAGTGCACTTACAACTGTAACTTCCATTTTGGTTGAATCAGATGAATTTAATTATTATCCTGCTGTACCAGACGCATTAGCTGCATTAATTAGAATGAATGGTGAATTAATTGCTAAAACCAATCCTTAATGTCAATTAATCTGATTCTCCTTTTTATATAAATCGACCGCTGTTCTTTGGAAATTTTCTCGCATACTCGTGTATATTAAAAATACACATTATGAAAATGAAAGAAGCACGTGCGCTTATTATAAGTGAATTAAAACAATTAAAAGATAATGGTTCTATATCGGCTCAGCAGTTACAGACAAACACTCAGGTAGCATTAATACAGATCTATGGAATTATAAAACACCTTGAAGAACTCAAAGCAGTTTCAATTGAAGAAACTGATTCGGGTAAGTTTTATAAAGTAATTGATGATGACCGTTTAAATACTGCATTTGGCGTTGATCTGTTAACACCTAAGAAAACTGAATCAAAATCAAATACAAACACTAATGTATCTTCTATTGGACGAGATACGTCAAAGTTTATATTTGAAAAGATACCTTACTCAAAATCTAAATGTGTACTAATGGTTGTATCTAATTATGTAAAGAAACATAATCCATCTTTAACTGAGTTAAAGAAAACATTCCCAGACTCCAATGTTTCTAGTTTTGGTGTTATTGAAATATTAAAAACTGCTAAAGAACTTTCAACTGATAGACCTAGGTATTATTTAGGTGAACATCATATACTAACTACATCTGATAACCAGAAAGTAGTTGTTTGTAATCAATGGACACTTGCTAGATTTATTCAGTTTATGGAAGTTGCTGCTAGATTAGGATATGTGATTAAACCTGAGAAGTAATTACACCCAACCTAAAAAAGATCTTGCTCTAACTGCATTTGCATTAACTGGTGATCTATATGAATTCCCCATAGATAATGTTTCTGAATTTGGTGCATCAAATGACACAGGAGTCTCCTTAGCCGACAAAAATATAATCTTAGAAACATTATGATGTTGACTTATAAGGTCAAAATAATCCTCTCCTATAGGTTGATTATTATATGTATGGAACCTTAACGTAATAAGTACATTTAGACCTTTGCATTCATTTATTTCTTTTAGAACAGTATTTGGTGATTTATAAGCTTCTTGTGCTGATCTAATCCAAATATTAAAATCTAAAGCTTGACCTTCTGTATTTTGTATTTGTTTCCGTGACCATCTTGCTACACCTGTTAAAGCTCGAACTAAACTTGATTTACCACAAGCGCCATGACCTATAATTATATAAACGTTCTTCATAATAATTTCTTAATGACAATTTTCACGCGTACATTGGCATCTATTTCCTGCTAACGTTTTCACAATTACTTTTGTAGTATCTGTGAAATCAGGAGGGTTAAACCCAGGCATACCATAACTTTTTGTATTTACATGACAGTCATGACAGAGAACTTCTGCATTACTTAGTTCGTTTCCTTTACCTCTATTTCTGTGATGAATTTCAAGATTTGTTTGTGATAGACATTTATCAGCCATAACTATCTACTTATTGCTTTAGTTAATACACCTGTACCTAATGTAATACCTCCAAGGTTTGTCAAGGCCTTACTTTTTGTTACTAAACCTAAAAGGGTAAGAATTCCACCTGTAACAACTACTCCTGTGCTTATTTGGTCCACAGATTCAGACCTTCTATCACTCCTAGTGGTTACAGAACTTACAAAATGCTGACAGTTTTCCAATAGCCAATGATAAACAGTACCATTTAACCATGCATCAATCGCTCGTTCGATAATTTGACTTTGGTTGTAATCAACTTTTCTATTATCATAAAACACTGCTTCTCCTTTTGAAAAATTTTCATAGGTTACTACTTCAACTTTACCATTCTCATAATGGTTGTGTATAACCCAAGTTGTACCCCATTCATCCTTACCTAATATGATACCTGGATGCTTAACACCGATCAATGTATCAATCTTATCTCGGTAGATTATCCTTCCACTACCTTCTACACTATACAATAAAGAACTACCTACATGAGGTTTATTAACTTTAATTCTTTTTGATATTTCCATAATCTACTTCTTATTTTATCTACTTACATATAAACGTTTAAGAAATGGATGTGGTTGCGTGTAAAATATTAATTAATAAAGTTTATAGTCAACTTCCAAAGATTTAGTATTTCTGATTATTACCTGTATACGATTATTTGCAGCCAGTTGTCTAACATAGATAAGCTATATTCTCGCTTTTTCGCGAGTTAAGAAGGTTATGTAATCATCTATAGTTGCATCATTCTTTTTCTGTCTAATACGGATCAGTTTAAAACCTGCCTCTGTTATTAACTTATTCTTCAACTTATCTTTTCTTTTTTGTTCTGGTTCATCATGAAATGAACTATCTATCTCGATAAAGTGAGTAGGTAAGAAAGTATGACTATCTACTATTACCAAATCAACAGTTGTGGAAAGGAAATACCAACCCTCACTTTTTGTTAACCTTGACAATACATTGTTATTAATAAATGTGGACAATGCAGCATTTGGTAACAATTTAGATTCTTCAAATACAACTGCTGCTGCTGTGTATACATCTTTTTCTTGCGGCGATTTAAAAATGGAAATTGCAAAAGATTCATCACTTACAGATTCATGTTCGTCTATATTAAATGTTTGATTCAACCTATGATCATCCTTGGTTGTTTTAATATTGGTGTCCTCCTTCTGATTATGTTCGTCTATTAAAATGCGACAGGACTGTTCATCTGGAAATAACCGAGCTAAATCAATATCTTTTGTTAAACCCACTAGTTTTAAAACTACCTTTTTATGTTCCTCCTTTAGCAACTTGAACTCATGCGACTCTGACTTGTGAAATAGATGAACAGATGTAAGAATCATTATATAGTCTTCATTTTCTCTATCATCTGCAGTAATTAATTCATTTACAAAATAAAGGTTGAACACATATAGAAAGTTAGGGTCGACAATTAACCTTGACATCTTATTGTTATCCTTTAAATTATGAAGGAGCTGTTGCCAATTCTTAATACGTATTAGATCTAGTATTTGATTCCCATCCATTTGTTTATAATTTAATTAATCTTCAATTGTATTTGATGTTGACATTAATAAAATAGATACTCAACCTCCAAGACTTTAGTGTTATCAATGATAACTTGAACTCGTTTATTTGCAACTAACTGTCTAACGTAATCTATATCTTCTAGTTCTTTCTTTATTGCTTCACATATTGGATCACCATCAAATGTAGATTGAACAATTAAGGTTGGTACAATCATTACATCTAAGCCTTCAAACTTTACTCGTATAGTATTCATAGAATTATTTTGTACAAACCTACTAAGTATTCTGGTAAAACGTAATTCAACACCCACATTTCTTCCGCAGATTATTCACATTCTCACCTGAATCTACTATACTTGTGTAGGACCTATAAACGCAAAAAGTGCTGTTTTAGCGGTCTAATTTAAACCCTACCATATTTGACTCAGTAAAACCTAGCCTTCAGGGCTATAAAAAAAGGATCGAAAAGTGGTATGCAGTATTCACATGAAAATATTAGACCATGAAAACACCAGTACTAATTCTTGTTCGCGTTTCAACTAACAGACAAGATTTCAACCATCAACTTACTGATCTTAAAAAATACTGTGAGCAGATGAACTACAATGTGATTCACATCATCAAATCGATTGTGACAGGTAACACAACAAACAAGAAAAGACTAGATCTACAAGAATTACTTGAAGTTGCTAAAACAAAATCATTTGACAAAGTAATTATTACAGAAATTTCTAGGCTTGGTAGAAGACCAAATGAAATTAGATCGATATTAGATCAACTGCACGCACAAAAAATATCTGTTGTCTTTCGTCAACTTGGTGTTGAATCTTTAGATCAAGATGGAAAGGAAGGATTAATATCTAGACTGATTGTTTCTATCCATAGTGAAATTGCTTCTAATGAACGTGAATTACTTTCTCAACGTGTGAAATCTGGATTAGCACACGCTAGAAGTAAAGGTAAACAAATTGGAAGACCAGTAAATTCTGGAATGACAGACCAAAATCTATTAAAGAAATATAAGAAACTTGTAGCAGATTTATCAAATGGTCTATCTCTTAGAAAATGTGAAAAGATACATGGTATAACACGCACCACCATCATTAAAGTTAAACGCGCTTATGAATCTAATGCTGCTTAGTAAATAAATATTTAATTCATATTACATTCAGCCTTAAGGTCAAAACTTTTTATACATTGTCATTCTAAAGGTTTTCAATAAAAAATCATCTTGAATAGACTCGTGAACTTCACATAACCATTTATAGATTTCACCACCGTCTAACTTTTGGTATAGTGATTTTCTTTTGTGTAAACCATCAAAGTCATCTTCTATGAGTTCACCTGTTGGAGGTATGGATAATGTGAATCTAAAATCATCTTCAAACACTTGTAGGTCATAGGTATATGACCTTCTTACATCATGGTCTGATTTCAGTTGATTACTCCTTACAAACTTCTTGTAATGATTAGAATTACTCATCTTATTTACTTTGATTTTTTTGTTTGACTTCATACGCTATTTTATATGGCACTTTTGGTAAATCAAATCCTTTATTAATTAAACGCCTTCTAATTATATCGTCTAACCTTCCGTCTTGTATCAATGGTAAATCTTCATTCCCTGCAAAATACATATCTTCAGCTGAGAAGATTCTTGTCTGCAACGGCATTGTTAGTTTCACTTCACCAGTTTTATTGTTTACTTGCATCATATACTTACGATCGCCCACTTTAAACCATACACTATCCTCCCCTTCTAATGACCTAAGCTTTGCAATTTTATCTCTAACCATCTGCAACCAATCATAGATGTTTTCTTGATACAGGTCATACATATCCTTCCGTTTGTGAACCTCAGTCAAACAATCTTCAATCTGTTTACCTAACGGTGTCGTTAAAACGAATTCATTTGTACCTGGTTCTACAACAACAGAAAACCATCCATCCGATGTTTCTATTGCATGATTGTTTATATCATTATAATCTTTACCATCATAAGGAAATGTATCGTTACGATGCAGTTGAGTAGTTGTGTTATCTGTCATGTGCTTTTGTTTTATTTATATATCTAACTAGACAACAACCTCACTCAGTTAAATGCTTAATTTCTACATATAAATTCAACACATCAGATGAACTTTCCATATAAGGTATTCTATCTTTGAATACTTCAAAAGACACACTGAGATGGGGTTGATTTTTCAGTAACTTATCCATAACCCTTTCTAGGTACTTTAGTAATTTCTGTACGCGTTTTTTACATTGAACTTTTGACACTCCTTGATGTTCTGACAATACTATATTATTATACATCCCTTCTAATTCTGAATACTGTCTTGAACCTGGTTTAATTTTCAATATTGATTTGATGTACTGTTCTATCTCCATACTTTTTGAATAACTCATAACTTTATTTTTTATGTTTGAGACAAAGGTAGATTGAAGTGTGTAAATTATAAAGGACATAAAAAGCACTGTGATTTTAACTGACTTATACATTGTCAAACATTCAATATTCCCTGGGATATAGTTGTTTTGTACCCTGAGTCTGATATATTTGTAATGATGGAAATATTATCTAACAAAGAATTTGAAGATACTAAAGAATTGTTCAGGGGTCAACTACTAAAACAACTTGAAACGTTTAGTGATGAACTTAGAATGAAGTACAAGGCACCTACTGTTAGAAACTATCAACTTGCAATTGGCTGTTGGATTGAGTACATTGATGGTTACACCTTGACTATAGATTTTTCAGAATTAAAAGTTAGTCAATGTAGAAGTGCATTCTACAACAATGTAAGATACGACATGGATATTCCATCTGATAAAGCATACAAAAGACTAAAGTCATTCTTTGCGTTTCTGAAGGAAGAAGGTTACTCTAATTCCAAAGTTTTTAAAGCTTATTGAATATAGAGTAACATTTAATTTTTACTTGGTTTAAAGAATCAAAGAGTTATTTCTTCTTTGTTGATTTACTTGGTTTTAACGTAGGTTTGTTCCCTGGTGTATCCTTGTTATCCCTTCTTCTTTTGTCAAGAGTACCATCCTGTTTTTTTGGTTTAGGTCCTGGTTTAATTGCTTCAATTTTCATATTCCTCTAAATTTTAATTATTTAAAGTACAATGTAATCATTACACCTCAAAAAACTACAGGTTAAACACCCCTAATCAACAGGGGCAAACAACCCTTTTTAAACAAAAAAGACCCCAATCACTTGGAGCCTTAATATTATTACTTATAATCAATTAATCTTATGATTACTTAACCTCCGCATCTGGTGCATTTCTCGCTACTGATGCAATACCATTTTCCATTGCTGATTTGGTTGTATACATTTCACTTCTACCAATTGATTGACCGTTGGAAGCATTTAAACTAAAATAATGTTGACCATTCTTAGCTATTTTTCTTTCAAAGTGTTCATTGATTTGCGAATTTGTTTTAACGGAAGTTATACCATTTTCAGCAGAAGCTTTAGCTTTACAACCTTCACTTTGCAGAATGATTTCATGATTACCAGCTTTTAGATTAAAGTAGTATTCATTATTTTTATCTGATTTGAATAAATTAAAGTATCCCATTAATGTTTTATTTTATAGTGAAGATAGTTATTAAATTTCTAGTTTTTATCAAAAGTGCCATTTGCGACATTACCCACTTGGATCATTATCGGAGGGATTACCAACTATTTTGATTCAACAAAATACTCCTCACTAAAATACATGACTCTTTCTTTTTTTAATAACCTTAATCCAATTTCTTTCACACTATAATCAATAATTTGACCTTGAATAACATTACTCCCTAGTTTATCAGCAATTTTTATCATTGGAATTGTCATGTAGTATTTTCCAGCATACACTGTATCAACTAAACTTGAATCTTTCCATTGGTAATTTTCCGTTAACTCTCCTAATCGAATTTCCACTCCATATTTATTAACTGAACTAGCTAGTCGAAATGTAATTCTTAAAGAATCATTTATATTTATTTTCCTTTTATCTAATTGAATATCAAAAAAACTACTTCTTTCAAAGTCAACTTCTCCGTTTACGTCATAAAATATTATTTGATTCAAATAATTTTCATTAGTATCTAAATGAATAAATTCTTGTTTGTATTCTAAAACACCTTTTTCAGAATAATTCGACCAAAAACCAAAAGGTTTAAAGTTTTTATATTTACCTTTTCTTTTAATTATACTATCTAAATAATATTCAATACTAAAACCATCACCTGAATCTAGGTTATACTCATTATAAAATTTCAAATCACCATTTGGATAGAACTCCTTTTTAACACTTAAACCTTCATTATCATCTAAGCTCTGATTACTATTACACGAAAAGAAGAAAAAAGTAATAATTATATAATATATAGAATATTTCATGTTTATTTATTTATTATTATTAAATTCTCTACATTCTTTGCATTAGCTTTTGTTGTGGCTGTAGAAGTAGTAGAATCATAGATAATCTGAACATTCATATTAGAATCCAAGTATCCATACAATTGAAGTATTACAGTATCATTCTTTGGTTTCTTAAAAACAGATGTCTGACTATCATTCCCCCCAGAAGTCGAGTTTATTGCTTCCACAGTCTCTGTAGCAGCTGCTTCTAAAAAAGTATAAATCTTTTTTAAATTCTTTCCATGTGTTATTATTTTATATATCTCTTTCTCATTCTTAGTGAATATATCTTTTGATACGTAAATAGTACGTTTTACCATACTTCCTGGAATACCAATTTTAATATCAACTCTAACTTTTGTGTTTAATTTATTATTAAAACCCAAACTAGAACCTGGTAAATCTGAAACATCCATATAAATTCTCATCCCATCCTTTTCTGCAAAAAATTCACTCTTTATTCCTGATCCTTGGCCTCCTTTACCTAAGCCACCTTCTCTGGTTAATTGAGCACCTTCAAAATTAGCTTTAGACCCGTTCCCTTGTAAAAATCTATTACTTGAGTTACCAGTCAAATCAAAATCTGGAATTCCCTTCATCATATTATCAAATCGTCCAAACAATGTATTGTCATACCAATAACTTAACGCTTGTGTAAAACTCATTTCATTTGATGAAGATTGGCTTTTACCTGATGGAGATTGTTCAGATTTCACTTCAATTGGTGTGGCAATACTTTCAATCGGTTTCCATTCCCCATCTGTTAAAACCCACTTAGTATGACCTAATACCTTTCCGTCTGAATCTTTATTTTCTGTAAATTCAACATCACCTTCTTCTGCTTTTGACGGATGGGGTAAAGTTTCTTCTCCACCACCTTCAGTATTAGTTCCTTCTAAACCAAGAGGATCAATAAAATAAATAGGATTATTATTAAAAGCCGTAAAAGGTGATTGGTCTGGGAAATTATTAGCCAAAGGATCCAAAGATTTCCATCTTCCAAGCCTTGGGTCATATTGTCTGAATTGAGTCGTATATGAATTTCCTGTACCAGACACTTCTTTATCAGTCTCCATGCCATTGAAGCCGTATCTATATTCTCCGCCTGAAACTGTACCATTACGTCCAGGCATCTGCATACCAAACGGGTAGTAGTCTGAGAAAGATACTATGTCTGCTACATAATAATCTATTACATTATCCAACGTTGTTGATACTAAGTTACCATTAATATCGTAAGTTCCAGCATCAATTCCTAATTTTCTATCTGTAATCACTTCCATTACATTACCTAAGTGGTTAGATAATTCATACATTTTTTTACCTAATACTCTTTCCGAATAACATTCACCTATTGAGGGTTGTCTTACGACATTACCTGTGGTAACATCATTTCCATTTAATGCCATTGTTAGTACCCCACTTAGTTCTCCTGCAATAGTTTCTTTGATGATAACATAATATGTTCCAACTAAATTTGGAGCACTAATAGAAGTAACAACTAGTGTTGGGTTGTTTGTTTGAATATCAGTTGCTAAGTCTTGTGCCGTTTGTTGGAAATTTCCTGTGTATGGTGTTCCTGTATTTATAGACACTCCATCCACTGATAGCATAATGATTGGATTACCTGATGGTAACGGATTAGATATTTGAATAACCGCTTGCGCTAGTCCATCATTTTGACAAGCTGTTAATGGATTTTCTATTGTGGTTACATTAACAGATGTGATGTCCATTCCTAAACGTGAACCACCATATATCATACTTTCTATTTTATGCAACTCTACAGTATTATGTTCATCTGTTTTTAAACTATAAATAGCTAAAGTAATGCCATTAGCATCTGCTGCATAGTAAGTTGTTTTCCAATTTTCAACTGGTAAAACATCTCCATTAGCTGCTTTGGTAATTTCTACTTTTTTAGTTCTAATTCCCATTGGACCATATTCAAAGTACATGTCTGATGATAGCGGATGGGTTAACGCATTACGTTTAATGTATTTTATTTTTCCACTTGGATACCAATCAATATACTCAATTCCCTCATCTACATCTGACTTTAATGAACCGTCTGGGTGATATTCATAATTCCCTGTTCCTTGTGCATCTTTAATATCTCCATAATCTAAACTTGTTGTTGAAACATTATCTGTAACATGGTCTAACATATTTGTAGGTTCTCCAGCTTGATTTGTAATATTATAAGCATAACTAAATTCATCCATTAAGTTATTATGAGATGAACCAGGTGTAACATCTGTAAATGCCATTCGTGATAAATTCTCAATATTACCATTCATGTCATATCCAACACTCACTTCATAATCTCCCAATCCATTTACCCCAACATTACTTCTTACTGCCGTACTTAAATTATTGTTTGCCGTAATGTCATCATCTGAAAAGACATGCATATTTTTAAACCTATGCAATTGATCGTAATGATATGTATTAGCGTGCACGTTTAACTTTGTTCCGTCAAAATCTGTTAAACTTGTGACTAATGACGTAATGTTTCCATTAAATAAATTTGTTTTATCTGTTTCAAATGCAGAACCTAAAGTAGATAATTGCATATTTCCAAAACCTGGTTCATTAGCACTAATAGCAGTATAATCGCCATCATAATACCCTATGGTATATGCTAAGGCATCTTGTGCTATTAATCCATGAACGTCTGATTCAATTGCACTATACTCATTACTTGGATTAGTGTTTCCATCTTTACCCATATCAAAGTCTGCGTTTAACACACCCGAATTTAATGATTTTAACCAACCATGTAGTGTATAGGCATAGTCCATACCTTGCACTTTCATTTCTCCTAACTCTGTTCGTGCTAAATAACCATCTTCTCTATATTCATAATTTACATCTCTGTCCCAAATTTGATTATCATCTGATGTAAACACCTCTTTTAATCTATTGTCTTTATCGTAAATATAATGATGAATGTATTGGTCTGATTTTCCTTTTTGGTAGTAAATATAATTTGGATTCCCACTTATTAAATCATATTCATAATCCACTTGTCTAAACAAATTATTATATTGCTCTAAGTCTTTAATTTCTTGTAAGTATGACTTTACATTTCCGTGAACATCATATTTATAATGATTAGTATAGTCAGCTTCTGGTAAAATCCACTGACCTGCTGTTGGTGTTACGTACCCTTCAATTACTGACGTAGCTGTTATTCTATTTCTTGTAAATCCTTGACCTTCTGATCCAAATTCAGTTTCTGCTGCTGATGAAAAAGATTCATCATAATATATTTGTGTAATATTGTTTTTTGTAATATTACTTGTTGAATTTAACCAATTAGCTAATAAAACAGGATTTTTAGCGATTGCTTTTGTCATTTGGGTGGGTTGAATGATTTCTCCAACTTCAACAACTCTTCCTAGCTTATCATATTTTGTAAATGAATAGGCTGATATTATAGCTCCAGTATCATAATTACCTGTTATGTTTCCAACTTTAAAGCTAGCTTGTTTTGCATTTTGAGATACAACTAATCTTCCTATGGCATCATACCAATAATTTGAGGTTCCACCATCTGGAGTATTAACGCTTACCACTTGGTTTAATGAATTGTGTTTATAAGTGGTTTTATAATCATAAGCCGGTGGTGTAACAGTACTGCCATCTTTAGCCAATTGTGCTTGCGCATCACTTAACATGTTTCCTGAAACACCTTTTGGTGGAACTGTTTTTACTAAACTTCCCGATTGGTCATAATACAATAATGTATATTGGTATCTATTAGATTCATATTCTGTAGTGAATACTTCATCTGTAATGTTTGTACAAGCAGAAATATAATCTTGTCCAAATATAGCTTCTTGTTCTGTTATATATTCAGTAAATTGCTCTGTAGCACTAATCTCAGCATTGGCTAATAAATAATCCATACAATCATTTAAAGGCTCAGGATCAGCATCTCCTGAACAGATTTCTAACTTTGCTATATCATCACTAAATTTAATACAAGACTTATTACTTACTACAACAAATGAATTAATTGTTCCATTCCCATTAGGATCTAAAACAGTTACATTAAAGGACATACCAGTACCATTAGAAGCAACAACATTTATATTATCAAAGCTAATAATGTTTTCAAAAAATAATGCTTTACTTACATAACCAGCGTTGTTATTTGGGCCATTCATATTAAAGCTACATGGTTTACAAAGTTCATCATATAAATAAAAATATGGTGCACCATTACCTGTATATAATAATTCATAACTGTAACTAGCTGTAGTAATATCTCCACAAACTATTTCATCATACAACCCACTATAAAACAATTCAGGTAATGTTATATGAGTATATATTTGAGGCGTAGTTAAATCATCTTGATTCAACGCTTTTAACAACTCAAACATATCAAGTGCATTTTGATTTACCACACCTTGATTATTATCTACTAAAGCACAGTCCTCTATAAATTCAACTAGCTGATTAAAATCATAACTTCCATTTGTTTCTGCATTTACGTATGCAGTAAATAACAATGGATTATCAATATAGTTCTCCTGAAATGCAGTAAAAAAATCAATAATATACAATTCAATAGCTGCACAGTCAATACAATCATAATTACATGGGTATGAATTTGCTGTTAAAATATTTTCGGCTACTAAAGCTGTAATTTCAGCCCCATCAAGTGTACCATTCCCATTACCTTCTGTATCAAAATTTAAACATTTACAATGTTCTGCCGAATAATTTTCAGGTATATATCCATAAAGTGCTTCAAAGGCTAACTCATCTGCAACTACTCCTGTAGATAGTAAACTATTACAACCACATTCATCCAAATATTGAACTAAAGACTCACTTCCTGAATTTGGTTGCGGATTATAGATTAACAAGTGAGAACATGCTGCTGTTTCTGCTCCTAAAAGAGTAGTAATAACACTTTGAAATGAAGCATATTCTACTGGTGTAGCTGAAGGATTATAATTAGGGTTTTCTTGTGCTAAAAATGGCCATTCGGCTCCGCAACCTCCAGAACAAGTATTAATTAGTGCTTCTCTTACGTTATCATATGTAATCTGTCCTGGGTTCCATGTTTCTCCACTCAACAAATTAACACAACCTGATAAATTTTCCATCCAGATGTCTGCCATTGATGTACATTGGTCAATACATATTTGATCTATGTTTGCTAATGTATTATCTTCTATTGTAGTCCAGTCTGGTGTTGAATTTAAATCAAATCCCATTCCCGTTTGGTAATCAATGTAACGTGGAATACTATTTACAAAAGGATTAGAGGCACAAGCTGCGTCTTCTGTATTACCCACACAATGTGCATTTGGACAGTTTCCTAAAGCATACTCTTCTTTTAAGATTTCTATCAACTGAAACCTTAAAGACAAGTATAATGACCTGAAGTTTAACCAATGTGTATCATCATTACAAGATGATGACCCAAATTCAGTAGATAAGTCTCCTGCTAATAATGAAGCATATTCAAAAATTGTTTTACCATCATAAGTTGTAGCCATTATAGTTGATGCCGCTGACTGTGCTTCTGGACTAGCCGCATCAAACAATAAGAATATTGGGTCAGAATGTGATGCACCTATTAAGTCACACCCAGTAACAGAATAAGGGCCGAAAGCAGAAAACAAATTCAAATCACAAGCTTCTGCATAAGTTTGTGTTGAATTTAAAGTGTTTTCAAAAGTATATATCTCTTGGTTAAGGTCACAAAATTCATAATAACAATATTCTGGATGTAATCCTAAAAAATAGTCAGCCCACTCATTTTGATAGTCAGCTTCAAATTGTTGCTGTGTTGCTAATGATGGTGGTGTATCTGGTGTACCATCTAAATCTGTATCAATTAATATAGCATTACCGTTCACATCAAAATCTGGTAAATAAGAACTAAACGTTTGCCCTGATGGATAAAGACTCGAACTTGAAGGTGAACCAAAGATACTGATGTTACTTGTACCAGTAGCATATTGACCTCCTAATTTAAAGTCTAGTAACATGGAAGGGTACATAGACTCACATGGGTTTTGAGTACCACAATTGTCAATATAACTTTGTCTTAAAACATTGTATTCTTCAGTTATAACAGCTGTATTTGTTCCTGTTGGATCATTGTTCAATAAATAAGAAGCTAATGTTCCATGTTCTAATAAAAAGTTAAACTCACAAGGTGAATATTCATCACAACTACTGAAATCAATTCCTGCTAAAATTGTTTCTAAAAAATCATCATAAGTTAGCAAACATGTCGAATTTTCAACATACTGTTCCCAGTAATAATCAATAGGTGCTTCTGAAACTACTAACTCTTTAACAATTGTATATTCTCCGCTTGTTGGAAAAACTACAGTGAAAATTTCTGCTCCTGGATTTTCTCCAGAAAAGGTATATGTATCACAATCAATATTAAAATCTGCTGCATTAAGTGTTCCTACTTCATATTCAAATTCAGCTACTCCTTCATTGTCAGAAATAACAACATCATTACCATCAAGAATTGGGCAATCTACATTATACTCTGAAGGATTTGCTATAATTTTAATTTTAATTGTGTACGCACAATCAAAACAAATATCTACTGGTAAACAAGATGTAAAATTAACGCCTGTAAAGTCATAATTAAATTCATATGGTTTTCCATTTTCTTCCACAAATATGGGCGTACTAACTTCTATAATTCCATTAATTTCATCTGTAGTATTGTATTGCATAAAGTCTTTACCAACTATAGACGACAGTGGATAGGTATTTCCTGCAATTGCCTCAAGACCATCTGGTGATTCACCTACCATATAAGTAGCAACCGTTCTTCCCATTGGGTCTGTAATAGCTGCACTTAATTGTCCATGAACATCTTTGGTTAAAATTTTAGTATAATTACTCGCATCTATTCCCTCATTACCAAACAATTTATACATCTCTAAATTATCTGGAGTAGTATAATCGTATTTAGTATAATGCTTTTCTTTTTGTGTACCATTTACTGTTACATCTCCTAATTGATGGTCTGGGCCAATACCACCTACTTTTTTTATTCGACCTGTTGGGTCATTATCATACTTGACCTGAACAAAAGGATAACCTTCTGCATCTGGTAAATAAGCATTAAAGCCTTCTTTATCTGAATTTTCATCACTATAGTAATGAGATGCTCCTGATGACAAAGCTGCATTCATTGGTGGAGCAGCATCAAAATTACCACAACCTATTGCTGTATTGTCAAAATCAAAGTGCGATTTATTATACACCGTTCCGTCAGCATGCATATTTAAATTATCAACGTATCCTAAAGAATATTGATCTACTGGTGTACTCATCACACCTATAGCTGGACGTCCATAGTAATCATAGATAGTTGAACCTACTATGATTTTTTCTTGTGAATTTAGTTTAGATTGGGATTGTCTTGGTTTTAAAACACCATCCATATACGTTACACCAACACTTCTAACTCCATTTTCAATAAAACTTAAACCTGCGCCATAGTTTATATTATTACTCTCATGAGAACTTACTGCAATATAATTTGGGGAAATTAAAGGACCACCCGCTATAAAACCCTCATTCACAAAGTAACTCCACTCACCTTCTAATGGTATTCTAAAATTATCTCCTCCTCTACCAATTCCTCTATATCTTAAAACAATATATCCATCTCCGTAAATTAAAGGTATCGCATAACTATTCATACCTCTTGTTTTAACGCGCGTTGAGTTTTCTGAAAAATTAAATTTAACTTCAGATGGCGCTAGTAAAACAGGAACTCCCGAATTTTGTTCGCCTGAATAACTATTTACCCAAGCCCACTCTAATTCATATTCTTCTGCTCCTAAAACATAAGGCCAAGTTACTTTCAACTCTCCATTATCAATATCCATTTGCATGGTATGTATTGGAGTTTCTAATTGACTAAATGGATAATAACGCTCTATTCTAATTTCAGATTCTAAATAAACAAATGAAGGATAATTGGAAACATCACCCATAGAAACACCATTACTACTGTACGTATAATCTGTAATTGTAAATTTAACATCTAGTCCACCTGAAAAACTAAATACACTTCTGTCTGTATACGTAGTATGAGTTTCCGGATTGTAATCAATTGACAGCTCGATTCCATCAATACTATGTTCTACTAACACTCCATCTTCTAATTCAGAATAAGTTAAATCTCCAACTATTGTATAACTATAAGGTAAATCCCCATTAAAACTAATATCAGACTCATCAAGACCAAACACAATCTTATTTTGAACAGACTGAATTGAAAAATTATTCTGCCAAGTTCCAGATTCAATCTGCCATAACTTATTGTCTTTTAATATCAAATCAGAACCAACTACAATAGAACTTCCTTGAAGCCTCTCATTTACAGGTTCTATAGCTCCATAAGAAACATGTCCTAAAACAATGAATAATAATAGTAAGGTGTATGTATACAGTTTCATTTATTTTAATTTATTAATCAGATCATAATTAACGTACTTGTTATTAAGAGTTACTACTTTATTCGTAATTTTAACATACTTATCTAAAGAAAATAAATCATTAGCTATACTTGGTCTTGTATTTAAATTTTGATAATCTAATTGTGTAACTACTTGTACCATACCCTCTCCTAAATCAACTTGTTTTGAATAATATGAGCGGACAGTTCTCATCAAATTATTCTCTGAATACAAAATCTCCATTTTTGATACTAAACCATTTTTAAAAGAGTATTCGTATCCTTTAGGAATAACTTTAATACGCTCAAAAACAATAGAAACTGAATCAATATCAAAATTTATTGGCAGCATGTTAAGATTTTTTCTATTTTCTATAGAAATAACTTCTGATCTTGTATTAACTCTTAAAATGTATTCACTATTAGCAATAACTAAATTGCCCATTTCCTCCTGATAAAAATTTGAATTATTCCTAATAATTTTACCTTTATTACTTTTATAAGGAGTATCAAAATTTTGTGGATTAACAAACATGCTATATTTCACATCCATGGAAAAGTTTGGTAAATTTTTAAAGTTTAAAATGCTAGTTTTCAATTTAGTCAATCCATCTTGAAATACATCCTCATCTCTTTGAAAAGAAAACAAAATAAATGTTCCAAGAATAAATGTGAGCCACAACTTATATTTTCTAAAATTAATCATTGTTAATAATTTTAATTCCAGCTCGGTTTTCTTGAACTGTTACTTTACCTCTTTCCGTTTCCTGAATTATTCGAACCAAACTACCTTCTTCATCATATTGGTAAAATGTTGCAAAATTACGACTATCAAGTGTTGCCCATAATCTTAATGAAATCGGATCAATTACATAAGATACCATTTCACTATTGAACGGTTGAAGTCTTACATCATCAAAATAAACGTCATTAATTGGTGCATTAAACTCAATTGGTACTCCAGCTTCACCAACAATAGTTTCAGCAGGTAATTCAAATATTAATTCAATTCTTTGCCAGCCATCAATTATGTTAGATCTTGTTTCTTTAATAATCGTAGAACCCGATACAATTAAATTAGCATTATAACTTATCACTTGTTCCCCTTCAATATCTTCTTTTACCCATGCAGTTAAAACATATTTTTTACTTTCAGTGGGACTTAACAAAAATGTATAAGGATTAATCATTTCTTGATTCTGAACTAAATAAGGCATAGAATGCGGTACAGTTGTATGATCAATACTATTAGATTTAATGATATCTTTAATAAGTGATCTAGTACCTGGTATTTTAAGACTATGTCTTCCTGTATGCGCAATATCAGCTATTGTACCATTTAACCTAAAATGAGGAGTAGTACAATAACCAGGGATATCATATTCTCTGTCTTCAAAACCATCATAACCAATTTCATAATATCTTGAATTCACAGCTTCTGCGGTTTTTAAAGTATTATTATAACCCAATAAAATTGAACTGTAAATATTTAAAGCATCTTTCGACTCTAAGTTGTACCCTTCTCTTTCTACGATAGTAGAAGTAGCTGCTATTATCCATTTTTGAGCTACCAATGGATCAATATTTTTAACCCAATCTGCTTGATTTCGGACCCAATACTCTACAAATTCAACTAAGGTTCCATCAATCCTAATATTTTCAGCATCTTGTAACCTATCAGTATCATAAACATAAGAAGCTAGTAAATTCCAATTCCCCCTTAATCCTTCAATGTAAGGGTTAACTTGAAGAGCTAAAACCAAACCACAGTCTGAATTAGCAGATTTACTAAGATCCTTATAACCGAAAGCTTCATCAGTATATTCTACAGCACTTACATTTAAGACATTTGAATGAACGTTGTTATTGTCATAAGGAGATGAAGCACTTATAATATTTTCTTCATTATCGCGTTCAATATTTACATTATTATCCAAAGATGTAACACTTTGAAAAGTAGAACCTAATAAATTTCTTTTTCCAGACCTTAATACTTTATAAGAATATTCTGAACCTATGTAGGTAGAAGGAATGACATCTCCAACTCTATCAACTAAAAACAATTCATTATTAGTTTCATTTTTCACAACCCAATATTTGGCATCAACAAAGTTGTTAGTAGAATTATTCTTTATTGCAATCTCATCACCCGGATTAAACAAGTCTGAAGCATTTGCAATAGCAATAACGCCATCAGTATTAAGAAGATTGGTATAAACCGCTCCCCAATTTTCAGAAGCCAACCCCATACCTTTATAAGCCCAATAAGCTGGGTAATCATATTGATAAATTGATTGTGAATTTACTCCATCTTCTTCAGCTTGTATTTCAGTAACAATTGGTACACCAGTTTTAGAATCAAACAATAAATTTTTTGATTTCTTTACACGACCTTTATCTTTTAAAACAATTTCCTCAAGTATTCCACTACTGTATACAACTTTAGTGGTTGAGGATGATTGAAATTTATTTTCCTGAGACGAACTATTAAACCAAAATGATGGTAAAAATGTTAACGGAAATGTATAATCTAATCCATAACTTTGCATTGACGTTTCAGTATAAGATTTAGAATAATTTAAATCAATAGTCATATCAATATCTTTCCCTATATATCTTTCAGATATAACACCAGTCTCATCAATAACGGGTAATTTATTAACAAGTTTACCTGTTTCAGAAGTAAAATACTTGTGTTCTAAAGAATATATCTCAACACCATCAGATCTTAATACTTTTTTTCTTTTAAATTTCCCAGCCATATCATTTATACATATAGAAGTCCCTTGAGAAAGTGTAACATTGTAAAAGTTATCTCCTCCGAAAAACGTTTCTAAAATAGACCCAGAACTTTCATCAACTAACTTACTTGTCCCTTCAATAGGTCTATCTGTATCTTTTACAATACTAGGGAAATCTTTTGATGTGTAAAATTCATAAACAGTACTTCCAGCTGATGAATTATTTATATTTTGATAAGACACATTTTCCACTTCAACTTGTGAATAAACTACTTGTGGATTTGCAAAAATACTTTCACCTAACGGCTTTTCTTGAAACTCTTCATCATTTACTCTAGAAACTACATTTAATGTATAATCTACTGGCGTTCTAAATGTATTTTCATCAGCACCTGAAGTAATAGGCTCATAAGAAGCAACACCAGAGCTTATTACATCACCAAAATTATCTTGAGCTTTATAATTATATTGAGTCCCATATTCTGAATTACTCTCCATATTTTTCACATCATCCCAATTATCATTTACTGTAATTTGCTTTACTCTATGCCCTCCACCAATTTTTTTCTTATCATTTCCTTGATACAATCGTACCCAAGATTTATTAGGCTCAAATGAGGAAGCAAACCCCCTAATTTTCATCATATTTGTGATCCCACCCAAAGTAAGCGCATTTTGTAGTTGAGAAATACCAATATTATATAAGCCTTGAAAAGAAGAATTATCTTCATCCGTTGAAGACGCATTAGAAGTTGGATCTGAATCATCTGTATTCTCAGGGAAACTTTCGATAAATCCACAATCGTAGGTGTAAGGCACACCATCTTTTCCAGTATAAATACTTCCCGCCTGAGCATTAATTGACCTAGGAAGATACTTTCTAATAAATTGCCATGATGCCTTTGAAATTTGAGAAACTCCGCTAGAGCCAATTGATGGTTCTCCTTCAATGCTAGCATATTTCATTTTAATCACACCAACATCATAGTACCCTTGATCATTAAGCGTTACATCTATATCATTGATATCAACATCAGCATAGCCGGATATAAACTCATGTTTTTCAAGGGCAGTAATCGAACCAAATGGACTAACTTTAACTAAAAATTTAAAATACATTTTTGTTTCTCCCAGGTCTTTAATATAATTTGATCTAAAACTAGATAATGCCTCAGAATAATTACTTCCCAAATGCTGATTTAATTTAACATGCAAATAATTATTCGGTTGAGTTAAACCATTTATTATATCAGCTGGAGTATCAATAAAATCATATAGGTTATTAATTATTTCAGAATCCTTTTCTCTTGAAACTCCTTTAATCATATACATTTCAGAGGGAGTTTTATCTTGTAAACCAGAATAATCATCTGACTCAACTTCAATTGATATTTCACTTCCAGATGGAAGCCTTATTTTTTTTAGCATCCAAGCCTTAGCATTATTATTTGAAAAATCCGAATCTTGATTAACATAGGGAAATTCAAAATTTCCCAATGCATCATCAAAACCAAATCCGGAGTTAGGAACTTGAGGAGAAAAAGTACCCCATCTATTAGATTGTCCTAATGAATAATTAGGATTATCCATACCTACACCATAATCAAAATTATATTTATGTAATTTTCCTCTTTGAGAGTCGCCATACGTAAAATACAAACCAAGCAGTGTTAATTTCCCATTTTGATTAGAGTCTGGATTATTATTATTTGGCACACCTTTACATAGATCATAACCATAATCAAAATGAACAGTTTTAATTGGAGCTTCACCATTTTTTTTACCTTCCTTAGTATATAAAGATATATAATCTAATTTTTTTGAAACATCAGAAACATCTATCCCACCATTTTCATCAATTACACCATGAGCGTCATACCTCTCGGAATAATGAAATTCGGCTACAAAGTTTTTAGATTCAATAGAATGAGGTAGCCATTGCTCCCTTTCTCCATACATATATAATCCCATATCATCATAATCATTTGACTTAAGTCCTTCATTATAAAACGCCTTATTCTCTTCAAATGGAAATCTCCATTTTGTTACTCCTTGTTTTGAATAATTAAACTTTGTATAACTACCAAAATCATCTTCTGTTGGACCATCCCCTGTACGATCAACATAATTTGAAGATAAATACGCAGACAATAAAAAAGAGCTAGCACTACTAGGAACTTTTTTCTTAACATACATATTATTATCTCCCCTCCTATTCTCAGTCGAGTTATCAATACCTGGAGAATATGTAACCAAACCTGTCAAATGGTCTTTAGTTAACGGTGGATTCATACTAGACGTTTTATCCGACACATTAAAAGTTACTTCTGAGGAAGATTTATTTACTACTGGTATACCGTAAACATATCTCGAGCCATCTCCTTTTAAAACAGACATTTCACTTAAATGATGAGCTTTAGCGTTATTACCATTATTAACACTCCCTTGTCTAGGAATAGTTTCATTTACATTATACTCATCATTTACAGAAAGTGTATAATCATTAAGCGAATAAGATTCAATTAAGTTAGATAAACCAAATGAAGATGCCTCCTCTGATGTTAAGTATTCAATAGATGTGTTTCTTAAATCACGACTTTCTTTTAAATGAGAGATTGAACTAAAGTCAATTGATTCGAAAACTAAATTTGGAATCATAGACAAATTAGTTACATCTAAACTCATTTTTGACACGAAACTATTTAAACCTTTGTGAACGACTCCATCCCTAGCTAGTCCTTGTCTATATGCTTCATCCTTACCTAAGGAAGTGTAAAATTCACTATTAGAAGATGATCTGTTTCCAAACTTTTTAAAAAATGCATGCTCATAAGTTGATGACGGGTTGTTATTCGCTACAAACTCATTATCAGAAAAATTATCATCAATCCATTTTCCAGTTTCCACAGACCCGGTCGTGTTATTCACATTAAATCCTGCTTGAATGTTTAATGGTGGACTTCCAACAGCTACTTCTCCAGAATATGATCCTCCATTAGTTTCATTAATCTTATTTGCTTGTGAAAGAGCTAACACATCTGACCTAAATAATCGAGAACTAAATCCAACTCCTTGAGCTGTCGCATTAAAAATATCAAACGTGTGATTAACCACCGGTAAATATGCAATATTTTCATTTGGTATAACTCTTCCTTCAATATTATAATCTAACAAATAATTTTCAGATACATTATGATTTTGTTCATACATATAACCATATCCTTTTGCTTGTTGTGTACTTTCATTTAAGCAAGATAAACTTTTAGAATAAACACCCTTACCTTGAAAAGCTGTGCCAGGCAGGGCCCAACCTAAATCAAAATCCATATTTGACATAGTAGAATTTGTCTCAAATGCAATACTAGGAGTATAAGAAACAGTAGAAATAGGAAAACTCCCGGATACACCAACACCGCCATTTGCACCTTTCCTACTACCACCTAAAGCAAAACTTTTATTTATACTACTAATACCTTGAAAAGTATTCATTGTAAACCCAATTCCTATTTTCGCAACTAAACCAAAATTACCTCTTCCTAATCCAGATGACAAATTAGCCGATGGAGAAATTGAAAAGCCAGATTGAGAACTAGAAATTAACGATAATCCTAAATTTGCGCCTATTCCACCATGAAATTTACCTAAGCTACCAGAAAGTGATCCAGATCCAGAAATGTCTGATTCTATATCTACACCATATCCCATATAGTTATTAAAAGTAATTCCAATACTTGAATTCGCATCCACATTATAACTAGCTGAAGGTGAATCATAACCAATCACTTCAACACCTGATCCAATGGACATTAGTGTATTCTCTACAGGTCTTATATTCATAGTAGTTTCAATCTCATCCCCATTAAAGTCATCAGGCAATCCCTTTTTGATTCGATTCATTGAACCAACATTTAAACTCCAACCTAAACCAACCATTGATGCTTCTTGCTCCATAGATACTCCACCATGATAAGCGATATTAATTGGATAACCATCCACATCCATCAACGGTATATTGTAAGTAAAATCACCTGTTGCTAAGTTTACCATTTCAGAAGTTGATGCAGGCTCAAAACTTGCTTGATTTATGTCAATAGGACCAGAAGTTAGACCATATGAAACCACTGGGTAAACAATATCTCCAACTAATGAAAGTACCATGTACACAGCAATTACTTTTGTATAAAAAGAATTTCTTATTCTTTGTAACATAATTTTATATTTTTATTTACCGTTATATTTACGGTTACAGTATTCGATTAATTCTTTTGTTACATCTATGCCTTCTTCAGCATACATAATATTTCCATTACCAGAAGTGCCGAAAATTATTGAGTAATTGTTTTCTCTTCCAAATTCTTTAATATAAGTATTCAATTTGTCCCAAATTTTCAAATTGTATTTATTATTAAGATTAACCAATTCTTCATCAATGTGTTTCTGTACATTTTGGATTCTATCATAACTTATATGGTAATCATTAATTTCTGAATCAGTATTTTCTTTCCTTTTTAATAAATCTTCCTTTTCCTTAAAAGTTGAAACCATTTTTTCTACTTCTAGATCTTTATCTTTTTTATACGCCAAATACTCTTCATTCAACTCTTTTTGGTAATCAAATTCTTTATGAAGCTCACCATTAATAATATAAACTTGCTTTATTTTAGACGTGCCATTGAAGAAATTGAAAAGAATATAGAATATAACCCCTACAATTAAAACTGTATTTAATACTGAAATTTTTTTCATCATATTTTAATTCTTATAAACTCTTCTTCACCTTTTATATTTGTCACTTTCAAAATGTAAAACTTTCCGCTTAGACTAGAATCAAAAACCATTTTATAACGATTATCAGCATTTTTTTTATTTGACTCAATCACATTTAACATTTCACCTAATGAATAAAGACTAGCAGAAACTTCTTCACCCAATGGGTCTAATAAAGTATAAATCAAACCTGAAGAGTTATATTCTCCATTATATTGGAAATAAAATTCATTATTAACAACTTCATAATAATCACCATAAACTTGCTTTTGAGTTTTAGCAACATAATAATTGTGCTGTAGTTCAAGTTCAGCACAAAATGAGGTTATTGTTTTATTATAATATGGTTTGTGATATTGAAAAGCTCTCACATAATTTGAGATTTGATTCATATTCGAATTTGAATAAAAAGGTAAAGAAGAATTCACTTCATATAGTTGAACTCCTCCTGAGTTTTGATGTATTCTATAACTTTGATCTAACTCTTGTGGTGAAGTAATTCCAAAACCAATATTAGTGCCTGTTATAAAATTAATTGGAAAACCGACCCAATTAATATTCCAAAGAGAAACAGATGCATTTCCATTTGGAGCCGTAATACTTGAAGGAACCAATTCCATTCTTTGATACTTAAATGGTTCTTGTTGTAATGAGTAGTTTGAGTATGTTTTTAATTTACTTTCAAATTGAATCCAATTATCATTAATTGTCGGGTCAACTGTTTCGTATTCAGAATATGATTTTCCTGAATTACTAACTGATGTAGTTGTTAAACTGTTTAAATTGGCAGTTGTTGATACAGTATTATTAGATGTGATCCATTCTACAACATGACCGATTGCTATTTGCTCATTAGAATTATGAGGTACTGACAATCCAAAAAAGGTAGTATTCCAACTTATATTTAATGAATATATTCCAATTCCCACACCTTCAAAGTCATAT
>Ga0209395_1002241_pt1 | contig 25780 bp, 22 predicted proteins | sample GOMGulsemesocosm_3_FD_184635 | JGI IMG/M metagenome (GOLD analysis project Ga0209395, IMG submission 184635) | Methane-oxidizing microbial communities from mesocosms in the Gulf of Mexico - GOM9D Gulf of Mexico (SPAdes) (version 2) | ecosystem: Environmental > Aquatic > Marine > Cold seeps... | reverse complement strand
AAAGACCACACGTTGTTTGCACTGAAAGACGGCGTTGTAAAATTTGAAGTGAAAGGTAAGACAAATCGCAAATACGTAACAGTAGAAGCGACTGCCTAAGCACTGGCAAGTTTGAAAAAACCCCGCATTGCGGGGTTTTTTTTTGTCTGGGGTTTGATGGCTGATAGGTCATGCGAACATCGGTGGATTTTTTTATACAAGAGTTGTTGGTACACTGTCGCCATGAAATTTATAGATGAAGCAAGTATTACAGTAGAAGCGGGCAAAGGTGGCAATGGTTGCCTGAGTTTTTTACGTGAAAAGTATCGTCCTGAGGGCGGTCCTGATGGCGGTGATGGTGGTGACGGCGGTTCTGTTTACATGGAAGCGACTGGTGCCTTAAACACGCTGGTGGACTTCCGTTTTCAGCCGCGTTATCGCGCCGAATCCGGCAAGCCGGGAAAAGGTCGTAATTGTACCGGTCCCAGTGCTGATGATTTGACCATGGTGGTGCCAGTTGGTACGACTGTGATTGATCAGGATACCTTGGAGGTGCTGGTGGATTTCACCGAGCATGGTCAAAAAGTAATGATCTGCCAAGGTGGTTTCCATGGTTTGGGCAATACCCGTTTCAAATCCAGTGTTAACCGTACGCCTCGTCAGACAACCAAGGGTTCGCCGGGTGAAGTACGTAATATTCGTCTTGAGTTGAAAGTGATGGCCGATGTCGGTCTGTTAGGTTTGCCTAATGCGGGTAAATCGACCTTTATTCGTGCGGTTTCCGCGGCTAAGCCAAAGGTTGCTAATTATCCCTTCACTACGTTGGTGCCAAACCTTGGCGTGGTCGATCTCAACAAGCATCGCAGTTTTGTGATTGCCGATGTGCCTGGCATTATTGAAGGCGCTGCTGAAGGTGCCGGACTGGGTTTTCAGTTCTTGCGTCATGTGTCGCGCACCCGTTTGTTGCTGCACATTGTTGATATGGCGCCCTACGACGAAACTGATCCCGCTGATGCTGTGCGTTGTATCAGTGAGGAACTGAAAAAATTCAGTCCGACGTTGGCCAAGCGTGATCGTTGGCTGGTGCTGAACAAGCTCGACATGTTGCCCGAAGATGAGCGTGAGCAGCGTTGTCAGGATGTACTGGATCGCTTGCAGTGGGAGGGCCCTGTCTATCGTGTGTCAGCCATTAAAAGTGAGGGCACCGAAGCGTTGTGCTACGAAGTCATGAGTTATATCGAAGAGCGTAATCGCGATGAGGCTGAAAATCCTGAATTGGCCGAGCTGGAGCGTCAGCACAAAGCCGATATGGAAGAGGAGGCGCGCGCCTGTATTCGTGCTCACTACGAAGCGCGTATGCGTCGTAAAAGAGGCGAGTCTGACGACGATGATGACGATTTTGATGACGACGACTATGATGTCGAAGTTGAGTACGTGCCTTAATCCGAACCCTTGGCTGAAACTATCTTGATGAGTGTTGCCCGCAGACTAATGAGGTTTGGTGAGTGAGCCTGCAAAACGAATGGCAAAAAATTAGTAAATCACGCCGCTGGGTCGTGAAAATTGGCAGTGCCCTATTAACCGCCGACGGGCAGGGGTTGGATACTGAATCCATTGCGGATTGGGTTGCCCAATTGGCCTGGTTACGTCAGCAGGGTGTCGAAATCGTGTTGGTTTCTTCGGGATCTATTGCCGAAGGTATGACCCGTCTGGGTATGAAAACCCGTCCGAAGGAAGTGCATCGCCTACAAGCTGCGGCGGCTGTGGGTCAAATGGGTTTGGTGCAAGCCTACGAATCCAATTTTCAGCAGTATCAAATGCACACTGCGCAGATTCTGCTGACCCACGATGATCTCTCCAGTCGTCAGCGTTACCTCAATGCTCGTAGCACCATTCGTGAATTGCTGAAGCTGGGCGTGATTCCTATCATTAACGAAAATGACACCATTGTGACCGACGAAATTCGTTTTGGTGACAATGACTCGCTGGGTGCGTTGGTGACCAATCTAGTTGAAGCCGATACCTTGGTGATCCTGACCGATCAGTTGGGGCTACACCGCAGTGATCCGCGTAAAAATCCCGATGCGCCTGTTGTTTCTGAAGCCTACGCCCATGATGAAGAGTTGAGCGTGATGGCGGGCGGTAGTGCTGGTGCGCTGGGGCAAGGGGGCATGGCGACAAAAGTTAATGCTGGTCGTCTGGCTGCGCGCTCTGGTGCTTGTACGATTATTGTTGGTGGGCGTCAGGCAAATGTACTGAAGCGTCTCTATCAAGGCGAGCGATTGGGCACTTTGCTGGTGTCTGACCTTGAAAAGCAGGCTGCGCGCAAGCAATGGTTGGCTGGTCACCTGCAAGCCAGGGGCACGTTAGTGCTGGATGATGGCGCAGTTAGTGTGCTCAAGAAAAAAGGTAGAAGTTTGTTGTCAGTCGGTGTTGCTAGCGTACGCGGTAACTTTGTGCGTGGCGATATGGTCACCTGTGAAAGCTCAAGCGGTGAGCACGTTGCTCGAGGGCTGGCGAATTACAACAATGTTGAGGCGCAGAAGATTTGTGGTAAATCCAGCGACGAAATTGAAAGCCTGCTGGGTTATGTTAGTGAGCCGGAATTGATTCATAGGGATAATTTAGTCGTATTCTGATTCTGTTGTTGAATTTCTCCAATACTCTGAAATGGGTGTCGTTGCTATTTTCTTCCTTGAATACCTGTATCGGATTTATTCCGCTGATAAGCGGTTTGGGTTTATCTTTAGTTTTTATGGGATTGTAGATCTGCTGGCTATTCTTCCGTTTTACTTTGCTGCTGCGGTAGATCTTCGCTCATTGCGACTGTTGCGCTTGCTTCGATTATTGCGTTTGTTAAAACTGGTTCGTTATAGCCAGGCATTGTTGCGGTTCGGCAAAGCCATATATCTTGCGAAAGAGGAATTGGTGATATTTTCTGCGGCGACTTTGGTTATGATTTATTTGGCTGCCGTAGGAATTTATCACTTTGAACATCAGGCGCAGCCTGAGGTGTTTCGTTCTGTATTCGATTGTTTGTGGTGGGCGGTGGCTTCATTTACTGCAGTTGGGTTACGGGGATATCTATCCAATAACAGTGGGTGGGCGATTATTCACTTTTGTTGTGTTAATGCTCGGTTTGGGGTTGGTGGCGGTGCCCGCTGGGATTATTGCTTCGGCGCTTTCTGCGATAAGGTTGCAGCAGGAGCCGGAAGAGAAATAGCAGACATAAAAAAACCGGAACATGTCCGGTTTTTTTATGTGCGGCGCAACCTAAGTTGCGCGACTGAACAGATTAAGCAGCTTTAAGCGCTTTAACCTTAGTGTTCAGGCGGCTTTTCCAACGCGCAGCTTTGTTTTTCTTGATGATGCCTTTGTTAACCATTGAGTCAACTTTAGGCACTGCAGCTACGAAAGCAGCTTGTGCAGCTTCGTAATCGCCAGATGCAATCGCAGCTATAACTTGTTTAACAGAGGTACGCACCATAGAGCGTAGGCTTGCGCTGTGAGCCCGACGTTTTACTGATTGGCGTGCGCGTTTTTTAGATCCAGGGTTGTTTGCCACAGTTTGGCTCCTTGGTGAATAATTTAATTTGTTCGAAATTCATTTTAAATTTCAGGGCGCGAACTATGCCTTGTCAAACTTTTGATGTCAATGCTTTTGTATCTTTGGCGAGGCGTTTTGCTGGCGGGCATTATAGCCTGATTTTACTGGGCGTGTGAGGTAAAGATATTTTCCTTAGTTAGGGGCATGTAAATGCAGAAAAGGCTTTGGCTCGGAATAGTGCTTGGCTGGTTTAAACATAGCGATAACGCTATGATGCGGAAAACTCCATTATGTCAGAAAGAACGACGGTAAAGCGCCATAAATAATGCAAGAAGACAATCAGCAGGCACCTGTACCTAGTGTTAAAAAAAGCTCCAAACTTAAGTCCACGGGTGTTGTGGGCGGCTGCACCATGTTGTCGCGCATTCTTGGTTTGGTGCGAGATATTGTCATTGCGCATTTTGTTGGTGCCTCGGCCAGTGCTGATGCTTTTTTTGTCGCCTTTAAAATCCCCAATTTTTTGCGTCGTTTGTTTGCCGAAGGTGCCTTTGCGCAGGCCTTTGTGCCGGTGCTGTCAGAATATCAGGGTAAGCGCGATCAGGCGGCGATCAAATCATTGGTTGACCATGTGTCGGGCACGCTGGGGTTGACGCTGATGATGTTGACGGCCATTGGTGTCGCCGCTGCGCCGCTGCTCGCCATGCTATTTGCGCCGGGTTTTGTTCAATTTGAAGAAAAAATGGCGCTGACCTCTGATTTGTTGCGTCTGACGTTCCCCTACTTATTGCTGATTTCCCTGACCGCTTTTGCGGGCTCGGTGTTGAACAGTTATGGACGATTTGCGGTGCCTGCCTTTACGCCGGTGTTACTGAATCTGTCGCTGATTGGCTGCGCGTTATTCATGGCGCCGTTGCTGGATAACCCGGTAATGGCATTGGGTTGGGGCGTGTTGATTGCCGGTGCTGTGCAGCTGTTATTCCAGTTGCCGTTTTTGGCGCGGCTACACTTGCTGCCGAGGCCGCGTGTTGATCGCAAGCATGAGGGCGTGCGGCATATTATTAAGTTGATGGTTCCTGCGTTGTTTGGTGTTTCTGTGAGCCAGATTAATTTGCTGTTGGATACTGTGCTGGCGTCGTTTCTGCAAACGGGCAGCGTGTCCTGGTTGTATTATTCGGATCGTTTGGTGGAGTTGCCATTAGGTATCTTTGGTATTGCGATTGCCACGGTGATTCTGCCAAGCCTGTCGCGCCAACATGTTAGTGAATCGGGCGAGAAGTTTCGTGGCACGCTGGATTGGGCGTTAAGGCTGGTTTGTTTGCTTGCTTTTCCGGCGGCATTGGCGTTGTTTGTGTTGGCCGAGCCGCTGATTATGACGCTGTTCCAGTACGGGGCAATGACAGCTCATGACGTGACAATGGCAGCGATGAGTCTGCGTGCCTACTCGGTTGGTTTGCTGGCCTTTATGCTGATCAAAGTGCTGGCGCCGGGTTATTACTCGCGGCAGGATACTAAAACCCCCGTGAAAATTGGCATGTGGGCGATGGCCGCCAATATGGTGTTGAACTTGATTTTGATTTGGCCGTTGCAGCACGCCGGTCTTGCGTTGGCAACTTCCATTGCTGCTTTTTTGAATGCGGGGCTGTTGTTTGTTGGTCTGTATCGATTGGGTGTTTATCGGCCTCAGGTAGGTTGGGGTGCTTTAGGTCTGAGATTGTTGTTGGCTAACACCGCAATGGTGCTGGTTATTTTGTGGTTGGGTAGTGCTGCGGATAGCTGGTTAGAGTGGTCGGTTTGGCGGCGTGCCTGGCAGTTGAGTATTCTGTGTGTGGCTGGCGGTTCAGTGTATTTTGTTGTTCTACTTGCGGTGGGACTGCGGCCGCGCCATTTACGTCATTAACTGCCTGCTAAATTACTTCTTCACTCCAGAAAAACCGTATTCGCATCAAGGCGGATAGGCTATAATCGGCCTTTTTTGCGGATGAACAAAGACGGACTATGGAGCTGATCAGAGGCCTGCACAATTTGGACGCTTACCGCCGTAAATTTCCGGCTCAGCAATGTGTGCTGACTATCGGTAATTTTGACGGCGTGCACTGTGGTCATCAAATGATTTTGCGGCAGTTGCGAGAAAAGGCCAGTGAGCTGGATTTGCCTGCGACGGTGTTGATTTTCGAGCCGCAACCGCTGGAATATTTTGCCGGTCAGGGCGCGCCAGCACGCTTGACTCCGTTTCGTGAAAAAGTTCGTCTGCTTGCCGAATTTGGCGTTGATACGGTGATTTGCCTGCACTTTACCGAAGCGCTGCGTTGTCAGTCGGCCGAATCCTTTATTAAGGGTATTTTGGTTGGTAGTTTGGGTGTGCAGCATCTGACTGTCGGTGACGATTTCCGTTTTGGCTGTAAGCAAAGCGGTGATTTTCAGATGTTGGAGCAGGCTGGTAAACGTTTTGGCTTTGGTGTCGAAAAAACCCATACGCTGGAAATGAACGGTGAGCGGGTGAGTAGTACGGCGGTTCGCAACGCGCTTATCAGTAGTGACTTTTCCTTGGCAGAACAGTTGTTAGCACGTCCTTATGCGATTTCAGGTCGAGTGATGTACGGGCAGCAGTTGGGTCGCACCATTGGTGTGCCCACGGCCAACTTGGGCCTGAAGGGTAAAAAAGCGCCTCTGGAAGGTGTGTTTGCTGTTGAAGTCGCGGGCTTGGAAGTAAATAATCTGGTGCAGGGTGTAGCGAATGTTGGCGTACGCCCTACGGTGGGCGGCAAGGTGCCGGTGTTGGAAGTTCACCTGTTTGATTTTGATGCCAATATTTACGGTGAGAATATCCGTGTAGTTTTCCGTAAGAAAATTCGCGATGAACAAAAATTTGATGGTTTGGATGCGCTGAAGCAGCAAATCCAACTGGATGTCAACAGTGCGCGCAAACACTTTGGCGCGGGCTAGCAGAAACTATTTCAAGCGCGCCCTGCAGGGCGACGTTTTCGATTGAAACTAAATATACTGAATAAATCATGAGCAACTACAAAGATACCCTGAACCTCCCAAAAACGGCGTTTTCCATGAAGGCGAACCTGTCACAACGTGAGCCGCAAATGCTTAAACGTTGGACAAAAGAGGGACTGTATGAACAAATTCGTGCGGCTCGAGCCGGTTGCGAGAAATTTATTCTGCATGACGGCCCTCCTTACGCCAACGGTGACATTCATATCGGTCACGCGGTTAACAAGGTACTTAAGGATATCGTTATAAAATCGAAAACCCTGAGCGGTTTTGACGCACCCTACGTGCCGGGCTGGGACTGTCATGGCCTGCCGATTGAGCACAAGGTTGAGACTAAAATCGGTAAAGCCGGTACTAAAGTCGATCATAAAACCTTCCGCCAGAAATGTCGGGAATACGCGCGTAAACAGGTGAATGGCCAGCGTGAAGATTTTATTCGTCTGGGCGTGTTAGGTGAGTGGCAAAATCCTTATCTGACCATGGACTTCGATGTTGAAGCCAATATCGTTCGCGCGCTGGGTAAAGTGGTTGAGAACGGCCACCTGCACCGTGGTTTCAAACCGGTGTACTGGAGTGTGGTGGGTGCCTCTGCCTTGGCCGAGGCAGAAGTGGAATATCAAGATAAAACCTCTTTCTCTATCGACGTGTGTTTCCCGGTTGCCGATGAAACTACATTCTTGGCCGCAGCCAATTGTGGCGCAGGTGAAGGCCCGTTGAGCGTGGTGATCTGGACCACAACCCCTTGGACATTACCTTCTAACCAGGCGGTTTCTTTGCATGCTGACCTGGATTATGTGGTTGTACAGTGTGATGCCGGGCAGGGCGTTGAGCGCATGGTGCTGGCCGAAGGCCTGATGGAAGGTGTTCTACAACGTAGCGGTATCGAAAGCTATGAGGTGATTGGTACCTTTAAAGGTGAAGTGCTCGAAGGTTTGAAACTACAGCATCCATTCTATGATCGTCAGGTGCCGGTGTTGTTAGGCGACCACGTCACATTGGAGGCCGGTACCGGTGCTGTACATACCGCACCGGATCACGGCGCAGATGATTTTGTAGTGGGTAAGAAATACGGCATCGGCACGCTGAATCTGGTGAACGAACACGGTATTTTCCGCGACAGCACTGAGCTGTTTGCCGGTGAGCACGTTTACAAAGTCGACCAGCTGGTAGTTGAAACATTAAAAGAGCATGGCCGTTTGCTGTGTGAAAGCAAGATCACGCACAGCTTCCCGCATTGCTGGCGCACCAAAACACCGTTGATTTTCCGTGCCACGCCGCAGTGGTTCGTGAGCATGACGCAGAATAACCTGCTGGCCGATGTGAAAAGCGCCGTTAACGATATTCGCTGGGAACCAAGCTGGGGCCGTGCGCGTATCGATGGCATGCTCGATAGCAGTCCGGACTGGTGTATCTCTCGTCAGCGTACCTGGGGTGTTCCTATCACGCTGTTTGTACACAGCGAAACATTGGAGCTGCACCCGGAAACATCGCGCCTGTTCGAAGAAGTTGCGGTCAGAATTGAAAAAGAAGGCATTGATGCCTGGTTTGATCTCGACGCTAAAGAACTGTTGGGTGACGAGGCAGATCAGTACATCAAAATTACCGATACGCTGGACGTATGGTTTGATTCCGGAGTGACGCATCACTCAGTACTGCGTCAACGTGATAACCTGCAATTCCCGGCCGATTTGTATCTGGAAGGCTCGGATCAACACCGTGGCTGGTTCCAGTCTTCGCTGAAAACATCCATGGCGATCAACGGCTGCGCGCCCTATAAAACAGTGCTGACGCACGGTTTTGTGGTGGATGCTAAGGGCCACAAAATGTCCAAATCCAAGGGCAATGTGATGTCACCACAGAAGGTGGCTAATGATCTGGGCGCTGATATCCTGCGCTTATGGGTAGCAGCGACAGATTTCAGTGGCGAGATGAGTGTTTCCGATGAGATTCTCAAACGCTCAGCCGATTCCTACCGTCGTATCCGTAATACTGCGCGTTTCTTCCTGTCGAACCTGAACGGTTTTGATCCGGCTACGGATTTGGTGCCGGTTGAAGATATGCTGGCGCTGGATCGTTGGGCACTGGATCGTGCGGCACAGTTGCAGGACGAAATTATTCACGCCTACGACAACTACCACTTCCACCAGATTTACCAGAAGCTGCATAACTTCTGCGTGGTCGATATGGGTGGTTTCTATCTGGATATCATTAAGGATCGCCAGTACACGGCCAAGTCTGACGGTATTGCCAGACGTTCGGCGCAAACGGCTCTGTATCATTTGTCTGAAGCTTTTGTGCGCTGGATCGCGCCGATCTTGAGTTTTACTGCCGATGAGATCTGGGATCAAATCCCGGGTGAGCATAATGAACCTGTTTGGGTCGCGCATTGGTATGATCAACTGCCACGTCTCGACGGAGGGCAGTTTAGTTCAGCCGATTGGCAGCAAATCATGGCTGTGAAAAATTCCGTCAACAAGGTGTTGGAAGCGGCCCGTACGGCGGGTGATATTGGTTCCAGTCTGGATGCTGAAGTGGTATTACACTGCGCACCGGAAATGAAAACGTTATTGGATCAGTTGCAGAATGAGCTGCGCTTTGTGTTGATCACATCGGGCGCTGAAGTAGTGGCGGGCGATGCTAATTCTGAAACTATAGGCGAAGAAACCGAAGTCGAAGGCCTGCGCGTTGCGCTTAAGGCTTCCGAACACGATAAATGTGATCGCTGCTGGCACCGTCGTGAAGATGTAGGCACCAGTGCTGAGCATCCTGAGTTGTGCGGCCGCTGTGAAGACAACATTGTTGGTGACGGTGAGACGCGTCTTTTTGCCTAGTATGATAACGTTATGTAGAACAGACTCCGCGAGCTTCGCTTTACAAGGTGAATTGTGGCATAACCACAAGAGAGAGTGCCCTGAGGCATCGGGTATAAGCCAGACATGTAAGGCTGAAGCCGCGCCAACAAAACAGAGTAAACCATGATGTTTTCGGTACGTGGAAAGCTGGCCTGGTTATGGGTCAGCGCCTTGGTTGCTGTGCTGGATCAGCTGACTAAATATCTGGCCACTGCCAACCTAGAATATGCTCGCCCCGTTGAGCTGCTGCCGGTTTTTGACCTAACGTTGCTACATAATACTGGTGCGGCCTTTAGTTTTCTGGCCAGTGCCGGTGGTTGGCAGCGCTGGCTTTTTGCGTTACTGGCTGGGGTAGTGAGTGTGGTTTTGGTGGTGTGGATTAAACGCCTCAAGGCACACGAAACTTGGTTAGCGATCGCCTTAGCATTGGTGCTGGGCGGCGCGCTGGGTAATCTTTATGATCGCGTAGTGTTAGGCTACGTGGTTGATTTTATTTCTGTTCATTATCAGCAGGGCTATTTCCCGGCCTTTAATTTGGCGGATTCGGCGATTACCGTCGGTGCAATCATGCTGATCATTGACACGCTTTGGCTTTCACGCCGGCAACCTTCAGTAGGACAAGATAACGATGAGTGAAAATAATTTGGCCATTGGTGCCGGTACGCAAGTGACTCTACACTTTGCATTAACATTGACGGGTGGCGATGTTATCGACTCGACCTTTGATAAAGACCCTGCGATATTTGTGGTCGGCGACGGTCAATTATTGCCCGGTTTTGAAGAGCAGCTGATTGGTTTGGTTGCCGGTGACGAAAAGAGTTTTGAAATTTTGCCGGAAAATGGTTTTGGTATGCCAAACCCTAATAATCGCCAAATTATGTCGGTGGATATGTTTGGCCCTGAAATGGAATTGAGCGAAGGTTTGATGGTGTCTTTTGCGGATGCTAATAAACAGGAGTTACCCGGTATGATTGTTGCCATTGAAGAGGGCAAGGTCGAGGTGGACTTTAACCATCCCTTGGCGGGTAAAGACATTACCTTCGATGTGAAAATTCTGGATGTTGAGCCGATTAAGTTAGACGCTTAAAAATCTGTTATACGAAATGAAACACTGTCATTTCGAGTGGAGCAAGAAATTTTAAGCTTGTGAAAGCTTCCCCCGTTCGCTTACCCCACCGGGCACAGCGGAATGACAAAGCCTGTTAACGGACCGCTAAGGCCCAAGTAGTCATATTATGAAAATCAAACTCGCCAACCCACGTGGCTTCTGTGCCGGTGTTGATCGCGCCATTGAAATTGTGAATCGTGCGCTGGAAATTTTTGGTGCGCCGGTTTATGTACGCCATGAAGTGGTGCATAACCGCTACGTGGTGGACGATCTTCGTAATCGTGGTGCCGTATTTGTCGAAGAGTTGCATGAGATACCTGATGACGCGCTAGTTATTTTTAGTGCCCATGGCGTATCCCAAGCGGTTCAGCAGGAAGCCAAAGACCGTGGTCTAAAGGTCTTTGATGCCACCTGTCCGCTGGTGACTAAAGTACACATGGAGGTCACCAAATTCAGTCGCGCTGGTCAGGAATGTATTTTGATTGGTCATGCCGGTCACCCCGAGGTAGAAGGCACCATGGGCCAGTACGACAATAGCAAAGGCGGTGACATGTATCTGGTACAGGATGTTGCTGGTGTCGCTGAATTACCAGTAAAAAATCCTGAATATCTGGCCTTTGTGACTCAAACTACGCTGTCCGTGGATGATACCGCTGACATTATTGATGCCCTGCGTGCCCGCTTCCCGAACATCGAAGGCCCACGCAAAGATGATATTTGTTATGCCACACAAAACCGTCAGGATGCCGTGAAAGTGCTGGCCGATGAATCGGATGTGGTATTGGTGGTGGGTGCGGCCAATAGCTCTAACTCCAATCGCTTGCGCGAGCTATCTGATCGCCTTGGAACGCCCGCTTACCTGATAAATGATGCTACCGAAATTGAGCCGCAATGGCTGGACGGTATATCGCAAATAGGTGTGACGGCAGGTGCTTCTGCGCCACAAATTTTGGTGGATCAGGTGATTGAGCGTTTGCAGGAACTTGGCGGCGTTGGGCCGGAGGAGCTGGCCGGACGTGAGGAAAATATTATCTTTACCTTGCCGAAGGAATTGCGTTTGAAACCGGTGGGTTAATGATTTACGGGTGAGTTTTTTATCAAACTCATTCGCTCAGTTCTTCATAACAACTTTGCATAAACCGCGGCGAGCAGATCGCCAAAAAGATCAAATCCTCGCAACCCGTATTAGTAATACGTTGGCGGCACAAGGCTGGAATAAATACCGTGTCGCCCGGCTTGAGCCCCTGAGCAGGTAAATCTCCCACTTCGACCAGTCCTTTTCCACTGATGATTACGTAGCGTTCTGACGTGTCTTTTAATCGATGCCATTCGGTTGTGATGCCGGGCTCAATTCGAGCCCTTGCAATAGAAGCATCGGGATCATCATCACTGTTGCACAACTCCGTGATAAAGCATTTTTCAGAGGTATAAAATTCGTCATCCAAATTTTGGTGTTTTATAAAGGCTTTCATCTTTATTCGATACCAAACTTCTTCAGGCGATGGCGAATCTGGCGAAACGATATGCCCAGTTTTTCAGCCGCAGCGGTACGATTCCAGCGCGTTTCTTCCAGTGCCTTGAGAATGGCTTGCTTTTCAATTTCTTCCAGATAATTATCCAGTGTGCTGCCTTCGGTGGTCGGTGCAGGTGTGCTCTCAAGCGGTGGTGTTGCGCAGGGAATGGCATCGGATGTCGATGGACTGGTGACCTCTGTGGGACGCAGCTGTAAATCATCGGCATCAATCACATTGTTTTCACACAGGGTATAGGCGCGTTCCAGGGTGTTTTCCAGTTCCCGCACGTTACCGGGGAAACTGTAATTTTGCAGCGTGGTGAGCGCGGCGGGACTAAGCTGTGCCGCGGCTGTGCCATTGTTTTGTCCCAGTTTTTTTAGGAAGAAGTCAGCGAGCAGGACGATATCCTCCTGCCGTTGACGCAGACTGGGTACGTTAATTTCAATCACGTTGATGCGGTAGAACATATCCTGGCGGAAGTTACCGTTTTCCACTTCCTTAGCCAGATTCTTATGGGTAGCGCTGAGGATGCGGACATCCAGCGTTTCTTCTTTTTGCGAGCCGATGGGGCGCACGGTTTTTTCCTGAATGGTTCGTAGCAGTTTGACCTGCATGTGCAGCGGCAGATCGGCGACTTCATCAAGGAATAAGGTGCCGCCCTGAGCGCTTTGGAATAGGCCGATCTTATCGGTGATTGCGCCGGTGAAGCTGCCCTTTTTGTGGCCGAAGAATTCGCTTTCCATTAATTCGGTGGGGATGGCACCGCAGTTCACCGGTACAAAGGGTGCGTCGGCACGTGGGCTGAATTGATGAATCATGCGTGCGACAAGCTCTTTGCCTGAGCCCGATTCACCGCTGATGTAAACAGGTGCCTGGCTGCGAGCAACCTTGGTGATTTGTCCGCGTAATTTCTGAATCGCCGCAGACTGACCGAGCAGTTCGGTGCTGCTGTTTTGTGTTTCGATCTCGGCGCTGGCGTTGCTTTGCAGCTTCAGGGCCTGCTGCACCATGTCACGCAGGCGAGGTAATTCCACTGGCTTGGAGACAAAATCAAAGGCACCCAGTTTGAGTGCTTCGATGGCGGTGTCGATACTGCCAAAGGCGGTGATGACGGCGACAGGTGTTTGTGGGTGTTTTTGCTGAATGTGTGCCACCAAATCAAGACCATTGCCATCGGGCAGGTGCATGTCGGTTAAACAAAGGTCGAAGCTTTGTTCGCCCAGTAGCTGATAGGCCGTACTCAGATTAGGCGCCTGCTGGGTATCAATGCCCATACGCATCAGGGTGATCGCCAGTAATTCCAGAATGGCGGGTTCATCATCAATGAGTAGCGCGGTGTGTTTGGACATGGTTAATGGGCCGTCTGAGAGTGAGCGAAAATTATACGGAAACAGCAGCCGTCTTGGTAAGAGGCAATGTGGTCAAGGCGAGCATTATTAGCCTGACAAAGTTCTCGTGAGATATACAGGCCAAGGCCAGTACCCTTACGCTCAGTGGTATAAAAGGGTTCAAACAGGCGTGAGGCGGTGCTTTCATCAATGCCGGGGCCGTCGTCGATAATATCCAGATAGGGTTGTCCGGTGCCCGCGTGCAGACCGGCTTTAAAGTGAATGGTGGGCTTGCCGGTTTTTTGCAGGCTATAGCGTAGGCCGTTGTGGCAGAGGTTGTTGAGTACCTGTTGCAGCTGGCTGCTGTCAAAACGAATGTTGAGCTGTTCCGGCTCAACGATTACGGAAAAGTCACCCTGCGCGGTTTCGGTCTCGTTAAAGCTGTAACTGAATTCGTTTAGCCAATCCAGCATATTGATTTGATGTGGTGATGGCGGGTGACGGCGCGACAGCTCTAGAACATTTTCGATGGTGTCATTCAGGCGAATGGAGTGTTCGTGAATGATGTTGCTGAGGCGTTGGTCGGCGGCGTCCAGTGCTTCGGATTCCCCTAACAGCTGAGCGGCGTGACTGATGGCGCCCAGCGGGTTACGGATTTCATGGGCAATACTGGCGGTCAGCTGCCCCAATGAAGCGAGTTTGAGTTGCTGGGCTTGCTGCAGGACTTTGCTGTTGTCTTCGAGGAAGATCAGGATGCTGGATTGGCCCTGTTGCTGTAACGACGCAAAGTTGGCCTGCACTTCTGGATTGTCTGCGGCTGTTCGAAAGGGGCTGGTACGACGCTGATTGTTTTGTAGCCACATCTGTAACCGTTCTAATAAAACTGTTGGCAGATGCATGGTTTGCGTGCTGGCATCGGGGCTGTTTTTAACGAGCAGTAGTTCCTGCGCCGCTTCGTTCATCATCTCCACTTGACCGTTAAGGTCGCTGACGATAATACCTGTGCGCATACGCTGGATAATCAAGCGGTTCATTTTTTCCAGTTGCACAATGTCGGTGGCTCGACGGGCGGCGAGGCGTTCGCTGCTTTGGATGCGATTGGAAATCTGGCGAATAAACAGTGCCGTGGCAAACAGGATCATGCCGAGTAATCCGGCATGTAAATAATGATGCGAGATATCAATCAATGTGGCGGCGCGATATACCTCAATAACGATGAGCGTGATGCTGGCTAATGAAGCAAATAGCAGGCTATAACGACCGCTGAGAAGGATGCTACCAGCGGCGACGGCAAAGATCATCAGATTGCCCAGACCGCTGGCAACACCGCCGTTGGCATAGGTGAGTAGGCCAAGTACGATAATATCAATGCTGATGTTGAGTACGATTTGTTGGGGCAGCAGGGCGCGGTCGCGGCGCAATACAAAAAACAGCGTCAGGTTTAGCAGACCGTAAAAAACGCTGGTGATTAGGTACAGCGAGGGTTGCTCCAGCCCTAGAAAAACCTGGCTGGCTTCGTTGAAATAACCGGAAATTAATACCAGCGACAGGGTAAGCCGGTAATAGTTAAGGATGCGCAGCAAACCGATATCCTGACGTTGGCGCGGATATTCGTGTTGTTGTCGGTTCGGTTGAGTCTGGCTCATGCCCAAGTCGTCATACCCTGTTTAATTAATGTGAGGTAAGTATAGGCAGGTGTGGCTTATGGGGTAGGAATGGGTTGGCGCTTATGTTGAGTTTTTTTGTAAATATCAATGAGTTGAGTTTTGACTTTATCACTGACGGTTTTGCCCTCAAGGAAATCATCAATTTCATCGTAGCTGAGCCCCAGTGCGTGCTCGTCGGCTTTGCCGGGTTGCAGGCATTCTAAATCGGCGGAAGGTGTTTTATGTACCAGCGTGCGTGGTGCGCCCAGAGCGTCGGCTAGTTGACGAACCTGGCGTTTGCTGAGACCAAATAGTGGTGCCAGATCACAGGCACCATCACCCCATTTGGTATAAAAGCCGGTGATGTTTTCGGCTGAGTGGTCGGTGCCGAGTACCAGGCCGTTAATCAGGCCGGCTACTTCGTACTGAATGACCATGCGCGTGCGGGCTTTGACATTGCCTTTTACAAAATCAATGGCGGCTTCAGAGGAGGTTAACAGCTGCTGACTTTGCAGTGCGCCCAACGTTTCTTCGTGAATGCCATCGCTGCCAATTTTGGCGTTAACTGCCAGATTAATGCTGGGCTGGATAAACGCCAACGCGGTTTGCGCATCATCTTCGTCGGCCTGCACGCCATAGGGTAGACGTACGGCAATAAACTGATAAGTGGTGATTTGATGATCGCTATTTAATTCTTCGATGGCGAGCTGGGCCAGGCGGCCGCATGTGGTGGAATCAACGCCGCCGCTGATGCCGAGTACCAGATGTTTTAATCCGGACTGCTGTAATTGCTTTTTGATAAAAGCAATGCGGCGGGTGATTTCCTGCTGTGGCTCAATGGCAGGTAAAACCTGCATGGCCTGGATGATTTCTGCGGCGTTCATCGGTCGTGAGCTGCAGGCGCGGGCCTATTCGGCTGCGCCATCGTCTCCCAGCAGGCCAAGGCTCAGGCGGTTGAGCCATGAGCGATTGCTTTTAACTTCGCCTTCTTTGATGACAGCGTTGGCTTGTTTGCCTAGGCCGGCGTAGTCAGGGACGTTTTGGTTCAGGATTTGTTGTGACTGCTCAGCAAGATCGGTCAGTCCTAGTTGCTGGTAGCCCTGTATCATCAGTGCAAGACCGTCGGGTACTGACGGAGATGTTGGATAGTTCTCAACAACAAAACGCCCACGGTTAGCGGCAGCAATCCAGGCTTTACGTTTTAAATAATATTGACCAACATGAATTTCATGGGTTGCCAATTGGTTGCGAAGGTAAATCATACGTGCACGTGCTTCGTCGACGTACTGACTGTCAGGGAAACGGTTCAGTAAAGCGCCGAAGTCCACTAGGCTTTCACGGGCAGCACCCATATCGCGCTGTGAAGTTTCAATATTTAGGAAACGGTCAAAGAAGTCCTTGTCCTGCTGGTAGGCGGCTAACCCTTTTAGGTAATAGACGTAATCCAGCTTTGCATGCTGAGGATGTAGGCGGATGAAGCGACTGCTGGTGGCGCGGGAAGCTTCGTAATCAGAACTCTTGTAATAGGCGAAGATTAATTCCAGCTGAGATTGCTGTGAATAGCGACCAAAGGGATAACGTGATTCAAGTTCATCCAGAAGCTCAATCGCTGTGCTATAATTGCCCGATTTTGAGGCCTTCATGGCGTTCTCGAAAAAAGCAGTTTCCGAGTTTTCGGTGAACTCTTTTTTGTCGTTCGAGGAGCAGCCGGTCAATAGCAGTGCCAAACATACAAGGCTTGCCAGTATCTTGAGTGATTGAGAGATCATGGTGAGGACTGGGTATCCGAAAAGTTAATGCGTATCAATTTAAATTTGCCGACCTGTGTAGCACGTAATGCCAGCAAAAGCTGCTGTATTAAAGCATAGGTTGTCACTTAAACAAAGCGCCCGACGGTAAGTTCATTTATGCAAGAAATACATTTAAAACAACAAATTCCTGAGCACATGGCGGGCGAGCGTTTTGATCAGGTTGCTGCGCAGCTTTTTTCGGAATATTCGCGTGCGCGCCTGCAAAGCTGGATTAAGTCCGGTGAGTTGATTATGGATGGTGAAACCCATAAGGCCAAGGTCAAAGTGATGGGCGGCGAATGGCTGGAGGTTAATGCCACGCTTGAGGGAACAGATCGCTGGCAGGCTCAGGACATCGCTCTGGATATTGTCTATGAAGATGATGAAATTCTGGTTGTTAATAAGCCCGCTGGATTGGTTGTGCATCCTGCTGCTGGGCATGCTGATGGTACGCTGTTGAATGCTTTGCTGTTTCACGCGCCGCAGCTGGAAACCGTACCTAGAGCAGGCATTGTTCATCGATTGGATAAGGATACCACTGGCCTAATGGTGGTGGCTAAAACCCTGATAGCGCATGCGAACTTAGTTGAGCAGCTGCAGACGCGGGAAATGGGTCGTGAATATGAGGCAGTGGTGCAGGGTGTTATGACCGGTGGCGGTCGTGTTGACGAGCCGATTGGTCGGCACCCGATACACCGTAAAAAAATGGGAGTGGTTGCTTCCGGTAAAGAGGCTGCGACTAATTATCAGGTGGCAGAACGTTTTCGTGCTCATACCCATGTGCGTTTAAAGCTTGAAACAGGACGTACTCACCAGATTCGTGTGCACATGACGCACATTAATTACCCGCTGATCGGTGATCCTTTATATGGTGGCCGCCCGCGTCTTCCTCCTTCGGCCACCGAAGAATTAATTGATTTCTTGCAGCAATTTAAACGGCAGGCCTTGCACGCCCGCCGGCTGCAATTAGTACATCCGCTTACCGGCGAGGAGATGGAGTGGGAAGTTGAGATTCCAGAAGATATGCAGCAGTTGCTCGCTTTATTGCGTGACGATACCGCGATCTTTGCGGACATGAAGTAGTCAATCGGCGGGTTGTTATCTGGTGAGTGAGCTGATTAATCAGTTATCTTTTATTACCCCTGACTGGCCTGCGCCTGAAAATGTCAGAGCGCTGGTAACAACTCGACTTGGAGGAGTCAGTCAATCACCTTTTGATGGTTTTAATCTGGGGCTGCATGTTGGCGATAACCCTGAGCATGTATTACAGAACCGTCGGCAGCTCCAGCAGTTATTGGCGACTCCGCATGCGCCTCAATGGTTGCAGCAGGTGCATGGCTGCCGTGTCATTCAAGCTAAAGCTGATATTCAGGTGTCAGAAGCCGACGCCTGTTTTACCGCTGGAATTGGTTTGCCCTGCTCAGTGATGACGGCCGATTGTCTGCCGGTACTTTTTTGTACAAAAAATGGTGACCGAGTGGCGGCAGTACACGCGGGCTGGCGAGGTTTGGCGGATGGCGTGCTCGAGGCCGCTATAAAAAAAATGCAAGCTCCTGCAAGTGAATTGTTGGTTTGGTTGGGGCCAGCTATCGGGCCTCAGCAGTTTGAAGTGGGTGCTGATGTTCGCGATGCGTTTCTATCTTTTTCGGCTGAGTGTGCTGGGGCTTTTGTAGCGCATCAGGGCAAACCAAAGCATTGGTTTGCCGATCTGTATAAGCTGGCCCGTATCCGCCTGCAAGCCAATGAAATTGGGCAAATTTACGGCGGTGATTTTTGCACTTTTACTGATAGACAACGCTTTTTTTCTTATCGTCGTGATGGTGTGACGGGGCGTATGGCCAGCCTAATCTGGCGTACAGTATAGCGTTGCCTTTATTTTTTCTGCACTGTTGATATGGATCAATACTCCAGCCTTGAATCCTTCTGTATTGCCCCAATTTCCTAGTTGTCCCTTTGAAAACGCAGCCTTACTCATTTTGGAGTCTTTGATGCTGCGGCAGAAATAACAGGAGAAAAAGGTGAGAATCGATAAATTTACCACGCAATTGCAAACTGCTCTATCCGATGCCCAGTCATTGGCCGTTGGTCGCGACCATAACTTCATCGAACCAGCACATTTATTACTGGCCATGCTGGATCAGCAGGACGGAGCGATTGCGCCCTTGTTACGTCAAGCCGGTTGCGATAATTCCAGTTTGCGATCGGAGCTGGAGTGGGCGCTTGAGGCGATGCCGCAGGTGCAGGGTCAGCAGGGTGATGTGACGGTATCCAATGAGCTGGGGCGGGTGTTGAATGTCACGGATAAGCTGGCTCAGCAGCGTAACGATCAGTACATTTCCAGTGAGCTGGTGTTGCTGGCAATGTTTGAGGTTAAAGGCACGGTGACACGGTTGCTGGATAAAGCGGGCGCGAAAAAAGCGCAGGTGGAGCAGGCTATTGAAAAGGTGCGAGGTGGTGAGCAGGTGAATGATCCTAACGCTGAGGGGAATCGTCAGGCGCTGGATAAATTTACTATTGATCTCACCGAGCTTGCCGAAAGTGGCAAGCTGGACCCGGTGATTGGGCGCGATGAAGAAATTCGCCGTACTATTCAGGTGTTGCAACGACGCACCAAAAATAATCCGGTATTGATTGGTGAGCCAGGAGTAGGTAAAACCGCCATTGTGGAAGGCTTAGCGCAACGTATTATTAATGGCGAAGTGCCTGAAGGTTTACAAAATAAGCGTGTTTTATCGCTGGATATGGGTAGCCTGATCGCGGGTGCTAAATTCCGTGGCGAATTTGAAGAGCGCCTCAAAGCAGTACTTAAAGAACTCGGCAAACAGGAAGGGCGGATTATTCTGTTTATCGATGAGCTACATACCATGGTTGGCGCAGGAAAAGGCGAGGGCGCCATGGATGCCGGTAATATGCTCAAGCCGGCATTGGCGCGCGGTGAATTGCATTGTGTTGGTGCCACGACGCTGGATGAATACCGTCAGTATGTGGAAAAAGATGCGGCATTAGAGCGCCGTTTCCAGAAAGTGCAGGTGGACGAGCCTTCTGAAGAGGATACTGTGGCGATTCTGCGTGGTCTGAAGGAGCGTTATGAGGTTCACCACGGTGTTGAGATTACCGATTCGGCGATCATCGCGGCGGCCAAGCTGTCGCAACGCTACATCAGTGATCGTCAATTACCCGATAAGGCGATTGACTTGATTGATGAGGCTGGCAGCCGTATCCGTATGGAAATTGATTCCAAACCGGAGAGCATGGATCGACTGGATCGTCGTTTGATTCAGCTCAAAGTTGAGCGAGAGGCGCTGAAGAAAGATACTGACCCAGCGACGCAGAAACGTTTGCAGGGGTTGGCTGAGGAAATTGATAAGCTGGAGCGTGAATACTCCGACCTGGATGAGGTGTTAAAAGCTGAGAAGGCTAGCTTGCAGGGTACTCAGCAGTATAAAAGCGAGCTGGAAAATGCCCGCATTGAACTGGAAGCGGCGCATCGTGCTGGTGACTTGGCAAAATTGTCGGAACTGCAATATGGTGTGATTCCTGAGCTCGAAAAGCAAATTGCTGAAGCGGCTGATGAGAAAGATATTGAGATGACACTGTTGCGTAATAAAGTCACCGACGAGGAAGTGGCGGAAGTGGTGTCGCGCTGGACCGGTATTCCTGTTTCCAAAATGCTGGAGGGTGAGCGCGATAAATTATTACGCATGGAAGATAGCCTGCATCAGCGTGTGATTGGACAGGCTGAGGCTGTGGAGGCTGTATCCAACGCCGTACGTCGTTCACGTGCGGGTTTGTCAGATCCCAGTCGGCCTAATGGTTCGTTTCTGTTTCTTGGTCCCACAGGGGTAGGTAAAACCGAGTTGTGCAAGGCGTTAGCCGAGTTTCTGTTTGATACCGAAGAGGCGATGGTGCGTATTGATATGTCCGAGTTTATGGAGAAGCACTCCGTGGCTCGTTTAATTGGCGCACCTCCCGGTTATGTGGGGTACGAAGAGGGCGGTTATCTAACTGAAGCGGTGCGCCGCAAGCCTTATTCAGTCCTGTTGTTGGATGAGGTGGAAAAGGCACACCCTGATGTTTTTAATATTCTGTTGCAGGTGTTGGAAGATGGGCGCTTAACCGATGGGCAGGGGCGTACGGTGAATTTTCGTAATACCGTGGTGGTGATGACTTCGAATCTGGGTTCGGATATTATTCAAACCCTGGCCGGTGAAAGTAACTACACGCAGATGCGTGATGCGGTCATGGATGTGGTGGGGCAGCATTTCCGTCCCGAGTTCATCAACCGGGTAGACGAGACGGTAGTTTTTCATCCCTTGCTGAAAGACCAAATTCGCGGCATTGCCGAAATTCAATTACAACAGCTGCAAGGTCGATTGCAGGAGCGGTTGCTGTCCTTGGAAATTAGCGATGCGGCGATGGATAGCTTGGTCGATGCGGGTTTTGATCCGGTGTATGGTGCGCGTCCGTTAAAACGCGCGATTCAGCAGAAAATCGAAAATCCGTTGGCCAATGATATTCTTGCGGGGCGATTTGTTGCAGATGATACAATTAAGGCCGAGCTTGATGAGGGTTCGATAGTCTTTAGTTAGCTTGGCGTTGATCGCAGTAGAAATAGCAACGGCGCCTGCTGGCGCCGTTGCTATAAAAAAGTTGCTGCCGGTGCGTGCAGTTATGCGTCGCAGTTGGAGGTAATCACTTCTTTAGCGGTGTCGATTTGTTGTTGGCGTTCTTCTTCGCTCAAATAACGAAACTCACCGTCTTCACCGAGAATTCGCACGCGAGCGTTTTCTTGAATAGTCTTCAGGTTGTTTTGCGCACCTTTACAGTTTTCAGCACGCACTCTGGCCTGTTCGTCAGAGATTTTTTTCTGTTCGGCGTAATTAACACCCTTTTCGTCAGCGGATTTTTTATCTGCGCGTTGTTGATCTAAACGTTGTTTGGCCTTTTCTGCATCAGCCGGTGCCACACCGTAGGTTGTTACCTTGGAATAATCTTTGTTGGCGGGGGCTCTTTCTTCGTAGTGAGTAATGCCCTGCTCATCGACCCATTTATAGACCTCGTCGGCATGTAGAGACGGGTTTAGTAAGGCGGCTAAAATAGGTGCGGCAAAGAGTGTTGCGGCGAACTTAGCAAGCTGATCTTTTTTCATTGGTGTACCCGTATAAAGAGTCAAGCAGACTGCGGTTTAGAGCAGGGTTTTCTTGTTTGATTCAGTATAGCTGTATATTTTTCTTTTTTTAACAAAGACATTAAGCAAATTTAGTGTCTGAGGGCTTGCTAAGGTTGAACAAGTTGGGACAAAGTGTCAGAATTGCGTGTTCTCTGTATCGGGCTGTTTTCGCTCGTGTTCAGGTTTTAATTTTTTAAATGTCGCCCGTTCAAAATGAGCGGGCGATTTTGTTATATAAAGGTGAGGCAAGTGGAATTACTGTCCGGTGGTGATATGTTAATGCGGGCGCTTCAGGATGAGGGTGTTGAGCACATCTTCGGTTATCCTGGTGGTTCGGTGTTACATATCTACGACGCGATATTTAGGCAAGACAAAATCCAGCATATTTTGGTTCGTCATGAGCAGGCGGCAACGCATGCCGCTGATGGTTATACGCGTTCCAGCGGTAAAGTTGGGGTGGTGCTGGTAACGTCAGGTCCCGGCGCAACAAATGCGGTTACGGGTATTGCCACGGCTTATACTGACTCCATTCCTATGGTTGTATTGTCTGGACAGGTGCCTGCTGAGCGTGTCGGTGAAGATGCCTTTCAGGAAACCGACATGATCGGTATCTCTCGTCCGATCGTCAAGCACAGTTTTATTGTTAAGCGTGCCGATGAGATTCCTGGGCTTATCAAAAAGGCATTCCATATTGCCACGACGGGTCGTCCAGGTCCGGTGGTCATTGATATCCCTAAGAATACTACGGCTCCAACCGAGCGTTTCCCTTATTCTTACCCTGAAACAGTGAGCCTGCGCTCCTATAATCCTTCCGTGAAAGGGCATCCGAAGCAAATCAAGAAGGCTGTTGAGTTGCTGCTGACCGCTAAGCGTCCGGTCATTTATGCCGGTGGTGGTGTGATTTTGGGTGATGCCTGTGATGAGCTGGTAGAGATGGCTGGTCTATTGGGTTATCCCGTGACGAATACCCTGATGGGCTTGGGTTCGCATCCTGGGACCGACAAGCGGAACCTGGGTATGCTGGGCATGCACGGTACCTTTGAAGCCAATACAGCAATGCACCACAGTGACCTGATTTTTGCTGTGGGCGCTCGTTTTGATGATCGCGTAACTAACACGGTAAGCAAATTCTGCCCCAATGCCACGATTGTGCATGTTGATATTGATCCTGCGACGATTTCTAAAATCGTTGAGGCGCATGTGCCTGTTGTTGGTGACGTAAAAGACGTGCTAACAAAAATGTTGGTGCAAATCAAAGCCTCTAAGATTAAACCTGATCAAGAAGCGCTAGCCGAATGGTGGAGTCAATTGAATGATTGGCGTGAGCGTTATGGTTTGCAAGTTGCGCCGCGTTATAAAACTGATGGCGATAAGTTGATGCCTCAGGAAGTAGTGTCGATGCTGTATAAGGTGACTGAGGGTGAAGCCTATGTGGCATCCGACGTTGGTCAGCACCAAATGTTTGCTGCGCAATACTACCTGTTTGATAAGCCGCGCCGTTGGCTGAACTCCGGTGGTCTTGGCACCATGGGCTACGGATTCCCGGCAGCGATGGGTGCTCAGATTGCACACCGTGATGCTAACGTTGTTTGTGTAACTGGCGAAGGCAGTATTCAGATGTGTATTCAGGAGCTGTCGACCTGCATGCAATATAATATTCCGGTAAAAATCATCTGTCTGAATAACTCGGCGTTGGGCATGGTGAAACAGTGGCAGGACATGCATTACGATGGTCGCTATTCCGAAATTCTTTATGAAGACTCTCTGCCAGACTTCGTGAAGTTGGTAGAGGCTTATGGTCACGTCGGTATTAAAGTGACTAAGCGTGAAGAGCTGGAAGAGAAAATGCGCGAGTGTTTTGCTCAGAAAGATCGTTTGGTGTTTATGGATATTGAAATTGATCCAAGTGAGCACGTGTACCCTATGCAAATTGCACCTGGTGCGATGCGTGATATGTGGGTTAGTAAGACGGAGCGTACCTAAATGAGACATATTATTTCGGTGTTGGTTGAAAACGAACCTGGCGCTTTATCACGTATTGTGGGTCTGTTTGCGCAGCGTAACTACAATATCATGAGCTTGAATGTTGCACCGACAGAAGATGAAACGTTGTCGCGTATTACTATTACCACCTTTGGTTCTGATCGTGTTATTGAACAGATCACCAAACACCTGAACCGTCTGATTGACGTGGTTAAGGTGATGGACTTAGCCGATGCCGCGCATATTGAGCGTGAGTTATTGTTGGTTAAGACCAGAGCGGTTGGAGCGCAGCGTGATGAAATTAAACGAGTGACGGATATTTTTCGTGGCCAGATTATTGATGTGACGCCATCGATATTTACCATTCAGTTGGTGGGTACCAGCAGCAAGCTGGACGCTTTTCTGGAAGCCATTGATCCGTTATTGGTGATGGAAGTTGTGCGTAGTGGTGTGTCTGGTATCGCTCGTGGCGAACGTCATTTAAGTATTTAGGGCTTGTTTAGAGCTTAAGTTATTAGTTAATAATCCAAATTTTAGAGGTTGATATGCAAAGGTATTACGATAAAGACTGTGATCTATCCATCATCAAAGGCAAAAAAGTTGCCATTATCGGTTACGGTTCTCAGGGTCATGCTCACGCTTGTAACCTGAATGACTCCGGTGTTGATGTGACTGTTGGTCTGCGTGCCGGTTCATCTTCTGTTGCAAAAGCTGAGGCGCACGGTTTGAAAGTTTCATCTGTAGCTGAAGCAGTTGCGGCTGCTGATGTTGTTATGATTCTGACTCCTGATGAGTTCCAGTCTGAATTGTACCGTGATGAAATCGTGCCAAACATCAAGCAAGGCGCTACATTGGCTTTCGCTCATGGTTTTGCGATTCACTACAACCAAGTTGTGCCGCGTGCTGATTTGGACGTAATCATGGTTGCGCCAAAAGCGCCAGGCCACACTGTGCGTTCTGAGTTTGTAGCGGGCGGCGGTATTCCTGATCTGATTGCTATCTATCAAGATGCTTCTGGTGCAGCGAAAAGCGTTGCGCTGTCTTATGCTTCTGCAATTGGTGGTGGTCGTACGGGTATTCTGGAAACTACCTTCAAAGATGAAACTGAAACTGATCTGTTTGGTGAGCAAGCGGTTCTGTGTGGTGGTGCGGTTGAGCTGGTTAAAATGGGTTTTGAAACTCTGACTGAAGCAGGTTACGAGCCTGAAATGGCCTACTTCGAATGTCTGCATGAGCTAAAGCTGATTGTTGATCTGATGTACGAAGGCGGCATCGCTAACATGAACTACTCTATTTCCAACAATGCTGAGTACGGTGAGTATGTAACTGGCCCGGAAGTTATCAATGAGCAGTCTCGTGAAGCTATGCGTAATGCGCTGAAACGTATTCAGGATGGCGAATACGCTAAAATGTTTATCAGCGAAGGTGCAACTAACTATCCTTCAATGACGGCGCGTCGTCGTAACAATGCAGAACACCCAATCGAAGTTGTGGGTGGCGAGCTGCGTAAGATGATGCCTTGGATCGACAAAATTGTTGACCAGGAAAAGAACTAAGCCTTTTTTGATTAAGGTTTATTGAAAAACGCGGCTCCGGCCGCGTTTTTTGTGACTGGCATAAGTAGGGCAGCGGCTTTATATTTGATGCTTGTTAATGTGTTTCGTATGGATGGAAGTGAATTATGACTAACTCGGACCCAAAGGCTAAGTCGAAAGCGATTTACCTGTTACCTAACTTGTTTACTACGGCTGCGTTGTTTTGTGGTTTTTACGCAGTAGTTGCAGGAATGCATGGCCAGTTTGAGGCGGCAGCGACTGCGATCTTTATTGCCATGATTCTGGATGGCTTTGATGGTCGGGTGGC